>Ga0315900_10008891_pt1 | contig 12827 bp, 4 predicted proteins | sample LakEriMetagenome_FD_203521 | JGI IMG/M metagenome (GOLD analysis project Ga0315900, IMG submission 203521) | Freshwater fungal communities from buoy surface, Lake Erie, Ohio, United States - Buoy 12 MA114 | ecosystem: Environmental > Aquatic > Freshwater > Lake > Lake biofilm | place: USA: Lake...
CCAGCGGAGATCCTGCGCCGGGGGCTTCGGCGTCCCGGTCAGGTGCGCGACGCTGGCCTCACCGTCGCGGACTGCGTCCTCCCAGCGGTGACGCGTGGCACTCGCCCGTAAGCCCAGCCCCCACACACGCCGCGGCTCACCGCGATCCTGGAGGAGGAGGTTGGCCTTGAAGACCACGGGCCACAGCCTCCAGTAGTCGCCCGCCACGAACTCGACGCCGCTCCCCACGACCTGCTCGGCGAATGGCGATCCGAGCCCGGCGATCGCCCGCCGCGGAGCGGCCGCGTCGGGGGGGCCGTAGCCGAGGAAGAGTGCCGCGGGAATCGTCGCCACCAGCGCCCAGCGGGCCTGCGCGGCCAACTGTGAGGCATCGCGCACGCCGGCCGCCGCCTCGCGCACCGCGGCCACCAGCAGCATGCCGACGCAGGCATAGGCCGCGATGATCGCCGGCAGCACATACCGTGGATGGCAGGCGTTCATGGCGACCCACTTCAGGCCGCCGACGACCAGGAAGAAAACGAGCCCGGTCGCGGCAAGAACCGCAACGGCCCTGGACCGGGCCCCGCGGCCTTCGAGCCAGGCTGCTGCCACGACGGCCATGGCGACGAGCAGGGCTCCGGCCGGAGCCACGAGCGTGTCGCGGATGTTCGTTGCGAGCTGCGTGAGCGAGGAGGCGTAACTCGCGAGCGGCACGAACGACATCGTCACCCGCTCCGATCCGCCACCGGTGGCGAAGAGCTTCACCGCGATCACGAGGACCCCGGCACAGCCCACCACCAGACCCAGCGAGAGCGCCGAGCGAACGAGCCAGATATGCACGAGCGGCGGCACCGCCTGGAGATCGGCGAGGAACCGGGCGAGCGGGTCTTCCCCGGCCAGTTCCCGGTCGGTCGGCTCGTCGTCGCCCGCGAGGGCGTCACAGGCGAGGAGCGCCGTTGCGAAGACGCAGACGAGCAGATTGACCCAGGCGGCGGCCGCGATCAGGACGGCAGCTGCGCCGAGCCGCGGTGCATCGGCACGGCACAGCGAGGCGCGGCGCACGAGCAGCAGGCCGCCGAGAACCAGCGCCATCGCCGTGCCGAACGTGTTGCTCCCCTCGAGGTACTGGGCATGACCGAAACACGTCGCCCCTGCGAGGAAGCAGGCCACGGCAGCCGTGCCTGGCACGAACCACTCGCGACCCCGCATCACGAACGCGACCAGGAGATAGATCGCCATCACGCCCGCCCAGGTGCCGAGCCACTGCTGCGCCACGAGGTTCGTGAGCGGATGACCGAACGGCATCGCCAGGAGCGGCAGCAACTGACCGTTTCGCCCCGCATGCCAGTAGTAGAAGCTCCACTCCATCGTGCTCGCCAGCTTCGGCACGAGCGTGTCGGCATCGTGCTGATAAAACGTCGCGGCGCCCGCCAGCCATGTGGCCACGAGGCCGGCCAGGCCGGCCGCAGCGGCCCACTGTGTTCGCACGTCGTTCCAGCGGGGATGCACGATCACGGTCCCTCGGTCAGGCGGCCTTCCGGAGCGGGGCGGGCGGGGCGACCGTCGCCGCCTGCCCGATCGGCTTGCGGCCCACCGCCACGAGCGACAGATGCGGCAGGATCGGCAGCCGCTCGAGCAGCCGCGCCAGCGGCATCAGCCATTCGAAGAGCTTCATCTGCCCGGGGGTGATCGTCGTCTTGCCGAGCACTTTCCCCGACACGAACCAGCCGAGCGTGCCGAGCCGGTTGAAGCCCTCGCAGGAGACGACCTCGAATCCGGCCTCCTCCATCCGTTCCCGCAGGGACGCCATGGTGTAGCGCCGACAATGGCCCAAGGCCTTGTCCACGCCCGTGTAGAGCCAGGGGTGCGCCGGCACGAGCACGATCGCGTGGCCACCCGGCTCGAGCACGTCGTGAAAGCCAAGGAGCACGTCCTCCTCCGCTTCGATGTGCTCCAGCACGTTGATGCAGACCACCGTGTCGAGCCGTTCGTCGCGGAGCGACGAATCCGCGATCTCGGTGAGGCTCATGTCGTGGGCCGCCATGTTGGCGAGGTGGCCGTAGCGTCGGCGGATCACCTCGACGTAGAACGGATCATTGTCGAGGCACACGAGCCGCTCGCGGTCGAGCAGCAGTTCCGTGAGGTTGCCGATGCCGCAGCCCCCTTCGAGCACGCGGTTCCCGATGAACCGCCGGAACCGGTCCACCATCCAGGTGTTGAACCGCTTGGCCGAGCGGATCGACTGGAGGATGAGGAAGCCCTCGTGCGTCGTGAACCGCCGGTCGAGAAAGCGATACTGGAGGAGCGCCCAGAGAGCCTTCACGCCGTCCATCCAGCCGATTTTCTTGCCCTCGGCGTAGGTGCGGCCCGCATACGAGATCGGCACCTCGTAGAGCCGCAGGCCCCACTGGGCGAGCTTCGTCGTCAGTTCCGGCTCGAAGGCGAAGCCCTGCGCGGTGAGCGGGATGCCGCGGAGCACGTCGGCCCGCACGAGCTTGTAGCCCGTCTCCATGTCGGTGAGGTTCACGTCGTTGAGCATGTTGCACACGAGCGTGAGGACGTTGTTCACGAGCGTGTGCCAGAAGTACATGACCCGCCGATGACGGCCGGCGAGGAACCGGGATCCGAAGACCGCGTCGGCGAGCCCATCGAGCACGGGCCGCAGCATCACGGGATAGTCCTGAGGGCTATATTCGAGGTCGGCGTCCTGCACGATGGCGAGGTCGCCGGTCATCGCGCGGATCGCCGTCCGCACCGCCTCCGCCTTGCCGGCGTTCTCCTCGTGGAAGATCGCCCGGATTCTGCGGTCGCGGCCGGCCAGATCGCGGAGCAGTTCGCAGCTGCCGTCGGTCGAGCCATCGTCCACGACCACCAGCTCGATCTCGAGATCGATCGGGGCCGCGAGCACGGCGCGCACGATCCGCTCGAGCGTGCGGATCTCGTTGTAGACCGGCATGAGCACGCTGAGCGTGCGGTAGGCGGCTTCGGTCGCGGGGGGATCGACGCGCAGGCTCGTCATACAGGCCTCTGGGCACTCCTGTCAGGCGGCTTTGGCGAATGCGGTGCGCTCGACGACCACATGGTCACGAACGCGGATCGGGATCCCATTGGCGGCGATCACGCGGAATTGCATCAAGTCGGTCGGTTCCGCGAGCGAGAACGGCAGGGCCACTTCGAACGGACCAGGGCCCGTGATCCCGGCCACGTCGACGCTCGTGAGCCGTTGGCCCTCGTTGCCGCAGGCGATGTCGCAGGTGGCGATCAGGTGGTGGGACGCCGGGGGCACGTCGCAGGCGATCTCGAAGGTCGCCAGGTAGTCGCCCGCGTCGAGCGGCATGTAGGGGCCGTAGAGCACCACACCTTCGCGGCCGTCCGATGCGAGCCAGTCGGCGGCACGCGTGCCAATGATCGAGAGCATTCTCCCGCGCCACTCGCGGGCGAGGTCGAGCGTCGCTGGCCGCGGCCGCTCATCGGCCGGCTCGCATGCCGCTGCCGACTCAATGGCGACACGCCGGGCCACGATGCTCGAGGCGAGGTCGTTGCCCGGCGACGACTCCTGCTCGCAGCCGAGGCCATGGCGGGCGAGCAGCCGTTCGAAATAGGGCCGCTGAAATCCGAGCTCCATCCAGCCGTGGGTCTGCATCGCCCGCAGCGACAGGCCGTCGAGCCGCGGCCCCCAGGGATAGGGCACGGCCCGACTCCACGGCCCGGCGGGGTCGATCACGGGCTCCGCGCCGAACACGAGGAAGCCGTCGCGCCGCAGCATCCGCGCGTAGTTCGCGATCGCCTGCTGATGCTCGAGCGAATGATGAAATGCCTGGTAGAAGAAGATTCGATCGAAGGACTCGAGATCCACGCCATCGGTGAAGTCGCCTCGCACGGTGCGGATCGGCAACTCCATCCGGTCGGCCTTGCGGCGGACGATCTCCAGATAGTCGGGCTCGATGTCCACGACCGTGACGTCACAGCCGAACCGTGCCAGGTGCAACGAGAGTTCCGCGTCGCCGCAGCCGAATTCGATCACCCGCATGCCCGGTCGCACGTCGAGCTTCTTGATGATGTGGCCGAAGCTCTCGAGGTAGTTGCCGAGCCAGCGGCTGTCGTACTGGTAGGCCGCCGGCCGCGCGACGAACCGGGCGACGTCGAGCGGCGTGTGCTCCATCGTCGTGGCGTCGTAGCAGGCGCGGCCGGAGATCCTCGCGTGGATGTCGAGCACGGCCCTCCGGTAGGCGTCGGAGAACGGATCGGCGGGCATTTCGACGATCACCGGATCGACGAGAAACGAATTGCACAGCGCCTCGATCTTGGCCGCCTCATCAGCCCCCTCGAGGCTGTGGGTAAAGTCGCGAAACTCCTCGAGCGAATGGAAAAGCCTCATGCGGCGGTCCTCCCAGGGGATGCGAACGGCAGGAACCGGCGGCCCAAGACATCGGCCACGGCGGCGAGCAGACGCGGCGCGGCCTCGCCCCACGTCAGGGGCTCCTGACATCGCTGCCGAACCGCGGCAGCGCGGCCGTGCCCGCGCTCGTGGGTCGCCACGGCGGCAGCAAGCCACTCGGGGCCGGCCAGGTCGAAGTAGTCGCAGAACGCTCCCCCGACCTCGCGGTGAATCGGCAGGTCGCTCGCGATCACGGCCTGGCCGTGCCGCAGCGCCTCGACGATCGGCAGGCCGAAGCCCTCGGCGATCGAGCCACAGACCACCGCGCGGGCATTGCGGTAGGCATGCTCGACCTCGGCGTCGTCGAGGTCCGAGAGCAGAAAGAGCCGCGTTCCGTAGCGTGGATCGCTTTTAATCCGCCGCAATATGGGCTCCGACTTGAAGCCGGGCCGGCCGACGATGGCGAGCCGCACGTGGGCGGTCGCCGGATCCTCCCAGATCTGCCCGAAAGCATCGAGCACGAATGCATGGTTCTTCCGCGGCTCGATCGCTCCGACGACGAGATAGGGCGACTCCGGCAGCCGATCGTCGAAGAGCCGGGAAACGTCGTGCCGCACGCCAGCGGTGACGGCGGGCAGGTCGCAGCCCAGCCGCCACGGCACGATCGCGGGCCCGCGGCGGGGAAAGCGAAACTGCGGCATCACACCGGCGAGGTCACGGGCGACCGTTTCGGAAATCGTCACGAGCACGTCCGCATGGGCGACGACGGCCGCGAGGTAGCGGCGAAACATCGCGGCTCCGTCGGCTCCGTAGATGCCCGGGTGCTGCATCGGGATCAGGTCGTAGACGACCGCGGCCGTGGCCGCTCCCGCGGCCCGGGCCTGTTCCACCGCAGGCCAGACCTCGCCGCAGGCCCAGTAGGCATCGGGGAGCAGCAGCAGATCGTGGCCGTCGATCGCCACCGGCTCATGACCGTCGGCGGCCACGAACTGTCCGTTGCGAACGACCACGCGCAGGGCGCTGCAGCCCCCGGCCGCAGCGATCCGCTCGATCTCCTGACACGTGCGGGTGACCACGCGGTGCACACCGGACGCCGACGCCGACCGTGATGTGTAGGTGGCGTCGACGAGGACGCGACGGATGGCCACGGGAGCGACCTGCGCGACGGGGGCGCGGACATCGGGAACCCGCCACGCGGCCGCCGGGCCGAGCAGACGCGTGAGCAGCCTGCGGGCATAGGTGTCGAAGGAGTGCTCGGCGGCGAAGGCACGCCGCTCCTGTTCATGGACCCGCCGATCGCGACCGCGTGCGAGGCAGGTGGCCAGGGCATCGGTCACTTCACGGCTATCCGGGCGATCGGAAACCCGCTCGACGTAGGCAGGGGCCTGAATCGCCGCGGCAAGATCCTCGTTGGCCACCGTCGGCAGCCCTGCGGCCACACAATCGGTAAGCGCGCCCGAGATGCCGCCGTAGAAGTGGCTGCGCAGCTGGATGCCGGCGTCGGCAGCGATGATGAACCGGCGATAGTCCTCCTCGGAGATCCAGTCGTCCGAGAAGTGCACGCGGCCGGCCACGCCCCCGGAAGCCGCGAGCGACATGAGCTGCTCACGGACGGCCGCCCCGCATTCGCCCACGAAATACAGGTGGGCATCGGCGTCGAGCCGGGCGAGGGCTTCGATGCACTTTGCCGGACGCTTCACCGCGTCGACGATGCCGAGCGTGATCACGACGAGGCGGTCGGCGGGGATGCCCAGCGCCGCCCGGGCAGCCAGCCTGGATGCGGCGGAAACGTCTGCTTCATCGAAGTCGCGGTAGACGCAGAACGGCAGGTGCACGGCGTCCACGCCGTACAGCCGGCGGGCGTGCGACTGAATCCCTGCGCTGTGGACGAACAGCGGCTCCGTCTTCTCGAGCATCTCGTCGTAGAACAGCGTCGGCAGCCTGCCTGGCTGATCGAGCCAGCCCCGTACCTCGGCAGCCGAGACTGTGCGGCCGAGCGAACGCTCGGCGAGCCGGCGGACGTGCTCGTCTCCCTTCCACCAGGCGGTCAGCTCGGCAAGCCGGTTGTCGTGCACGATGCAGGCGCCACCGAACCGCTGCTGGAGATCGAGGATCGTGGTGTGATAGTGCGAGTTGCCGGCGACGGCCACGACGGCGTCGTAGTCGGGCCGCAGCCAGGCGGCCGCCGAGATCGGGTAGAACGCCCGCACGGCAGGATCGGCAGCCGGCGTTGGGGCGTCGGTGTAGACGTCCACGTCGACGAACCGCGCGAGCGCCGCGACACACTGCTTCGAATAGTCGGCGACTCCCGACCGGTCGGGCGGAAAGGGAGTCACGAACGCGATCGCCGGCCGTCGGGGAGGCTGCCGCCGTCGGTGACCTTCGCGAAACCCATCGAGGTGACTGCAGACCGCCTCCTCGAATCGACAGCCGACCGCCTCCGGCGTGAAGCGTTCGGCCACGGACCGCTGCCGGTCGCGCAGCCGCTGCCGCAGCGCCGGGGAGCCGAGGAGCGTTGCGAGCCTGTCGGTCAGGCCGCAGGCGTCGCTCGCGGGGAAGATCGCCTCCGGCGAGTCGATCAGTTCACGATGCACGGGGATGTCGGAGACGATCGCCACACCGCCGCTCGCGATCGATTCGATCACGGGCATCGAGAAACCCTCGGCGAGTGAGGCTGTCACGGTCGCCCGGGCATGGGCGTGCCAGGCGGCCAGTTCCTCGTCGCTGACATGGCCGAGAAAGCGGATGTCGGCCGCTCGGCCGCTCCGCCGCTGCGACTCCTCGCGCACCTGCGTCTGCCATGCCGGCGGATAGCCACCCCCCACCACCAGCTGCAGGTTCGGCCTTCCCTCGCGCACGAGCGTCGCATGCGCGGCGACCACCGTCTCCAGGTTCTTGCGGGGGTCGGCCCCTCCGACGAAGAGAATCGACTCATCCGCTGCGCCGGCTGGACGGGCGGGCACCGCAACCTCGCCGCACAGCAGGCGGGCGAAGGTGTCGCGAAGCGCCACGCCCGTCACCGACACGCGGTCGGCCGCGACGCCGAGCCTGCGGACGAGCTCCGCACCGCAGTGCTCCGAGATCGGCAGGAAGCCGCGATACCCGCCGAGCCACTTGAACGCCGCCGCGTAGGTGAACAGCGCGTCCCGTTGGCCGAGGTAGCGGTCGGGAAACTCGAGTGGAATGAAGTCGTAGACCGCTGCCAGCGACAGGACGTGCGGGCGGTCGAGCAGCCGCGCCGGCAACAGCGAGTCGTGCGTGAGCGGGGAGAGCGAAAGAAAGAGCGACGGCTCGTCGATCCGATCGCAGACGAATGCCGGACGAATCTCGTCGCACAGCGCCGCATGCTCCGGGGAGAGCGGGCCGAGCTGCGGGTCAACGAGCCCCACGATGCCACCGTCGGCGAGCGGCCGACCCTTGAGCCAGCGCAGCAGGAACGCCGCATGCGAGCCGATGCCTCGGCCGGCATACGCGGGATCTTGCAGCGGGCGAATGTCGGCGAGGATTCTCATCGCAGCGGGGCGGGAGGGTAGCAGTCCCCCACCGCGGCAGAAATGCCATTCGACCCGCTCAGGCGGCCTGCCGTGCCGCACAAACAGGCTCGCGAACGACCTCCGCAACGGCCGCGACAGCCTCCTCCGGGCTCGCGGCAAACCGCACGAGCGGATCGTGGGTCAGCCACGTGTCGCGGTAGGCCGAGAGCTTGCCGTTGACGGTGTCGCAGACGACGTGCGGGATCCGCAGCAGCGTGCAGAGCAGGTGGGCATGGAGCCGGTTGGTGATCACGGCGCGGCCGCGGGCGAGGAGCCGGCAGCCACGGAGCGTTCGCTCGCGGGCCAGGTCATCCCACAGCCCCGGAGCGAACCGCCATGCGGCACGGCGGAGCGCCGGGCACGAGGCGTCCGCCGCCGCCGACTGGCCGACCTCGGTCCGCGCGGCCTCCTCGGCCCACGAGCGGAGCGGATGGTCGCCGGCGTTTTCCTCCCAGTCCACCGCGATCGATTCGGCGGGGAGTGGCGGCAGCGGCTGATCGTGCTCGATGTCGCGCCGCCAGAGGGCCACGACGGGCAGATCGGCAGTCCGCGGCACCGCAGACAGCTCGAGCGCCAGCGCGGCATCGGGACAGGCCAGCGATCGCACGGGGAAGTGCGTACGGGCGTAGGCGAGGCTCTGCGCATCGCGCAGCAGCAGCGTGACATCGCGGCAGGCTGCGAGCTGGGCAGCCTGTGCGTCGCGAGCGGCGGGCGAGCGAAACCAGATGCTCTGCGGCAGCTGAATGATCGGGCGGTCGGGAAAGTCTCTGAGGATGCGGCTCCGCAGCCCCTGCTCGGCGTCATAGACGTCGCCGAAGTTGCCACCGCCGAGCAGCAGGATCGGGCCGTGTGGATGGGCTGCCGAGAGGCCGTCGGGATCGTAGCTCCATGGGTCGCAGCCGTACCGCACCGTTACTCCGAGCGACCGGAGCAGCGACGTCGTTCCCCACCAAATCGCGGCATCGCCGACGTTGCGATGGTCGGGGTAGAGGGCGAGCGCGACCTGCGAGCCGGCAGGAAAGAGTTCGGCCCACGTCTGCCGCAAAAGGTCTCGCTGCGTCTGGATGGAGTCGGGCTCCACCGCGGACGCTGACGCTCCTTGCCTCGCGGCGACCACCGAAACAGGGCTGCGGGCGTGGACCGGGCAGGCCTGCCAGTCGGCGGCCGGGCGACGGGGCAGCGGGAGAAAGGGCCGCTGCTGACCGGCCGCGAGCCCGGGGCTCATGAGCCTCCGCAGGCCGGAGCGGCCACGGGCGAAGCCCGTGGCGCGGGCCCGTTCGACGTCGAGGGCAAACCGGTCGAGCCAGCGTGGGCCGTCAGCCGCCTCTGCCGCCATCCGGCGCAGCCGTCGCTCCTGAATCGCGACGAAGGCCTCGAAGTCGGCCCGCGCCTCGTCGACCGTGTGGTGGCCGCGGTTGTTGACCAGCGAAAAGTAGAACTTGTTCTTGAGCACCGCATGGAGCGAGTGCGTGACACCTGCGGGCGAGCGGATCAGGCTCGGCAGCGACCGGTGGTGCACGAACGCCCGCGGCAGTTGCCGCACGAGGCGGCCGGCATCGATGAGTCGGCAACAGAGGTCGGTCTCATCGAGATAGAAGTCGTACTCTTCGTCGAACCCGCCGATTGCCACGAGGTCGTCACGACGGACCGCCGCATTGGTGCCCTGCACGTATGGAAACTCGCCGGCCCCTGGCGTGCACAAGGCATCGGCCGGCTCCGTGCGGTCCCAGCGGGCCTGCCCCATGCGGTTGGCGGTCGCATAGCCATACTGCTGGCCGGCCCCCGTGCGGTCGCGATTGATCCCGCCGGCACATGCCACGCGCGGGTCGTCGAACGCGGCCGCGAGGTCCACCAGCCAGCCCGGCTCCGGAATCGCGTCGTCGTCGAGAAAGGCGACGATCTCGCCCGCGGCCATGGCGATGCCGAGGTTGCGGGACACGGAGAGGTTTCGCAGCGGATTGCAGACGGTCTTGATGCGGCCGCGCCAGGCCTCGAGCACCCGGTCGATGCCGTCATCCGTCGGCCCCCGCACCACGCAGACCTCGAACGGCGGCCCTTCGAGAAACGGCAGCGTGTCGAGCAACTCGGCCACCGCGGCCGGGCGACCGTCGGTCGCGATGACGATGCTGAACGTCGGCTCCCGCGGGTCGGTTACGCCACGTGCCGACGCATGCCCTGAGAGACCGGAGGCATCGGCGTCGCGAGCATCGTGCGCACGAGATCCTCCAGTTCGCCCGCCGTCGACGCCTGATTCCCGCTGAACCGCGACTGCAGCGTGGTCGCCAGGGCCGACCAGGCCGGCTTCGACTCCGCCCGACGAATCTCGGAGCGGATCAATGCTACGAGCAGCTGTTCCATCGGCTCGCTCGCCGTCGCCGACTGGCCCGCCTGCGGCTGACGCCGCTTCAGCCTCTGCAGCACCGGCCGCAGCCGCCGCTTCTCGAATCGTCTCAATTCGGCCCTCACCGATCCCATTGCCTGCGCCTCCTCGACGTGACATGCCGATCGCCCGCGCCTCGACGGCGATCACGTCGATCGTCGCCGCTGCGAATTCGTGAACCCATACCCGGATCTCGATGTCATGCACCGGGCGGCCGAGGCGGAAGTCGAGCATGGCCCGCTCGGTCGGCTCGGTGAGCTCGAGCGAGGCATGCACGACTCGCCCACCGTCGCTCGCGACGTCGATGCGAATGAAGCCCAGGGCCGGTTCGAGCCGCCCCTCGACGACGGCGGTCCAGCAGCCGGCGATGACGGTCTTGTAGGGGCCGAAGAGGAGATGGCCGGCCCGGCCATCCGACACCACCGAGTCTCCCTCGGCCCGACCGACGACGGAACTGAGCGTCGGGTCGGTCGCCCCGAGCCGCCAGCCGGCCAGGAGTTGCGACGCGTCCATGGCGTCGCAGCGGATGGTCGCGGGCAGTTCGATCAACGGCGAGCCATGCGCACGGCCGATGCGAAACACGCACAGCTCATCGAACGTCGCGATGGCGCGTCGCTCCCGGCCCCGCTGCTCCCGAAAGCGAAAGCCGACCGAGTAGGTTCCCGCGGGCATATGCGCCACGAGCGTGCAACTGGCCCGATGCGTGCCTGCGGCGACGGGGCCGATCGGCCGTTCCAGATTCTCGGTGTCGGCGGAAAACACGCGATTCCCGACGCTGTCGGAGATCGCGACCCCGAGCACGAGGTCGTCGATTGGGCGTGCGATCGAGAACGACACGTCGAGTTCGAGCAGATCGCCGGGGGCGTGCTGCTCCCCACCGCGAATCGAGGCGGCATGCAGCGTGAACCACTCGCGGGCGATCGTTCGCGGCGGGGGCGCCGGCAGTGGCTCCCTCGCCGGAACCGACACGCTCGACCGACTCATGCGTCGCCGCGCCTCGGGGTAGCGTCCCTTGAGGATGCGGTAGAACTCGAGGTCGAGCGTGTTGAGCGCCTCGAGCCTCGCGCGAAATGCCGCCCCGATCTCCGTTACGGACGGCCGACTCTTCGTGACGTTCACCCGAGCGAGGGTCGGCGGCGGCGGCACGCCGAGAAGACCTGCGAAGTCTTCGAGAAACACCGGCATCGACTCGAACAGCCCCCACACGTCGTACCGCTCCACGGCCGCCAGGGCGGCGGCGAGCAGCGAGTCGTCGGTCACATCGATCGTCCTGTCGATCGCGGCGAAGTGCCGCACATACAGGTTGCCCCCCGGGGCGTAGTCGGTGATGCAGCCCTCGGACTCGAGAAACCGCCTCACGTCGTGCCACCCGTCGCCAAACTCGGCGACGGAATGATTGCCGACGACGTAGTGCAGCCAGCTCACCATCCGGTCGATCGGCTCCCGGAGGAGCGTGACGTACTGATATCGGGGGTCGAGTCCACGGCCGTCGAACGTCACGTGCGCCGTGAGCACGGAGTAGCGTCCCCCGTAGTGGGCGATCAGCGAGCGGTGGTCGGCCATCAGGTTCGGCGAGGCGCAGCCGTCGCCGAGCGTGGACCGCAGCCAGCGATTGACGGCCATGCCCGCCGTCTTCTGCAGATGGTCGAAGATGACGCGGCCTGAGTGGCCCCGGGGCCGTCGTCGAGTCGAGTCGAGGGCGACGTCGGACACGGCAGAGACATGCTCACAAGCCATCGGCGACAGAGTCCCGGGGGTTTCGGGGCGGGAGAGTCGCCGCAGGGGGGCGGAGGGTCAACCCCGGTTTGCCTCGCCGTTCCCGCGTCGAGGGCAGCGGTCGTTCGTTCGCCTGCCGAGCGTCTCGGCCCCGCGAGACCGCCGTGCTTCACGCTGCCACGCCCCCGGCAGACATGGCGATCGCCTCATAGAGCTCCACGTAGCGGCGGACGGTCTCCTGCCAGGTGAAGGTGGCGGCATGCGCCCGCTGTGCGGCGACCCGCCAGGGCTCGGCGGCAAACCGGGCCATGCCTGCGGCGAGCGCGGCCACCATGGCCTGCGGCACGAACGAGTCGAAGGGGAAACCATGCTCACCGGCGATTTCGGGCAGGCTCGTCAACCGCGACACGAACACCGGCCGGCCCGCCTGCATCGCCTCGAGCACCGGCAGGCCGAACCCCTCGCTGAGCGAGGGAAATAGAAACGCCGCGCACCGCTCATAGAGCCACTGGCGGTCGCCATCGCTCACCTCGCCCGGCAACACCACCGTGCCGTCGAGTCGCCGCCGCGACACCTGCCGGCGCAGAAAGTCACCGTACTCCCCCTGCATGCTGCCGGCGATCACGAGCATGTGGTCGGGGAGCAGTTCGATCATGTCGATCAGCACGTGAAAGTTCTTGTGGGCAAGGGCATTGCCCACCGAGAGCAGGAACGGCCGATCGGAAGCGAGAAAAGCGGGGCGTACTGAACTGGCCGGCGGTGTGGCCGCGAGCCCGAGCGGAATCACGTGGATCGGCCGACCGCCGATCGTCAGTTCTCGCCGCAGATCGTCGGCCACGAA
>Ga0315900_10008893_pt1 | contig 12827 bp, 14 predicted proteins | sample LakEriMetagenome_FD_203521 | JGI IMG/M metagenome (GOLD analysis project Ga0315900, IMG submission 203521) | Freshwater fungal communities from buoy surface, Lake Erie, Ohio, United States - Buoy 12 MA114 | ecosystem: Environmental > Aquatic > Freshwater > Lake > Lake biofilm | place: USA: Lake...
AGCCTCCCGTCGAATGGCCTTATGTTAAAAGCGGAACGGCGCAAGCCGTCCGGTGAACAACATTGCGATATCGAGGTCATTCCATCGCTCACCGGAGTGCTTGCGCACTTCCGCTTCTACGAATTCAACCCCCCGTCGGGCTTGCACGGCAGAAAAACCGCCGTAGGTCGCACGGAACTCGGAGGTGCCAAGCGGCCTATCGAGATCGATGCCCAGGACGCGGCCGACGGCTTTTGGGAATAACAGGCCGAGGAATCCGAGCACCACGGTCAAAACAGCTCCGAGGTTTGGCAACAGCATCATCGAGGGGTGGCTCCAGCAATCTCCAGGAATCTCAATCGCATCCCTACGGTGGCCATAACCGTTGGGGGTCCTTGCCGTGAAAGATTTTTCAACGATCCCATTCGTTTTGTGACTTAACCCAATGCGATCGCGTACAATGACTCCAAACTCTTCTGCCCGAAACTACTCTTCCAAAACACTCTCATCGGTGAATCTATGAAGAACAACTCCTCGATATCGTACGGCATCCTGTGGGTACTCTATGTCATTTTCTTCCAAAGCTATGTTCATGCCCAAGAGCCAACTCGGACATGGAAAGATGCTGCCGGGAAGTACTCCATCGACGCGAAGCTGATCGATTTGCAAACCGATTCGGTTCGCTTACAGAAGACCAATGGCGATACGATCAGCGTTCCTCTTTCAAAGCTGAGTTCGGAAGATCAAGCCTACGTCAAGTCGATCGCAGATTCGAAAACCACCAAAGCTACCGAGACGGTCAATCCGTTTGAAACGTCCGATCGGATCAAAATAGAAGCTGTGCAAGCCACGTTTTCATTGCAAACGATCAAACCCAGTCAAGACATCCAAGATCTGCCCGATACTGGAAACATACTTTTGCTCCCTAAATCGACCGTTTGCGAACCCTTGACCCCCGATCCGGCGACCGCGATACCCAATCTAAAAGCCTCGCTTTCTATGCTCGCAGCTACGGACCCCTACGATGATTTGTCGGAGCTGGTGACCTTAAATTCCAAACAAGCACTTGTTGCTATAAGCATCGGACGTCGTGTACCCGGCCAACCCAAACCACCGTCGGGCAAATTGCTCGTCGGCCAATTGCCGAAAGGTCCATTTACTCTTGTGAGCGACGGTGCTGAAGCCATCCGGATTTTTGATCATAACGAATCGACCGGACAAACTCTCTTGGTAAGTAATATCGACGAATTGAAGCGCGGGGGTGAATTGGTCGTCATGGACGGGCTAGCTACTGGCAAGCCGGTCGAACTCTACCGACGCCGACTCCCTGGAATCGAAAAACCAGGTTTCAAGCCAAAGGTTGAACAGGCTAAGTTGCTCGGTGAGGATCTTGCATTGGTCGTTGTCGATTCGGTCCTCTATTGTTGGAATCTTAAATCTTGCCAATTGATCTATCGAACGGATAAATCGCTCATCGGATTATCGCAAGTGACCTTTAGCGCCAATGGCAAGTGGTTGGCGGTACCCCAGCAGGACGGCTTCAGTTTGCTTGAAGCCGCTACCGGAGAAGATGTTGGCTATGTCGATGCGGGCACGTCTTCTAGGGCTGCGTTAGCCTTCCACCCTGACGGACGACGTATCGGCTACTGCTCAGGAAACACTTGGGGGGTTTGGGACATTGTCGAAGCCAGGAAGATCGCTTCGGGAGTCGTTACCGAGCATCTCGGGGATCAACTGACAGGGTGGGTTGGCAATGACTTGTTGTTGACGGACATGGGAAATCTTCTCGATACGAAATCGGAAATGTTATTTTGGTTTTACTATGTGGGAGCTACCGATTCTCGTAAGCTATGGAATAACTGGTTGATTTTCACAACCAAGAATAATGGTCTGAAACTGACCATCCTGCCTATCCCCGACAAAAAAGCGCTAGCGGCATTGGGGAAACTCGATCAACAAAAGAACGCTATGGTCACCGCACCAGGAACCGAGGTGCGAATCGAGATCGAGTCGAGCGAACCGGTCGACAAAGATGCACTCACGGAAGCTTTGACAACATCGATCGAACGCGCCGGTTGGATTGTCAAGCCGACATCGAAACTGGCCGTCGTCGCGAAGATCGGGCGAGGAAAACCTTACACCTTACAATACTCATCTTCCCCGATCGGAGGGACTGGAAATGACAAACAGATCCAAAACGTCAACATCAATCCTTTCACCGCAGTGCTGGAGATACGTTCTGGGAAAAACGTGTTGTGGACCCGCAACACCGAAAATATCGCTCCGCCGATGATCTTCCTACGGGGAGATGAGACGGTCCAAGAATCCGTTAAAAGGTACGAGCGGCCGCAACCCGAGTTCTTCTCTTCGCTCCAAATTCCTCCGAGAATCCCCAAACCCGAAATCGCTAAAGGATTGGGTAGCAGTCGAGAAGACAACGGCATTTGGGTCGATTTCCCACGACAACCTCGACCATGAAAACCCAACGATGACACTTTTGTGCCCGTGCCCAATCGCTCGGGTTCAACTCACCTGGATGCGTCGATCGAGCGTTTGCTCCAGACCATTCGATGCATCAAGACTTCCCATGGTTCTTGCCAAATCCTGCGAACAGGTCCCATACCGAAAGCATGACTAGCAGACCTGAGGCAATTCCTAGCCAGATCCGCGCTCGACGCTCGGAGAGCGCTTTTTCCGATCTCCTGTTTTCTTCCAACGCTTGTCGCTCCTCTTGGCTTTTTTCGATTCGTTGGTTCAAGCTCTTTTGCTCTGCGAGGAGCCGCTTCAATTCGTCTTGATCCGCACCCTCGATCGCTCGGGATAGGCTCGCGGTTTTTTCGAGGTATTCCTTGATCTCCGCCATCGTTCGCTCCGAATCCTGGATAGTGCTTTGGACGGTATCCCTATGCAACCATCCAGGACCGTCAGGCCGGATCGCCTCCCACCCAAAGAACAGGCCCAGGCCGAGCAAGGCAACGGATGGCAACCATCGGGGTATAGCGCGGTGTGCGTTGAGCGTTTTCTCTAGACTCATCAAATGACTCACTTACTGGTATTGTTGGATCGTTTTAGGGACGATTGGATTTGAATGGTTTTCGGCGCATGCCGAGGGATTTTTGAAAGCGGTTGGGCGCAAGCCCTCCGGATCAATCCGGCAAGGGAAAGGTGAACGGTACAATCCGCTGCGTCTCCAAAAAGCTGACGAAGGCACCGAGCGTTGCCTCCGCTTCATCAAATGAAATATCCTTCGGGATGGTTGTGAGGCGGCCAAGGCAGCGAAAATTTCGTCAAGTACCCGGGACTTCCAGTGGTCTCTGTCTTTTTGGTTCATGGGGTGCTCACCAGCCAGGATTTGTTTACGTTCTGGTAGTCGACACCGGGTAGCAAGGAGATGCATGCATGAGGACTCTGGCGGTCGATCGCCTCCTGGGATGCTTGGAGGAACTGCTGCAACTCGGCACTTGGAGTCCCGCCTGCGAGTTCCAGCATGACGGCAAGGCGGCGCGTCGTAGCCGGATAATTCATGGCCTGCAGATACGTTACGAGACGTTCTTCATCGATGCGCCGAGAGTCGACGGCTTCTTGCCAAGCCTCGAACACCACTTCGGGACCGCCACAGTGGAACGGCTTGTAGAGACTGTCTAGGAGTGTTTGCTCCAAGGTTTGACGATCGGGCCAGGGCGTTCTACCAGCGATGGGATTTCGCACAACTGTCGGGCAATCCCTACCGCCTGTACCGGCTCTTTTGTTGTTCGAAAATCGAACACGAAAGCCAATCTCTTGCAAAAATGTTCCGATGATGCAATAGTAGGAGTGTGGAGTCATCAGACGGAGGATCTTCTCCGGCACGGCCCGGATCCTATTTGGGCAGCAAACAGGGAGAAAACCATGAACATCGACCAAATGACCTTAGCGTCCAGGTTGAAGGACGCACGAACCACTGCCAGTTTCACTCAGGAACAAGTCGCCAAAGCCTTGGAGCTGCCTCGAACTGCCATTGTCCAATTTGAGTCAGGTAATCGAGCCGTAAGCACGCTGGAGCTGGCAAGACTCGCTCAGATCTACGGACGACCTATCGCCAGCTTTTTCTCAGAGGCACCACCGTCTGAAGAAGAGGACGTACTGGTCGCTCTGTTTCGCGCCGCTCAGGTGGAGGGACAGGATATGCCCTGGCAATCTGAAGTGTCTCGCTACTTGGGAATTTGCCGTGCTGGTGTCGAGCTTGAGCGTCTTCTCGATCGCCCTCCTCACGTCGGTCCGCCATCCTACGACTTGCCTCAGCCGCGAAACGTCATGGAGGCGGTTGAGCAGGGCACTATTGTTGCGGAGCAGGAACGTCGCAGACTTTCGTTGGGGCACAATCCCATTCCCGATATGTCGGACCTGATCAACAGCCAAAACATCTGGGCTTCCGGTGCGAACCTCCCGGACGATATGTCCGGTCTCTTTCTGAAGCACTCATCGATTGGATTGTTCATTCTCGTAAACTTCGGACATCCGCGTGCTCGTAAGCGATTCTCGTATGCGCACGAATACGCCCACGCTTTGCTAGACCGACAAGACTCTGCGACCGTGTCACTCGAAGAGAACCGACGTAAGCTTCCAGAGGTCCGAGCCAATGCGTTTGCAGCGGCTCTTCTGCTTCCACGCACTGGGGTTTGGTCGTTTCTAAACTCTCGATTCAAAGCGGGGCCAAGCCTTATTGAGCAAAGTGTCTACGATCCAACCTCTGAACAGAATGCGGAAGAGGTTAGGGCATCTCGAAGAGCCGCGCCCGGCTCGCAGGTACTGACGTTTGAAGACATCGCTGCGCTGGCTCATCATTTTGGCGTCAGCTATCAGGCTGCGCTGTTTCGCCTGAAGAGCTTGTCCATTGTGAATGAAGCCGACTTCACCGAACTCCGAGATAAGGAAAGCTTCGGCAAGCGATACCTGGACCTCCTGGAACTCCTCGTGGATATTGAGGGGCACGACAAACGAAAGCCGGATCGCGAGATTGTAAGCCAGGTTGTGCATTTAGCTTTGGAAGCTTTCCGTCGCGAAGAGATTTCCAAGGGCAAATTGCGCGACCTCAGCACCCTTCTGGATTTCTCCACAAAGGACCTACTGATGTTGGCCGAGGCCGCGTAAATTCGGACCGCTTCACGACCTCCACGAAGACCACCTAACCTCGCGCTGCAGTGGACCCAGCCTGCCGCTTTGCTTAGCCATCATTCGATGCGATAACGCTCCAGCGATGTGTCGCTAAGATCCTTTTTGTGAGCTTAAATCACAATTTGAGACTTTTCTAACTCCAACTACTATGGTTTGGCCGGCTTCAACATCGCCAACCAATCGCTCGCCTGTCCTTTTCTTCGCACTCGTCCATTGCGACCATCCTCTCAACTAGCCACCATTTTGCTCATAGTTGCCGCAATCGGTTCGTCTAGCTGCCGACCGTAGCCACCACCCAAGCGCGTGACAACGAACATCGGACTCAAGCTGACCTACATCCCACCAGGATCCTTCACGATGGGAGCCAATCCAAGTGAGCTCGGAGCCAAGCCAGCAGAGAAGCCCCACAAGGCCACCTTCTCCAAAGCCTTCTGCATGGGGATCCACGAGGTGACCCAAGATCAGTACTTGCGAGTCATGGGTAAGAACCCGAGCGTCTTTTAAGGTGAGATGCTGCTCAAGAACAAGAGGATCGTCGAGACCATGGAACCCGGCGTCGTCGGCTACAACCATCCCGTTGATCACGTAACCTGGGACGACGCGGTCGAGTTCTGCAAGCGACTCAGCGAGATGCCTGATGAGAAAGCGTCTGGTCATGTGTACCGACTCCCCACCGAGGCCGAATGGGAATACGCCTGCCGTGCTGGAACCACAAGTGCTTACAACACTGGCGACAGCAAGGACAGTCTCGATCAAGCCGGATGGTATGGGGACAACGCTGGATCGGAAACGATCGACTCTGGCAAGCTGTTTGTCGAGTCCGAGGGAAAGCTGAAAAAGTACGTGGTATCAAGTGCCGATCTGCGGCTAGGAACTGGGATCCGCCAGGGGACACGTACTACTACCTGGGGTTTCGGGTGGTGATGGAAGTGGGGAAGTAACGGGTGTTTCGGTGCTCGGATTCGAGCAAGGCAACGTACTTTTCTTCGACTGTGCGTGGAATTTCGATGGAACAGCCGATCCCCCCATTAAAAAGTTGATCGGCGTGCAAGTGCGTGATATCATTTGTACTTTGGGTCGAGGCTAACTTGAGTGATAGGTTGCAATGGTGCGGTCTACAGGGGTTAGGCTGATCCGTGGAAAAACAAGTTCGGTGGCGGACGGGCGATCCGTCGCCATCAGCCGCGTGTCGGGAAGTTGAAGATTTTTGACGAGCGGAGAAACGGCGGAGGGATGTCGTGAAGTTTTCTGACCTGAACAATCCGTCTGCCGCAAGGGAGGCGATCAAAGACTTCCAGAGGCGGTTCAGTGCGAGAGTGTGTCTGTCACCAACTGGCGGCTGTAGCGGGGACATTATCGCCGCGCACACTCTTTCGGCGGCGAGCATGCTCCGCCCGATCTCCAGGGATGGCCATGTTTACGCGCTCAGGTCCAACCTCTACGCTCCGTCGGCGGACGGACCGGCGACCATCGGTCTGCTTGGCATCAAAAACACATCGGTCTTCAACGGCTTTTGTGCCACTCATGACAAGGCTCTATTCTCTCCGATCGAAGACGAGCAGTTTAATTGCAAACCGCAGCAATTGTTCATGCACGCTTATAGGGCGATTGCTAAAGAAAGCTACTTGAAGCGGAAACAGGCTGAATTCCCATTTCTCCCGGTCGAGACGATAAAGAACATTCACGGACTGCCGAAGGAGCTTGACCTGCAGTTTTCGGAGGACGCCCTACTTTCGCAGGCCGCTTCTTTGAGAGGCGCGGAGGAGATCGAGCGGACCAAGGCGGAGATGGACAAGCACCTTGTGGCGTCTGACTGGCGGCGGGTTATGACCACAGTGATCCCATTCTCCAAGCCACCAACTGTAGTTTGCAACTTCGTATACTCTCCAGACCACGACTTCGGTGGCAACTATCTTCAGAACTTTGAGAATTGGGAAGCTGACCTGAGTCAGCTAATGGTCACGATCATCCCCGCACCGTCAGGCGCGTTCGCTCTCCTTTCCCATCTCGACACCGTGAATGCGGCCCCGCGGCAGCTGATCGAATCGCTCACGTCGCAGGCGGACATTACATCGAGCCTGCTCTGGCTGGTGTTTTGCCAGACAGAGAACTTTGCCATCTCGCCAACGTGGTACGAGTCGCTAACGCAACAGCAGAAGCAGGCAATAATGGACGGGTTCTTGAGTAACGTCGATCCATTCGACTCTAAGCACAATCAGCTCGGTGAGTGCAAGCTGAACTCTGAAAACTGGCATCCGGGCAAGCCGTTCAGCCTATGATATATCGTTGTACCAACCCAAAAGACACGCCGAACCAGGCGCTGTAGCAGACCAAGGTTGCATGTAGGTTTCTTGGACTTCATAGCTCACTCAGCGGTGACGGATGCTGAGCGGGTTCCTTTCACCATCACCATCACCTTCACCACCACCAGCGGCCTCCGCGAAATCATCCTCGGTAACTAGCAAATAACTCTGCTGTGCGATATGTGGCGAGTTGCCAAGCCAAGAGCAAACCACGTGAAGCGGGAACTCGCGTTGCAGTTCTGTTTGCCGGCTGGCATGCATCGAGTGAAGTAATCGGGGCCAACCCGAGATTACGCCGAAACAGCCTGTATCACCTAAAAATACTTGCTCGGCTTGCAGGTGCCTGATATCATCAAACCCCGGATAGAGCCTAGCTTGAGTAATAGGCTGCATTGGTGCAGCCTAACGGGCGTAGGTTGATCCAGATATAAATAAGTTCGCCCATAAGTTGACAAGTCAGCATACGTTGAAATACGTCAGCCTAATAGATCAGGAGTATCAATGACACAACTGCTTGAAGTTCCCACAGAATGTGGCGATTCAATTCTTATCGAGATTCGTACCGACGATGGACAGGAACGCCGTGTTGGAACAGGCGCATTCATTGAGAAGACCTCCAAGACTTTGGAAGCAATGCTTGCTCGCGTTCGCCCGCTCGCGGACGCAGCAAGAGCTGCAATAAAGGACTCGGGACCGGACGAGATGACACTGGAAGTTGGCGTGAACTTTACCACGGAAGGCAATGTGTTTTTTGCCAGCACATCTGCTGAGGCGAATTTTAAACTATCACTCACTTGGAAGCAAAACGCTAGGACAACGGATGGAAACTAAAGTTCCACCTATTGTGGGTATAAAAAACTACAAAACCGGTAAGATTACGGGAATGGGCGTTGTCGTAGGCGACTTTCATGTGATCACTTGCGCTCATGTGATTAATGAAGCCGTCAGCCGAGCGTCCGGCGAAACAAGCCGTCCTAACGAAAGAATATGCGTCAAATTCATCCTAGTCCCTAATGAACCTGAGATTTGGGCAACAGTAAGCCAATGGCTTCCACCGCTCGAATCCGGTGAAAACGAAGATATCGGAGTGTTGCAGTTAGACGACGCGGTTCCTGTTGCTATAAGTAAGTCGCAATTCTCGATTCCCCGAATTAATGAGCCGATAATGGCATTTGGCCTTCCAATAGGATCTTCGCTAGGAACATGGTGGCGCGGCCTGGTGTCATGGCCGGTCCGAAGCAGTCGTTTACAACTCGATCAAAACGCAGACGCCACTGTCGTGATCGAGCCCGGCTACAGTGGCACACCACTCTTGTCAAATGATGGAAGGAAAGCGTATGGAATCGTCGCCCGAGTGCGAAACAAAGTTGGCTACATGATCCCCAGTCAAGAACTCGATCGTGTACACGCCGTATTCCCATTCCAAGACTATAGCGGTAACGAAACCGGATCGGATGATAATAGTTTTTCGATAGGATCTGATCGAGAGTCACCCGTATCAGCGGTTGCGACCGCCATCGGTCAGCAAGAAGCACTCATTGAAGTTGAACTAGATGTAAATTTTGGTGACTTCTTAGACGAAGACGCGTTCTATTACCAACTATTAATAGAGGGCATTATGGGTTGCAATGGAGCAAAATTGAAGGTGAGTTATATCCGCAAAGGCAGTACGATTGTCGCATTCAACGTAAACTCTGAAAGTGCTGCTAATGATGCAATCACTATTGTTGACGCAATCAACGATGGTGCGCTCAAAGAGCACGGCGTAGTTCGGGCAAGTATTGCGAGATACACACCGACTCTGATATCTTTAGCTGAGCTTGAACTTAGAACACGTGAAAAGCCTAGCATTTCGCCAACGCACCTAAAAGTCGCTAGATACTTTTGTTGGAAGGAACGCTTTGATCGATTGATAGCGTTCGTTATGTTCGTGACATTGTTTCCACTATTGTGTTGTCTTACAATAATCGTTTGGCTTACTTCTGGTTTCCCCCTTTATTCCACTAAGAGGGCTGGAAAGCTCGGACGAATTTTCTCGATGTACATGCTGCGAACAACGCGGCTTGATAAAGGGTTTAGACCGGAATGGTCGGATTTTGGGGATCCGCGGCGTACAACTGTTGGGCGATTCCTGGTCAAATCGGGTCTGCATAAAATTCCGAATTTAATTAATGTGATTCGTGGTGAAATGTCATTGATCGGACCGCGTCCAAATCGCTGCGAAATCCATGAAGAGGTAGGGCGAATTCTTCGGACTGATTATGACAGCCGACTTCTTATTAAGCCAGGCATTACGGGCTTGAGTGCAGTCCATTTTCCCCCGTCTTCGACAACGGACGAGTTGCTCATGGAACTTCAATGTGATCAATTTTACATCGAATACGCTACGCCCTGGCTAGATATTCTTATCTTCCTGGACACAGCGTTCGTGGCGCTGGGAGTTTCAATTAGACTAACCAAGCGGTATGTCGACTTGGCTTTGTTAACTCAATCGCTTGACTCCCCATGCTGACGCGGCACGAAGGCGAATCAATCGGCGAACCAGCGTCTGCTTCCGGATTTTGAATTTAGTTAACCTTTTTTTATCGATCTCAATCTGCTGCCTGGCAGTCGCTTCCTGGACAGCAGCATAAAGCGGGGATCATGTTGTAGTCCCTCGAAACGTACATATGGGCATTAGGTGATGACTAATCCGTTTTGGTGACTGAAAGAAACCAGAACAAGCCATGTCACGCTCACGCTAATGGTACTGTGTAATGGTATGGCCTAAGCAACGCAGTTCAAACCTAATCGAGCCGAATTGGGGATACCGTAACATCCTTGCGAGGGGTTTTGGGATATAGATCAATTTCCGAGCGACACAGTGTCGCTGGAATCGCCCGATGACGACATAGGTTTTGCATTCACGAATTAGCAACTGAGACCCACCACCTGCAAATGGATCGAGCACAATGCCGAACGGTTCCGTCTAGAGTTACAGCAAGTTATCCACCCAGCGAACCTCACTGTTTCCAAAGTGTGATGAACCGTTCGACTTCTCTTGCTGCTTCCAGATGTTGTAGATCGGTGGCGTGAAGTCAGTTGCGTGCTCGGCTGCGGATTGATCGACTTTGTCAAGTTTTGGCAGACCTGCCGTTTCTTGACAAACTTGCTCCACGGCCTGTTTTGTGATTCCAACCGCGTTAGCAATTTCTTGCTGCGTATAGAGCAAGCCAACCAAAGGTCGAAGATGCGCTTATCGCGTGCTTCCTTGGCGTCCTTGTCGACGCGACTCAGCCAATCACGAGTGGCGTCTCGCTAAGGAGGATCGACGGCAGGGAAGGACTACTACCAAACGCCGTTTCCGATCGCCAAAGTACACACCCCACGCAAGCATGACTCGATGCCACTGTGTACTTAGCCGCGACTACCATATCCGATCTGTTTTTTCGACCACAGGCAACGAGACAGGCAGGGAGGGAGCAGGCAGGGACGACGACAGGAACAAGCATATATGATGCCCCGGATGGACCCCGAAACGCAAGTCAATCTCTAATCGCGGAGAGTGGGGATACCGCTACCGTCTCGTGCGATGGGGTGGGGGGTCTGGGTTGTTTTCCGGCTGACCTCGTGTCACTGAGTTTGGTTTGGTGATCTCTCGTCGCTGTCCTGGAGCATCTCCGCAAGCAACGACCGGATTTCATCGATCGCCATCCGCTCCCGTCGTACCATATCCTGCTCGTCCTGTTGCGTGGCCGTGACTTTGGCTGCGACGTCCACATACTTCGCATACGCTCGAATGCTGGTTTCGAGCCACCCAAGTGCAGACCAAGAGGGAGCTGGCGTTCTGGCAAGATCGAGGTGAACGACGGTTGTGCCGTTGGACTTTTCCTCAACAACCCGCAGTCGGTTCGCCTGACACCAGCTTATCTCAGCCTGAAGGGTTGCATTGGCAGGTAGCTGACCCCAGGACGCTGGAATGTCACTCAAGCCGGTAACGTTTCCACCATCAGCGGATCCCAAGTCGTCATCCGAGTCATCCGTCCACTGAGCGACAAGGGGTGGATAGAGTCGGTTGAGCTCGGAATAGGTCCAAGCCTGAGCTTCTGGCTTGCTCATGCCCTGTTGCCGGCATACTTTGATCAAGCGATTCCGAACGGGCTCAGCTTCAGTCCAGCGTCCATCGCGTTGCAATCGCCTTGTGACGCTCAGTGGATCCACCTCGGGAGCCTGTGAGGTTGTGGCTGCTGTACCCTTGGATTCCGACACTCCGTCAACCTTCGATGCGTCCATGACTATTCCCTTCCATTGGCGTTCCCAAGCACTAACGGCCATTGTAGACCGTTAGCTGGAAGAGTTGAAGTCATTTCTTTTCTACCCAACTTCTCGCATGATCTGAACAGCCTTTTGCAGATCGCGCTCTGCGTAGACTTGGGTGACATCTGCTGATGCGTGACCCAAGATTACCTGGGCAGCTTCCAACCCGAACCGTTTGCGAATCTCGGTTCCCGCCGAGTGTCGAAGTCGGTTCGGAGACCAGCGGTGATCGGATTGCCATTTCTCCAATTCAGCTCGTTGTTTTTCCGTCAGTCGATCGTGCCATTGTTTCGAGGTTTCACCCTCGCGTTGGCTCAGCGGCTCGGGTGGTAAGAAGGCGATGTCGCAAGCACGGTGGATCGCACGGCGGTAAGTGTTGGCCGTGTAATGCTCACCAGCGGAGCGTTGGGGTTTTCGCTTGCGATTTGTTCCTGGCCGGTTGCCGCACGAAAGCGGAGTCGTTCGATTCGAATGACGTTCCTCTCGGCGTTTCCTCTCCGAATCCTCTGGACTAAAGCAATGGGTTTCCTTTTCTCGCAACAGGTATGGTCGCAAAATGTCCTGTCCTTTTGGTCCGACCGGAATGATGCGTTCTCGACCATGATGTTCGGTCTTGTGGGTTGCTGGACGGTACAACCAGACTTCCCCTGAAATATCCACGTCGCAGGGGCGCAGATTGCAAACGTCTTGGGGACGACAGCCCGTAATTCGCTGGAATCGCACCATATCAGCCACTACGCACGTCAGGTGCGGCAGCGTGGCCTGAACGGTCGCATCGTCCACTGGAAGGACTGGATCCGGCTCGTGAGCTTCGGAGCGCCCTTTGCGCAAGCCTGAGACAGCCATTAGGCCGTGGTACATGTCGCCCCGAACCAGTTCGTTTTCGACGGCCCATTTGAAGCACCGGCGTACCCTGCCAATCGACTTGTTGATGTGGCCGCGACACCAGCCTTTATCGACCATCCGTTGACGCACTGCTTTGAGCGACAGGGGACCGAAATCGTTGGCGATCTTGCGTCCGTACAGTTCTCGGACGATCTTCAGGGCTTCGACGATGCAGCCGTATTCGCTCGTGACCCGACCGTCTTTGCGGTA
>Ga0315900_10008897_pt1 | contig 12822 bp, 9 predicted proteins | sample LakEriMetagenome_FD_203521 | JGI IMG/M metagenome (GOLD analysis project Ga0315900, IMG submission 203521) | Freshwater fungal communities from buoy surface, Lake Erie, Ohio, United States - Buoy 12 MA114 | ecosystem: Environmental > Aquatic > Freshwater > Lake > Lake biofilm | place: USA: Lake...
CGGCGAGTTTATTTCCTGCCCCGTCATGGCCGGGGCCACCGCATCCTGCCCACCGAGCTGAACCACCGCGCCAACATCTGGGCGCTGCGCTCGCTGAACGTGCGCTGGATCCTCTGCGTCACCGCCGTCGGCAGCCTGAAGGAGGAATATCGTCCGCGTGACGTTGTGCTGCCCGACCAGTATTTCGACCGTACCAGCCGGCGCGAGCATCACACCTTCTTCGGGCGCGGCATCGTCGGTCACGTGGCCTTTGCGGATCCGGTGAGCAGCGGGCTGCGGGCCCTGCTGCGCGAGGAGGCGCTCGCCGTCGGAGCCCGGGTGCACGACGGCGGCACCTACGTGAACATGGACGGCCCGGCCTTCTCCACGCGGGCGGAGTCGCATGCCAACCGCCAGCTCGGCTTTGACGTCATCGGCATGACCAACCTGCCGGAGGCCAAGCTGGCGCGCGAGGCCGAGATCGCCCTCGCCACGCTGGCCATGGTGACGGATTACGACTGCTGGAAGACGGACGAGAAGCACGTGACGGCGGAGGCCGTGGTGGCGCATGTTTCCGCCAACTCGCAGATGGCCAAGGCCGTCATCGCCCGCGTGGTGCCCCGCATTCCGGCGGAGCCCTGCTGGCCCGAACACCGGGCTCTGGACGGCGCCCTCATGACCGACCGCAGCCTGTGGCCGGCGGCCACCGTGCAGGATCTGCGCCCCATCCTCTCCCGCTTCCTCTGACCCCTCATGAACCTGCCCGATTGCATCACGCTTGAAGAACCCGCGCCGGGTTATCCCGTCCTGGTCATCCGCCACGCCTCCGCCAGCGCACGCATCGCCCTCAACGGCGCGCATGTCATGGAATGGCAGCCCGCCGGGCAGGCGCACCCGGTGCTTTATCTGAGCCCCGACGCCATCCTGGAAAACGGCCGGCCCATCCGCGGCGGCATCCCCGTCTGCTGGCCCTGGTTCAACGCCCATCCGACCGACGCCTCGCAGCCGATGCACGGCATCGCCCGCATCCTGCCCTGGGAGCTGCTGCGAGCGGACGACCAGGGCGCGCACGTGAGCCTGCTGTTTCGCCTAACCAGCAATGAAACCACGCGCCGCCACTGGCCGCATGCCTTCACCTGCCATCTCGGCGTCAGCATCGGCGAAAGGCTGGAGGTCTCCCTCATGACCCACAACACCGGCGGGGAGGCCTTCGAGATCGCCGAGGCGCTGCACACCTACCTGAGCGTGGGCGACATCGCGCAGGTCGTCGTGCGCGGGCTCGACACCAGCCGCTACCTGGACACCGTTGGCGAACGAACGATGCGGCAGCAGGAGGGGCCGGTCACCTTTGACCGCGAGGTGGACCGCCAGTATGCGGCGACCGGCGGCGTCATCGTCGAGGATCCCGCCTGGAACCGCCGGCTGGTCATCGACAAGCTGGGCAGCGGCACCACGGTCGTCTGGAACCCCTGGATTGAGAAGTCGAAGCGGCTGGCCGACCTGCCCGACGAGGCCTATCACGGCTTCCTCTGCATCGAGGCGGCGAACGCGGGCGAGTCCGCCCTGAGGATCGCCCCGGGCGGCCAGCATGTCATCTCCACCACCGTCAGCGTGGCCTGAGCCGGCTCACTTCGCCGACTCCATGCGGAACCTGTCCAGCTCGGCCCTGGCGGCTGGCGAGCCGCGCTTTTCCAGGGCTTCGAGGTAGGCGGCGAGAGGCTCGTCATCCTCCGGGGAAAGCGGGCGCTTCCGCGGTTCCGTCAGCAGCCAGCGGGCCCAGCGATGAGCGACTTCCTCGCCGCCGGAAGCGGACGCCGGAACCGCCTTCACCGCGTTTTGCCAGTCCTTCAGGGTCAGCGCATCCGTGCGGCCTTCAGGCGTCAGCCGACGCCGGGCCTGGGCCTCGGCCAGATCCAGGAACCAGCCGGGAAGCCCCGCTGACCGGGCGGGCATGGGCAGCTCAAACCAGCCCGCCTCCGGCAGACGATAGACAAAATCCTTCGCGTCCGGCCTAACAAAAAGAGCATCCACACTGGATCCCAGCCGGAACGGCGGGGCGAGGCTGACCCCGTCCGCGGTGTCCCACACCCTGGCCTCGCCATCATCGGTCACCGTGACCAGGCGTGCCCCGTCCTGGGAAAGCGCCAGGGCGCTGACAAAGGCGTCGAAGCGGATCACCATGCCCGTGGCCCCGCCGCTTGGCGCATCCCAGAAGCGCACCTCCTGGTCACGGCCTGAAGTCACCAGCAGACGGCCGTCTCCGGAAAGCGCGACCGCCCCCACCGCGGGCGGATGTTCCACCGCAGGGCCCATCGGCCGGCCGTCGGCGGCCCGCAGCACCTGCACCCTGCCCACGGCATCCGCCACAGCGACCCAGGTGTGGCCGGAGTTCCAGCCCAGGGCCGCCGGGTTCTTGAGAGCGGCGGGCGTCTTGGCGGAGACAGCGGGTGTCTGCAGCAGATCTTCCGCCGGATCGGCCAGAAAACGCCGCGTGGCCATGCGCTGATGGATGCGCCAGACCTGGACATGCGGCGAGTAACGCGGCGCCATCGCCAGCAGCGAGGCGTCGGGAGTCACCGCGACCTCGACCAGGCTGTGGCGCAGCCGCTGGCCCAGGCGGGCGCCGTTCGTCGAATCCCAGACCTGAACTTCACCGTGACGCGAGACGCTGACAAACACGCCGCTCTCGGGCGATGAGGCCAGCGCCATGATCTCGCCGTCATGACGCTGCGCCGGGAAGCGCGGACGTCCGGCGGACATGTCCCAGGCATGCAGGTAACCGCCGCCGTCACCCACCACGAGCGTCGAGGCGTCCGAATTGAAGGACAGGCTGGTCACCGCCGAAGGATGCTTCAGTTCAGGCACCGCCTCCTCCAGGGCGCGGAAGTTCAGCACATGCAGGCCGCCGCCATGCAGGCCGATGGCCAGCAGCTCCTTCTCGCGATGGACCGCGACGGCGCTGACGCCCTCCTCCACCTGGACGAGGTCGCCAAGGATCCTGCCCTCCAACAAATCCCAGACCGCCACCACGCCGCGCAACACACCACCACCATCAACACCATTGGAGTTGCTGGCCGTGGCGGCGATGGTGCCGAGATAATCCATCGCAAGGCTGAGGATGGGCGTCCGGCCGCCCTGAGGGGTCGGATGACTGAGCACACGGGCAGGTGCCTCGGGCTGCCCGACATTCCAGACCAGGATGCTGCCGTTGTCGCCTCCGGCCGCGAGGGTTCGGCCATCCCCTGACTCCCTCATGGAAAGCACCGACTGCACCGTTCCGTCGGGTCCGGCGGGCATTCGTGGAGACATCATGTCATGCCGGTTGTCGTTCAGGCGCCAGCGCATCACCTGGCCGTCGTCCCTGGCCAGGAAGGCGAGGCTGCCATCCTTGGAAACCAGCAGCACCGTGGCCAGCACGTCCTGCGGAAGCTCGTGATCCTGGCGCTGACCCGTGGTCATGTTCCAGAGGCTGAGGATCTCGCGTCCGCCTTCCGCAGGCTTTGAAACCGCCAGCACCCTGTCCGCCTGCCGGCTCACGGCAATGAGACGTGCCTCGACGACTCCGGGCGGAAGCGGCAGCTCGGGCGTGGCCGGCTGGATGAGATGCCCATGTTCCAGCAGGGATAGCAGGTTGGTCGCGGCCTCCGCGTTGCCGGGGTCGGTGCGCAGAGCACGGCAGAGCAGGGCGGTGGAGCTGTGGTGGTCCGGCGGATCGGCGTTCTGCAACTGCACCGCCATCCGGCCGTCGGAAACCGAGGACGCCTTGCGCGCCGCAAGCCGGTTCTTTTCGGACTCCAGATAGAGCAGAGTGCTGGTGACCGCGCCGATCAGGACGGCCAGGGCGACGGAGGCGGCGGCGCTCACGCCGACACGGTGACGCCTGACAAACTTTTGAATCAAATACCCCCGGCTTGGCGGGCAGGCGCGCACCGGCTGGTCGTGCAGGTGGCGGCGCAGGTCATCGGCCAGGTCGTCGGCGTTGCCATAGCGGCGCGCCGGATCGCGTTCCAGCGCCTTCAGGATGATCCAGTCCAGGTCGCCCTTGAGGGCCGGCTCACGCGACGAGGGGCGCGGCGGGTCGATCTCGACCTGATCGCGCAGAATCTGGTGCAGCGGACGGTTGGCCAGGTCGGCGGCGCTGACCAGGCCGCGTCCCGACAGCAGTTCCAGCAGGATCGAGCCAAGCGCATAGACATCGGAACGCGTGTCCACATGCGAGCTGCCATGCTCGATCTGCTCGGGGCTGATGTAGCCCGGCGTGCCCACCAGCTGGTCCATGCCGGTCATCAGGGTGTCGCTGACGTTCTTCTGCTCCAGGACCTTGGCGATGCCAAAGTCGATGACCTTGGGGACGGGCACGCCGTCCTCCTCCATCACCATGACGTTGGAAGGCTTCAGGTCGCGGTGGATGATGCCCTTCTGGTGGGCGTGGTTCACCGCCTGGCAGACCGGGATGAAGAGCTCGATCCTGCGGCGCAGCGACAGCTTTTTCTCCCGGGCATACGAGGTGACCGACCGGCCCCGAACCAACTCCATGACAAAGTAGGGCTGTCCGCGCTCCGTCTCGCCGGCGTCCAGCACGCGGGCGATGTTCGGGTGCTCCATGAGCGCCAGCGACTGCCGTTCGGTGTCAAACCGGGCGATCACCTGCTGCGTGTCCATGCCCGCCTTGAGGATCTTCACCGCCACCAGGCGGTGGATGGGCTGCACCTGCTCGGCCTTGAAGACGAGCCCGAAGCCGCCTTCTCCCAGCTTCTCCAGCAGACGGAACTTGCCGTCGATCCAGCCGTCGTTGTCCTTCAGCAGGTTGGCGGACCGGGCCTTTCCTCCCAGGGACGGGATGGTCGGCGCGCGTGAGGCACGAGCCTGGGTGGCCGCCGTTTGCAGGTCGGGCACCACGACGGTCATGTCGCTGGACTCCGGATCGTTGACGCTCGAATCTGTGGCGGGTTCGGACACTGGGACTGCCTTTCAAGCATCGACGGGGCGCACGGGCAATCAGAATCAGGGCGGCGCCGGAGCCACACGGGTTACTTCAAGGCCTCGGCCAGCACCTCGCCGATGATCTGGTGGCCCTCGCGATTGTTATGCGTGTCGTAGATGGGATTGAAGGTCAGCCGACCCTGGGCCGCCGCGGAGGAGAGAGCGCCCGTCGGGTTGATGAAGGCGATGCCGCGCTTCTGGCACTCCGCGTAAACATGATCGGGCAGGTCACCGGGTTGCCAGCCAGGTTCAGGGCAGCCTTCCCCATGACGCAGATGACCGTGCAGAACGCGGCGTTTGCAGGGCAGGTAGAGCAGATGCGGTTTCACGCCCTGCCTGCGGGCGGCTTCGGCAAAACGGTCCAGCACGGAGGCCAGGGCGTTGCGTTCCTCGAGGCTCATCTGCACCATCGAAGGCGGCGCATCCGCAAGGGTCACGGGAATCTCCCTGTCGCCCGCCTTGAACCAGGCGTTGGCATAACTGCGGTCGCTGAGACGGAGCTGCTTGAAGTCGCGGAGGATGTTCCAGACGGCCTTCAGAAGCGAAGGCTGCACCGGGATGTCGTGGCTGGGCCGCTCGCCGGTCTGCTGAAAGCGCTCAAGGTCCTCCTGCTCATGCACGTTGTCAGAAAGGTCGTTGCCCTCGAAAAAAGCCAGCACGGCCTTTCGGCATGAAGGCGCGGCGCCATAGGCCTCCAGGTAATGGACGTGTGAAAAACCGCCCGTGTCCGTGATGCCAAGGTTCTTGACACGCCTGCCCAGCCGGGCGGCGGCGACACCCGTGAAAATCTGATCCTCGGGCAGGTAGCCGGACTCGGTGAAGGAGTCTCCCACCACCGCGATGTCCCAGTCCGTCAGGCTGTCCGGATTGCGGAAGCCCTGCTTCGAATACGTCACCGTCAGCTCCTGCTCATCGGTGTAGGCCACATCGGTGCTGCGATGATTTTTCAGCAGCGTTTGCAGCGGTTTGCCGGTCCAGGTCGCAGCCGGCGTCCGGGTGAAGAAAACATCCCCGCTGGGATGGGTGGGCAGCCGGAAGTAGATGGGAAAGGCCTCGTTGGCCCTGCGGGCTCCCAGCAGCTCGTTGAAGTCGAGCTTCAGCGCCCGGCAGGCACCTTCCGCGACACCGAAGGTGATGACGGTGGTGATGCCCAGGCGCACGCAGCCGCCGATCAGCGCCTGCATCCAGCCACCGCGTCTGGCGGCGACCAGGGACAGAAAGGCAAAGCCGGTGAGGAGCTGCGCCGGCATCGCCCACTGATGCGCTTCCATGGCCACCAGACGGTGCCAGAGCAGGGACGAGCCCACCAGGCCGCCGAGGGCGCCCAGGTAGCAGAGACGCTGGTTGGCAGGATTTTTCACGGCGCGATCAGAACAGGGTGTAGATGAAGGGCGCGAGGGCGGATCCCTTGGCGATGACCAGGATGAGCCCCAGCACGAGCAGCAGCAGCACGATGGGGAAAAGCCACCACTTTCCGGAGCGGAACAGGTAGGTGAAGAACTGGCCGAGAATGCGGAGTTTCATGGAAGGGGAATTTGGGGGTTCAGGAATGCCAGCCGGGGGAAAGTCAGAACATGTCCTCATGATGCCTGGCGGCACGGGAGGGATGATCCACCCAGTAGCTGTCCCTGGGTGTGGCACGGCGAATCTGGATGAAGGGCAGCTTCAGCAGCCTGCCCAGCATCGCGACCGGAATCATGGCGAGGACGAACAGCACGGTGAGGATGAGGCGGGACATGCACCAGCCCAGCACCAGGGCCAGGGTCATCCAAAGACGGTGGACCACCCGCAGCGAGGCCGGTGCCACGAGACCGAAAAGGACGAGGAGGCCGCCCAGCCCGGCGAGAGTTCCAGTCACGCCCTCGGACCAATGTTTCCAAAAACCAAGGCCCGCAATGAGCACGAACACCCCGCCGACGCTGATGCCGAATTTTCTCAGCGCCTTCGCGGAGGTGTCGAGGGCCTGCAGTTCGTGGCGGACGTCGGCTCGGATTCCCATGGTGATTGAATTGGTTAGGCGGGTTCAGTCGAGCGTGTGCTCGGAGCGCCAGTCGAGCTCCTCCTTCCACTCGGGCTGCGCGGACTTCAGCAGGATGTGGCGGCCGAGGACCAGCACGTCCATCTCGGTGCGCATGAAGCAGGTGTAGGCCTGGCCCGGGTTCTCCACGATCGGCTCGCCGCGGACGTTGAAGGAGGTGTTGACCACGACCGGGCAGCCGGTCAGCCGGTCAAACTCGCTGATCAGGCGATGGAAGACCGGGTTGGTTTCGCGATGCACCGTCTGAAGACGGGCCGAGTAGTCGACATGCGTCACGGCCGGGATGGATGAGCGCGGGATGTTCAGCTTGTCGATGCCCCACAACGCCTCCTCGGACTCGCTGAGGGCGCGGCGATGCTTTTCAAGCACGTCCGCGACGATGAGCATGTAGGGGCTTGACCGGTCATGATCAAACCACTCGCCGACCTTCTCGGCCAGGACGGCCGGGGCAAAAGGCCGGAAGCTTTCCCTGAACTTGATCTTCAGGTTCATGATCTTCTGCATCTCGGGGCTGCGCGCGTCGCCGATGATGGAACGGGCGCCCAGCGCACGCGGGCCGAACTCCATGCGGCCCTGGAACCAGCCGACCACCCTGCCCTCGGCCATCAGGCGAGCCACCTCGGCGCAGAGGCTTGGGTCATCCGCCATGCGCGTGCTCTGCGCTCCCAAGGGCGCCAGCTGTGCGGCGATCTCATCATCGCTGTATTCAGGTCCCAGGTAACTTCCATGCTGCCAGTCCGCCCCGGTCACCGCCGGACGCGGCTTGTCATGATAGTGATGATAGCCCGCAAGCGCCGCACCGAGCGCCCCGCCGGCATCCCCGGCGGCGGGCTGGATGTAGATGTCATCAAAAATGCCGGAGCGGAGCAGCTTGCCATTGGCCACGCAGTTGAGGGCCACGCCGCCGGCCAGGCAGAGATGCCGCTCTCCCGTTTCTTTGCGGATGTGACGAGCCATCCGCAACACAATCTCCTCCGTCACCGCCTGCACGGAGGCGGCCAGGTCCATCTCACGCTGCGTCAGCTTTGACTCCGGCCTCCTCGGCGGCCCGCCAAACAGCGGCTCCATCTTCGGACCGGTCATCTTCAATCCTGCACAGTAGTCGAAATACTCCTGGTTCATCGCAAAGGAGCCGTCCTCCTTGAGGTCGATCAGGTGATCGAAGATCGCCTGGGCGAACCTGGGCTGCCCATACGGCGCCAGGCCCATGACCTTGTATTCGCCGGAGTTCACCTTGAAGCCGGTGAAGTAGGTGAACGCGGAATACAGCAGGCCGAGGGAATGCGGGAAGTGCATCTCCTTCAGCATCTGCACCCGGTTGCCGCGTCCGACGCCATACGAACTTGTCGCCCACTCGCCCACACCGTCCACGGTCAGGACCGCCGCGCTTTCAAACGGGCTGGGAAAAAAGGCTGACGCGGCGTGGGATTCGTGGTGCTCGGCAAACAGCAGCGGAATGCCCTTGCCGACCGCCTTTTCGATCACGGACGGCATCCAGAGCTTTTCCGCCAGCCAGACCGGCACGGCCATCATGAAGCCTTTCAGGCCACGCGGAGCCCACGCGAGATGGGTTTCCAAAATCCGGTCGAACTTGAGCAGCGGCTTGTCGTAAAAGGCGATGCCGTCCAGTTCGGCAGCGGTCAGACCACCCTGCTTCAGGCAGAAATCGACGGCCTGTTGAGGGAAGGCTGAGTCGTGGCGCCGACGGGTGAACCGCTCCTCCTGAGCCGCAGCCACGACCTGCCCGTCTTGGATCAAACAAGCGGCGGAATCATGGTAAAAGGCAGAGATGCCGAGAAGGCGCATGATAAAATTTGCCATCATTAATATTTTTTACAAATATTATAAAATTAAAAAGCAGATCATCGGCTAATCCTTATCAATTCAGGGTCGTGACAAAAACCCGCATCCAACCATTTCCCGGGTGCGGTCGATGCGTTTTCTGCGAGCTGAACGCCTTCCATCCCACGGCCTTGCCCTTTGCCTCTGGCGGTTTCCTTTGCCTTGAGGTTGCAGGCCATGGGTTGCTCCGGTCCGGTGGCTCGAAAGAGGTGAGTCGATGGTGAAATGAGTGAAGCGAGTTCGAACCACCGGCTCGGCACGATGCATCCGGCCTCATAACCAAACGTCGCAAGGTCAGACAGAACGCAGGCCCCCTAGAGTGGAATCGGAAATCCGCGCTCCGGCGCTGGCGCGGATATCGCAAAGGAGCGCGGAACTCCGATTCCGCAGCACCACGAACGTAGGGAAACAGTGAAACAACCCTTCAGCTTTATTCGAATCTCCGAGCCCGTCCTTCGGGTTGAAGCGGGCGCAAGGGAGGATTCGAATGTATGCGGGCAAGCCACCCTGCTGCGGATTTGGAACCGCGCTGCGGAGCTGGCGCGAGGTTCGGCACAAAGAGCGAACCTACGGTTTGGGAAACCAGTCTCCAATATCAGGAGCGCCAAGGCACTCTTAAAGGAGGGCGCTGACAGGCAGAGGCGTGAGGTCATTCACTCCCTGCGGGAACATGCGCTTCCGGAAAGTCAGCACCTCAGGTTCCGTCTCCGTGATCAGCACCACATGCTCATAGTGTGCGCTCGGCTTGCGATCCTGGGTGATGGCGGTCCAGTTGTCACTGAGAATTCGGGTCTTGGGCGTGCCGAGGTTGACCATTGGCTCGATCGCCAGGCTCATGCCGGCCTTCAGGCGCGGGCGGTCGCCTTTCCTGCCGTAATTGGGCACCTGGGGTTCCTCGTGAAGCTTGCGGCCGACACCATGCCCCACGAACTCACGCACCACTGAGTAGCCATATTGCTTCACATGATGCTCAACGCTGTGGGAAAGGTCGCCCAGCATCCAACCGTCGCGCGCATGACGAATGGCCACATGCAGGGACTCCTCCGTCGCCGCCAGCAGATGCAGGGTTTCGCGGGCGACATTGCCCACCGGGACGGTCAGGGCGTTGTCGCCAATCCAGCCGTCGAACTCAATCCCCACGTCAATCTTCACGATGTCGCCATCCTGAATGACCCGGGGGCCGCCGATGCCATGCACGACCTCCTCGTTGATGGAGATGCAGATGTGGCCGGGAAACTTGCGATAGCCAAGGAAGGCGCTTTTGCAGCCACGGGCCTTCATTTCCGCGGCTGCATAGCGATCCACCTCTCCGGTGGTGACACCCACGCCCACCTGGGCGGCGGTTTTGAGAAGAACGTCCCGGGCGAGTGCATTGGCAGCACGCAGCCCGTTCAGCACGGAACCATGGCGGATGGGGATCTTGTTGCCGAGCATGTCAGTCGGAAGTCGCGTGCCGGACCGGCATCACTTGCCGGTGGCTATGAAGTAGGCGACGCCGATGAGGGCGATGATGGCGATGCCGGTCCAGAGCCAGACCACCGTGGTGGAGTCGGCGACCTGGCCGGTCTGGGCCATGCGGTCAAAACGGCCGCGGATACGCCCCTTTTTGAGGAAGCCGTCGTACTGGCTCTGCAGGAGGTAGGTTTCGACCTGGCGCATCACGTCGAGGACCACGCCCACGAGGATGAGAAGGCTGGTGCCGCCGAAGAACTGGGCGGTCTGGGCGGAAATTCCCAGGAGGCGGCTGACGAAGGCAGGCATCACATAAAGGCCGGTCAGGAAGATCGCGCCGGCGAAAGTCAGGCGGCTCATGGTGAAATCGAGGAAGTCAGCGGTGGGTTTGCCGGGGCGGATGCCGGGCAGGTAGCCGCCGCTCTTCTTGAGATCCTCGGAGATCTGAGTGGGCTGGAACATGGTGGCGACCCAGAAATAGCTGAAGAAGAAGATCAGCGCGGCGGAGAGCGTGTAATAAACCCAGCCCGAGCCGATGAGAGCGGAGAATTCCTGAACCCACTTCACATCCGGGAACAGGGCGCTGAGGATCTGGGCGGGGAACAGCAGGATGGCCTGGGCAAAGATGATCGGCATGACCCCGGAGTAGTTCACCTTCAGGGGCAGGTACTGGGTCTGGCCGCCGTAGACCTTGCGGCCCACGACACGCTTGGCGTATTGGATGGCGATTCTTCGAGTGGCCTGGGTGATGGCGATGACCCCGGCAATGACGAGGATCATGAAGCCCAGAAGCAGGACAAGCGTGGCCGGCTTGGAGGCGCCCGCGGCTCCGCTGACACCGCCGACGTAAGTCTGCCAGACCTGAACCATGGCACCCGGAAGGTCGGCGACGATGTTCACGCAGATCAGGATGGAGACACCGTTGCCGATGCCGCGCTCGGTGATCATTTCACCCAGCCACATCATGAGCATGGTGCCAGCGGTGATGGTGATGACGGTGACGACGACAAAACCGAAGCCATAATCGGGCACCAGCGGCTTGCCGGTGCGGTCGATGACCTCCTGAAGGCCGCCCAGGAAGATGTTCTGACCAGGCTGGGCCAGGGACTTGGCCAGGAGGTAGCCCTGGAACAGGCAGAGGGCGATGGTGGCAAGACGGGTGTATTGGGTGATCTTCTGGCGACCGCCTTCCTCGCGTGCCATTTTGCTGAGCGGCGGATAAACGGCCGTCAGGAGCTGCAGCATGATGCTGGCGCTGATGTAGGGCATGATGCCGAGGGCGAAAATGGCGCAGTTCTGAAGGCCGCCTCCGGAGAAGACGTTCAGGAGGGCTGCCACCTGGGCGGCGGCTCCGCCGCTGTCGGCACGGCTGTTGATCCATTCATCAAGCACACTTCCGTCGACGCCAGGAAGCGTGATGGCGGTGCCAATGCGGACGATGACAATCATCGCCAGGGTGAAAAGGATGCGGGAGCGCAGCTCCGGAACTCTGAAGCTGTCGCGAAAGGCGGAAATCATGGTCGAAGGGGAAAAGGAGGGGCTGGGATAAAGGAAAGCGGGCCTTGTCTCAAGACCAACTTTGAAAAGTTGGCAAGGACCGGCCCGCTCAAAGGGTTGTTTCGGATTTGGATCAGGCAGCGACGGTGCCGCCAGCCTTCTCGATCTTCTCGCGGGCGGAGGCGCTCAGGGTCTTGATCTCGACCGTCAGCCTGCGGCTGAGTTCACCGGTGCCAAGGATCTTGATGGCGTCGCAGACGCGGTTGACGAGGCCTTTGTCACGAAGAGCGGCTTCGTTGACCACGGCGCCGTCATCGAAGGCGTTGAGGTCGCCGACATTGACGACTTCGTAGACGTCACGGAAACGATCGTTGGAGAAGCCCTTCTTGGGAAGACGACGGAAAAGGGGCATCTGGCCGCCTTCGAAGCCGGGGCGGATGCCGCGGCCGGCACGTGCCATCTGACCTTTGTGGCCTTTGCAGGAAGTCTTGCCGTGACCGGAGCTTTCGCCGCAGCCAATGCGCTTTTTGCGCTTGCGGGCGCCGGGGCGGGGTTGGGAGTCGTGAAGACGCATGACAGTAAGGGTGTGGGGGATGAGGTTGAACCGCTCTTACAGAGCTTTGCGCTCCTTGATCTCCTTGCCGCGTGCACGAAGGATCTCGTCCTTGGGACGCAGGGCGTGGAGGGCGGCCAGGGTGGCCTTGACAACGTTGGCGTGGTTGCTGGAACCGAAGGACTTGCCGATGACATCCTTGACGCCGGCGGCTTCAAGGACGGCGCGTGCGCCACCACCGGCGATGATGCCGGTACCCGGAGACGCGGGCTTCAGCATGATGTGACCGCCGCCATGCTCGCCGATGACCTCGTGCGGGATGGTGTTGTTGTTGAGATGAACGAGGTTCATTTTCTTGCGGGAGGCCTCGGTCGCCTTCTTGATGGCGTCGGCGACTTCGTTCGCCTTGCCAAAGCCCCAGCCCACGCGGCCGTTCTTGTCACCGGAGACGACAAGGGCGCTGAAGCTGAAGCGGCGG
>Ga0315900_10008898_pt1 | contig 12821 bp, 13 predicted proteins | sample LakEriMetagenome_FD_203521 | JGI IMG/M metagenome (GOLD analysis project Ga0315900, IMG submission 203521) | Freshwater fungal communities from buoy surface, Lake Erie, Ohio, United States - Buoy 12 MA114 | ecosystem: Environmental > Aquatic > Freshwater > Lake > Lake biofilm | place: USA: Lake...
ACCTGGGCGGCGCGCTGGACGGCCCGGCCTGCGACAAGCTGGTGCGCTTTCTGCGGCTGGCCGGTGCCCAGGGCTGGCCGGTCATCACCTTCGTCGACACGCCGGGGTTCATGGTCGGCCCGGACAGCGAACGCACGGGCCTGGTGCGTCGCGCGGGCGATCTCTTCATCGCCGCGGCCCGACTGCGCGTGCCCCTGTTCAGCGTGATGCTGCGCCGTGGCTTCGGCCTGGGGGCCATGGCACTGGCCGGTGGGCACTTCCACAGGCCGCACGCCACCTGCGCCTGGCCGGCGGCGGAGTTCGGGCCCATGGGCCTGGAAGGGGCGGTGCGGCTGGGCTTTCGCAAGGAACTGGAGGCACAGCCGGAAGGGCCGCAGCGCGAGGCCCTGTTCCAGCGCCTGCTGACTGAGGCGGTGCAGCGCGGGCAGGCGCTGAACATGGCCAGCCACCTGGAGATCGACGACGTGATCGACCCCGCCGAGACCCGCGACTGGCTGCTGCGTCAGTTGGCGGTGGCAGGCTGAAATCGGCGCCGGGCTGCCACAGGCTCAGCCCGAACAGACAAAACTCGATCCAAACCGGTCACGCTCAGCCCGACGGATTCATGTCCGGCCGTGCGGCGCGCTCGAGCCTGACCACCCGCACCGGCCTCACTGACTCCCGCGCGCGCAACTGGCCGCAGCCACCTTCGACGTCTTGCCCGGCGGAGTGGCGCAGGCGCGTCAGCACGCCCTCGCGGTTGAGCGCGCGCGCCATCTCGGCGGCGCGCTCGATGGCGGGCCGCTGGTAGGGCAGGCCGTCCACGGCGTTGTACAGGATGAGGTTCATCATCATCTTCCGGCCCTTGAGCAGCGCCAAGATGCCCGCCACCTCGTCGTCGCCGTCGTTGACACCGGCCAGCAGCGTCCACTGCACCTGCACGGGGTAGCCACTGGCCTGGACGTAATCGTCCGCGGCCTGCACCAGCGCCGCGGGCGCGATGCGCGGCGCGCGCGGCAGCAGGTGCTCTCGCAGCTCAGCTTTGGTGCTGTGCAGCGACAGCGCCAGCGCCGGCTTGACCCGGCCCTGCGGCAGCGCTGCGAAGGCGCGCTCGTCCCCCACGGTGGAGAACACCAGGTTCTTGTGGCCGATGCCGCCTGCCGTGCCCAGCAACTCGATGGCCTGCAGGACCGCCTCCAGGTTGTGCGAGGGCTCGCCCATTCCCATGAACACCACTTTGTTCACGGTCCGCAGCGAGCGCGCCAGCGCCACCTGCGCCACGATCTCGGCGCTGCCCACTTGCCGCAGCAGGCCCTCGGTGCCGGTCATGCAGAAGCGGCAGCCCACCGCGCAGCCCACCTGGGTGGAGACGCACAGCCCGCCGCGTGGCAGCAGCACGGTTTCCACCGTCTGTCCGTCATGCAGCGCTACCAGCAGCCGCTCGGAGCCATCGGCAGCAGGGTGGCGGGACTTCAGCCGCGCCAGGTCGGCCAGGCCCTTCGCCATCTCGGGCCAGGCTTCTTGGAGGGCCTTGGGGAGGAACGTCTCCATGCGCCGGCGGGGCCGCTCCACTGGCAGCGCCTGCGCCCAGCTGCGCAACAGGTGAGCCTCGTGCTTAGGCCCAGCGCCCAGCGCGCGGAGCTGGGCTCGAAGGGCAGAGAGATCGACGATGGGTGGTTGAGTGACGTTTTGCATGTTCCGGGTGTCGCGCCTGCGCATTCTCCCTGCGCAGGTGCATGCCTATACTTTGCCGACCATGCGTCTTTCGCCACAGCACCAGTCCGTCATCCGCCAAGCTGCCCATGAACTGGTGGGCGACGAAGCGCACGTGCTGCTGTTTGGCTCCCGCACCGACGACGCCCAGCGCGGTGGTGACGTGGATGTGCTGGTGCAGAGCCCGGAAGTCTTGCCAAGCCGCTTGGAGCTGGAGCTTCGGCTCGGCGCCCGCTTGGAGCGCGCGCTCGGCGGCCGCAAGGTGGACGTGCTGCTGGTCGATCCGTCCACTCCCCTGCAACCGGTACACCGCATCGCACTTTCACAGGGGGTACCGCTATGAGGGTCGCCGAGCCTGGAGAGCTGGACCGCCTCTGGGCCTTGGCTCGCGTGGTGCGCCGGGAAGCCGAGTACCTGGCGCAGACGGACGGGCGCCTGTTTGGTCAGGTCTTTGACGCCGAACGGGCGCGATCGCTTCCGCTAGCCCCAGAACTTGCCGAGCGGGTGGACGCTTTCGTCTCCCGCTTCGGGCGCTTGCAGGACACGCTGGCCGACAAACTGCTGCCCGCCCTCCTGCGCCAGTTGGCGGAGCCTGTGCGCAGCGCTGTGGAAAACCTGGATCGTGCCGAGAAGCTTGGGCTGTTGCAGAGCGCCGACGACTGGCTTGCCATGCGCCGGCTACGCAACCGCATGATCCACGAGTACGTGGACGACCCTGAGCAACTGGCCGAAGGCCTGATGGCTGGACACCTCAGGGTGCCGGTACTGTTGCGCGCTGCGCAGGCGTTTTGCGAACAGGTGGATGCGTTGCAGAAGCCGGGCGGGCAATAAACTGCTGATCGCTTTGTCGGAATTCAAGTCCCCAACTCACTCCACAGTTCGCCGTAGATCCTCCAGCGTGAGGCTGAGATCAGCCCCTGCTCAGCCGCCTGCACCACTCCGCAGCCCGGCTCCTGGCGGTGGGTGCAGTTGTAGAAACGGCAGTGCCCCAGGTGGGCCGCGAGGTCGGGCATGAGGCGGGCGAGGTCGGCGGCGGCGATGTGGCGCAGGCCGAACTCCTGGAAGCCGGGCGAGTCGATGAGCGCGGTGCCCGCGGACCGATCGCCCAGCCAGTACCAGGTGGTGGTGGTGGTGGTGTGGCGCCCGCTGTTCAGCGCGGTGGAGATCTCGCCCACGCTGGCGCTGGCTTGCGGCACCAGCAGGTTGATGAGCGTGCTCTTGCCCATGCCGCTGGGGCCCAGCACCAGGGTGGCGCGGCCGGCCAGGCGCGGTGTGAGCAGGGCGATGGCGGCCTCGGGCTCTGCCTTCAGCGACAGCTCCACCACCTCCTCGCCCATGGCCCGATAAGGCGCCAGCCGCGCACGCGCCTGCTCGGCCTGCGGCAGGTCCACCTTGTTCAGTCCGATGGTCACGGGCAGGCCGGCGCTGCGCGCGGCGATCAGGGCGCGCGTGAGTTGCGACTCGCTGAAAGGCGGCTCGCTGGCCACCAGCACCAGCAGGCCGTCCAGGTTGGCGGCGAAGGACTTGGTGCGCCACTCGTCCTGGCGGAACAACAGGCTGCGTCGGGGGTGCAGCTGTTCCACCACGCCTTCGTCGCCGCTGGGGGCCCACTCCACGCGGTCGCCCACCACCAGCTCGGACTTCTTGCCCCGGGCGTGGCAGCGCCAGCGCTGGCCTTCCTCGTCTTCCACCACCACATGGCGCCCGTGGGCGCTGACCACCAGGCCGGTGCGCAGGTCTGGTGGCGCGGCCTGCTCCGCGGTGTCCGCTTCGCCGCGGCGGCCGGATCGCTGCGGCTTGCTCACGCGATCAGCGCGTCCACCTTGGCCGCGCAGATGAAGTCGTTGAGGGACAGCCCCTGGACGTCATGGGTGTTGAAGCGCACGCGGCAGGTGGTCCAGTTCACGAACAGGTCCGGCCCGTGGTCCTCCTGCTGCGCAACCCACGCCACGGCGTTGACGAAGGCCATGGTGTGCTGGAAGTCCGCGAAGCGAAAGCTGCGCTCCAGCGCGCCGTCCACCACTGCCCATTGGGGCACCTCCGGCAGATGAGCGGCCGCCTCTGCGGGTGTCATCGCGCCCTGGCCGATCATGGACCGGCAGCGCTGTTGCAGCAGAGGGGTCACACCGAACCCCGGCGAGGCCTGTGCAGCCCGGCCCGTGAGGTGAGGTGATGCAAGCCCGTCATGCCCGGGGCAGCGCCGCTAGGCGCTCCAGCGCCGGCGGGTGCGAGTAGTAGAAGCGCACGTACAGCGGGTCTGGCGTCAGCGTGGCGGCGTTGTCCTCGTGCAGTTTCAGCAGCGCGCTGGCCAGGGCGCGCCCATCGGCCTGCTGGCAGGCGTAGGCGTCGGCCTGGAACTCATGCTGGCGCGAGGACCGCGCCATCAGTGGCGACAGGAAGAAGGTGAAGGGCGGCAGCGCCAGCAGGAACAGCAGCAAGGCCAGGCCATGGTTGGGCGTGCCCAGGTTGGGCGTCACCCCCAGGCCGACGTAGAAGAACTGCTGTGCGCTCAGCCAGCCCAGCAGGGCCAGGCCCGCCAGGCTGAGTCCGAACATCGCCACGATGCGCTTGAGCACATGGCGGTGCTTGAAGTGGCCGAGTTCGTGGGCCAGCACGGCTTCCACTTCGTCTGCGCTCAGGCGTGCCAGCAGGGTGTCGTAGAACACCACGCGCTTGGACGAGCCCAGGCCCGTGAAGTAGGCATTGGCGTGCGCCGAGCGCCGGCTGCCGTCCATCACGAACAGGCCCTTGGCGGCAAAGCCGCAGCGCTGCATCAGGGTCTGCACGCGCTGCGCCAGCGATTCGTCGGTCAGCGGTGTGAACTTGTTGAACAGCGGGGCGATCCAGGTGGGGTAGATCACCAGCAGCAGCAGGTTGAAGCCCATCCACACGCCCCAGGCCCACAGCCACCAGGCCGAACCCGCGGCACCCATGAGCCACAGCACCAGGGCCAGCAGCGGCAGGCCGATCAGCGCACCCACGAGGGTACTCTTGAGCTGATCCATCACCCACATGCGCGGGGTCATGCGGTTGAAGCCGAAGCGCTGCTCGATGCGGAAGGTGGCGTGCCAGTCGGCGGGCAGGTCGATCAGGCTGGCGATGAGCGTGAAGGCCGCCACCAGGCAGATCTGGTAGCCGAGCGGGCCCAGGGTGGGCAGCGTCGCGGTCAGCACCCAGGTGTTCAGCGCTTCCAGGCCGCCGAGCAGCGTCCAGCCCATCAGCACGGCCACGCCAAAAGCCTGTTGCAGCAAGCCGAAGCGGCCCTTGGTCAGGGTGTAGTCGGCCGCCTTGCGATGGGCCTCGGCGGTGACCGTGCCGGCGAAGGCCGGCGGCACCTGTTCACGGTGCTGCGCCACGTGCCGCATCTGCCGGGTGGCCAGCCAGAACTGCACCAGCAAGGAGCCCAGCACGGCAACGCAGAAAACGAGAGACAGGGTGGTGGCGGTCATGAGGCGCGCAGTGTAGGCCTGAGACAATGTCCGAATGCAGACGAACCCCACTTCACAGGCGCCTACTGCGACGGGCGAGGCCCTGGCCGAGACCGTTACCGGGACCCTTGCCGCTAGCGAGCACAACCTCATCTGGATCGACCTGGAGATGACGGGCCTGGACCCGGACAATGACCGCATCATCGAGGTGGCGGTGGTGGTGACGGACCCGCAGATCACCGTGCGGGTGGAAGGTCCGGTGCTGGCCGTGCACCAGAGCGAGGCCGTTCTGGAGCGCATGGACGCGTGGAATCGCAGCACCCACGGCAAGAGCGGGCTGACGCAGCGCGTGCGCGAATCGACCATTGACGAGGCTGCCGCCCAGGCGCAGGTGGTCGATTTCCTGAAGGCCTACGTGCCCAAGGGCAAGAGTCCCATGTGCGGCAACAGCGTGTGCCAGGACCGCCGGTTCATGGTGCGCACCATGCCGCAGCTGGAGGCCTGGTTCCACTACCGCAACCTGGATGTCAGCACCTTGAAGGAACTGGCCCGCCGTTGGGCGCCGCAGGTGCAGGCCTCGTTCAAGAAGGCGCAGAAGCACACGGCGCTGGCCGACATCCACGAGTCCATCGACGAATTGCTGCACTACCGCCAGCACCTGTTCAAGTAGCCTCGTAGCGCGGATCGGGCCGATCCGGGGCAGCCGGGACACTCCCCCGAGCCTCTGAAAAGAAAGCCCCACGGGAATACCCGGATCTGCCTACAATCATGGGCTCGGCGGATCGTGATTGGTCCGCCGGTTCGTTCATCCCCTCTGACCTTTCCCGGGCCCGCTTGGTGCCCCGGTCCTGCACACAGACTGTGTGTGGTGCGGTTGGCGGCGATGCCGTCGCCTTCCGTTTCGGTCCAAGGTTGGGCGTGTCCATTCGTGACGCGTGGCCTGAACAGATCCCCCCGGTGACTTGATGGCTTGCAGCCTTGGCTGCGAGCGTGCGCTTGTTCGCTCCGGTTGAATGCCGGGAGGACAGGCCGTGCCCTGTCGGCCTTGCGGCCGCGAGAAAGATGATCATGAGTTTTGAAGCCCTGAACCTGCACGAAGCCCTGTCCACCGCCCTGAAGGACGCGGGCTACACCGAGGCCACCGAGGTGCAGCAGCGCGCCATCCCTCCGGGCCTGGAAGGCCGTGACCTGATGGTCTCGTCCAGCACCGGCAGCGGCAAAACCGCCAGTTTCGTGCTGCCGGCGCTGACGCGCATCCTGGCCGCGCGCAACGACCCCGAGCGCAAGCGCGAGAAGGGCCAGACGGCGGGCCCGCGCGTGCTGGTGCTGGCGCCCACGCGCGAGCTGGCCATGCAGGTGGCCAAGGCCGCCTCCAATTACGGCCGCCATGTGCGCGGCCTGCGAGTGGCCACGGTGGTGGGCGGCGTGCCTTATGGCGCGCAGCTCAAGGCGCTGCGCGGTCCGTTGGACATCCTGATCGCCACCCCCGGCCGCCTGATGGACCACATGCAGTCCGGCCAGGCCGTGCTGTCCAACGTGGAAATGCTGGTGCTGGACGAGGCCGACCGCATGCTGGACATGGGCTTCATCGAAGACATCCAGTTCATCGCCCAGGCCACACCGGCCCAACGCCAGACGGTGATGTACAGCGCCACCTTCGGCGGCCATGTCGGCGGCCTGGCGCGCAGCCTGCTGCGCGACCCGCTGCGCGTGGACGTGGCCTCGCACACCGATGCCCACGCCGACATCGAACAGCGCCTGCACTGGGCCGACGATCTGCAGCACAAGAACGCGCTGCTGGATCACATCCTGACCGAGCGCTCGGTGGACCAGGCCGTGGTGTTCACCAGCACCCAGCGTGACGCCGACTGGCTGGCCGACCGCCTGGCCGACATGGGCCACGCCGTGGCTTCGCTGCACGGCGGCATGCCGCAAGGGCGCCGCAACCGGGTGCTGCAAGGCCTGCGCATGCGCGAGCTGCGTGTGCTGGTGGCCACCGACGTGGCCGCCCGCGGCATCGACGTGCCCACGATCAGCCACGTCATCAACTACGGGTTGCCGATGAAGGCCGAGGACTACGTGCACCGCATCGGCCGCACGGGCCGTGCCGGCCGCTCGGGCCTGGCCATCACGCTGGCCGAGCGCCGTGACGCGCAGATGGTGCAGCGCATTCAGCGTTTCACCACCCAGCGCATCCCGCCGGCGGTGATCGAAGGTCTGGAGCCCAAGCGGGCTGAGCCGGCCGCCGTACCGCGGCCCACGGGCCCGAAGCCCTTCGGCCGCAGGCCGGATGCGGGCCGTCCGTTCCGCCCGGGTGGCGGTGCGCCGTTTGGCGCTGACCGCAAACCCGGTGGCCGTCCGGCGGGTGGGCCGGGCCGGCCGCCCTTCGGCAACCGTGATCACGACCGCGATCGCGCGGCCGGCCCCAAGGCCTTCGGATCGCGCCCGCCGCGCGGCTGACCGCAGGCTGCTGGGCGCTCAGACGCCCAGCAACTCGACCTCGAACTTGAGCGTGGCGTTGGGTGGAATCACGCCACCCGCGCCGTAGGCTCCGTAGCCCAGGTCGGGGGGGATGATCAGCACGCGCGTGCCGCCCACCTGCATGCCTTGCACGCCTTCGTCCCAGCCGCCGATGACCTCGCCGCCGCCCAGGCGGAAGGAGAAGGGCTGACCGCGGTCCTTGCTGGAGTCGAACTTGCGGCCTTGCTGCCCGTCCTGCCACAGCCAGCCGGTGTAGTGCACCTTGACGCGCTGGCCCGCGGTGGCGGTGGCGCCGGTGCCGGCCACGGTGTCGTCGTACTGCAGGCCGGAAGGGGTGGTGATCATCGTCGGGTTCCTTGTGAGCGGTCTTGAAGGGAATGTGGCGTTGAGGACCGGGAGGTTCCCACCGCAGCCCTGCATCATGCCAGTGTGGCGCGCCCGCCTTGGCACCAGCGGTCGCCCCAGGCGGCGGTCCACCAGGACAGTGCGTCGCTGATCGAGAGTCCGGGCGTCGCCGGGCCGGCATTCAAGGCGTGATCCAAACCCGGCGGGTCGGGCAGCCCCAGGTGCCGTGCGGCCTGTGCCAGCGCGGCCAGGGGCCGGGAGGTGTCCAGCGCGGTGGCACCGTTCTGCTTGGAGAGTTTCTGACCATCTGCGGCCCGCACCAGCGGCGTGTGCAGGTAGGTGGGCGTGGGCAGGCCCAGGGCGCGCTGCAGCAGGATCTGCCGTGCGGTGTTATCGGCCAAGTCTTCCCCGCGCACGACATCGGTGATGCCTTGCTCCGCGTCGTCCACCACCACCGCCAGCTGGTAGGCCCACAGGCCGTCGGCGCGCAGGAGCACGAAGTCGCCGACCTCCCGGGCCACGTCCTGTTGCTGCGGGCCCAGGCGGCGGTCTGTCCACTCAATGCGGTGCGAGCCTTGCGCTTCGGTGTGAAAGCGCCAGGCCCGCGCGGGCCGCCCTTGCAGCCCGGTGCGGCAGGTGCCAGGGTAGACGCGCTCACCGTGGCGCTCGTGCAGCACGCCGGCTGTGCGCAGCGCACCTTCGATCTCCTTGCGCGTGCAGGCGCACGGGTAGGCCAGGCCCGCCGTCACCAGGTGCTGGAGTGCTGAACCGTACCGTGCTGTGCGGTCCGATTGCCGCACCGGCGGCGCGTCAGGGTGCAACTGCAGTTCGGCCAACTGGTGCAGGATCTGTGCCTCGGCCTGGGCTGAGCAGCGCGGGGTGTCCACATCCTCGATGCGCAACAGCCAGCGTCCGCCGCGGGCCCGTACGTCCAGCCAACTGGCCAGAGCGGCCACGGCAGAGCCGGCATGCAGCGCTCCGGTGGGCGACGGGGCGAAGCGGCCGGTGACCGTCACGGCGCTGCGTTCGTCCCGTCCAGTGGATGCCGCTCGATCAGGGCCTGGCGCGTGTGCGGGCTCTCCAGCTGGGTCAACCACCATTGCAGGGCTCGGCCCAGCGATCCGGGGCCGCGCTCGGCCCGCCAGGCGTAGTGCAGCTTCGCCACCGGTTCGCCCGAGACGGTCTGCAGCCGGACCAGCTTTCCGGCCGCCAGCCAAGGCCGGGCCAGCGGCTCGGGCAGGTAGCCGCAGCCCAAGCCGCGCAGCAGCGCTTCCAGCTTGGCGCGCATGGTGGGCACGGTGAGCACGTCTTGTCCGGGCAAGAGGTTGCGGGTCAGGGGTTGGAGCTTCTGCGCGGTATCGGCCACCGCCACGGCGCGGTGGGCCACCAGCTGGTCATGCTCCAGCGGCTGTGCGCTGGTGTAGCCGATAGAACTCCGGATAGAGCCGCGGATAGAGCAGACATCGGGGCCCTCCATGGAGGCGATCCGCGCCAAGGCGTGCCCGGGTGCCACGCAGAAAACGAAGGGCACCTCCCCCAGCGGCCGCACTTCCACCCCGCCGGGGTTGGGGTGCTCGCCGGCCACGCCAATGGCCAAGTCCACCTGGCCCGAGATCAGGGCCTCCCAGGTGCCCGCCAGCACGTCGCTGCGCAGGCGCAGCCGGGTGGCCGGACCATGCGACCCGCCAGGCTCGGGGCGCAGGCTGCAGAAGGCTTCCACCAGATCGAACACCGTGGTGGTGGACAGGATGTCCTCCACGCTGATGGACAGCGTGGCCTCCCAGCCGCTGGCCACGCGCTTGACGCGGTTGGCCACGGCCTCCATTTCCTGCAGCAGGCGCCGGCCCTCGTGCAGCAGTTCCAGCCCCGCAGCCGTCGGCTGGGCCTGGCGCGAACTGCGGTCGAACAGCAGCACGTCCAGCGCTTCTTCCAACTGGCGCACGTTGTAGGTCAGTGCCGAGGGCACCTTCCCTAGCTCGCGCGCGGCGGCGGCAAAGCTGCCGGTGCGGGCGATGGCGTCCATCATGGTCAGGGCGTCGGGCGTGAGCACGTGTCGGCGGTCGGTCATAGTGGGATTGTGAACAAGGCGGGCGGGCCAGACCTGCGGGGGACGCCGGCGCGGCTTCTCCTTCCAGCAAGCCTCCACCTGCCTTCAATGCACTTGAAGGTGATCATCAGCTTGCGCGGGCAGTGAACGGCGCGTCTTGCTGCACCATCCTTACCATTCGACATCGCCCTCCACCCCAAGAGCACGTTCCCATGATCACCTTGCGCCGATCCGCCGAGCGGGGCTATGCCGACCACGGCTGGCTCCAGAGCTTCCACAGCTTCTCCTTTGCCGGCTACTTCGACCCGACCCACATGGGCGTGGGCAACCTGCGCGTCATCAACGAGGACCGCATCGCGCCCGGTACCGGCTTCGGCACGCATGGCCACCGCGACATGGAGATCGTGAGCTACGTGCTCGACGGCGCGCTGGCCCACCAGGACAGCATGGGCAACGGCACGCCGGGCGGCGCCCACGCAGGGGTGATCGTGCCCGGCGACGTGCAGCGCATGAGCGCCGGCACGGGCGTGCGGCACAGCGAGTTCAACCACTCGGCCTCCGGCCAGACGCACTTCCTGCAGATCTGGATCCTGCCGGACGAAGCCGGCATCGCGCCGGGCTACGAGCAGAAGCACTTTGCGCCGGAAGCCAAGCGGGGTCGGTTGGCGCTGATCGCCTCGCCGGATGGGGCCGAGGGCTCGGTGACGATCCACGCCGATGCCCGACTGCGAGCCGGGTTGTTCGACGCTGACGAGTCGGCGTCGCTGGCGTTGGACCCGGCTCGCCTGACCTACGTGCACCTGGTGCGCGGCGCGCTCACGGTGAACGGCGCGGCCCTGTCAGGCGGTGACGCCGTGACGCTGGCCGGTGAAGCGCAGTTGCGGTTGAACCAGGGAAGCGATGCCGAGGTGCTGGTCTTCGATCTGAAGCCCTGAACCTGCCACGCCTCACGCCTCCCGCTTGACGCCTCGCGCTTTACGCCTCCCGCAGCCGCGCGATAAAGGCCTCGCACTCTGCGAGTTGCGCCAGGCTCACGTACTCGTCGGCCTGATGCGCCTGGCCGATGGAGCCTGGTCCACAGATCACCGTGGGGATGCCGGCACGCTGGAACAGTCCGGCCTCGGTGCCGAACGCCACCAGCGTGGTTTTCTGCTTGCGCGCCAGGCGCTGCGCCAGGGCCACGGCCGGGTCGCCCTCGGGCGCCAGGAAGGCTGGCATGGTGGCGAAGGACTCGAAGCTGAAGCCGGCCGCCGAGTCCACCGCCTTCATGGGCTTTTCCAGCTGCGCCGCGCGGTCGAGGACGGACTGCTGCATGGCGTTCTCGTCCGTGCCGGGCAGGTTGCGGAACTCGTAGTGCACGCGGCACTCCTCGGGCACCACGTTGTCGGCAATGCCACCCTGCATCACGCAGGAGGCGGCCGTGCTGTAGGCCACGTCGAAGCCCGGGTAGTAGGGCCCCTCGTCACGCCAGCGGTCGGCCATGTCGGCGATGTGGCTCACCAGGCGCGCGGCGGCCTCCACCGCGTTCACCGCCTGCGGTGTCAAGGACGAGTGCGCCGCCTTGCCGCGCACGCAGCAGCGCCAGCGCTGCACGCCTTTGTGGGCGATGGCGGGCACCATGTCGGTGGGCTCGCCCACGATGCAGTGGCTGGGAGCAAGGCCCGCTTCGGCCAGGTCGGCGATCAGGTGCCGGGCGCCAAAGCCGCCCACTTCCTCGTCGTAGCTGAAGGCGAAGTGCACGGCAAAGGGCAGGTCGGCCTCCAGCATCGCCTGGGCCTGAGACACCGCAACGCCGATGTAGCCCTTCATGTCGGCGCTGCCGCGGCCGTACAGGCGCCCGTCACGCACCTCGGCCCCCAGGGGATCGGTGGTCCAGGCTTGGCCGTCCCAGGGCACGGTGTCGGTGTGGCCGGAGAGGATGACGCCGCCGGGCTTGCCCGCGCCCAGCGTGGCAAACAGGTTGGCTTTGCGGCGGTCGTCGTCCAAGGTGAGCCGAGGCTGCACGCCCAAGGTGCGCAGGTGGTCGGCGATGCACTCGATCAGCGGCAGGTTGGACTCGTGGCTGACGGTGTTGAAGCGGATGAGGCGCTGCGCCCATTCCAGGGCAGCGGTGGAAGGAGTGGCCGAGGGGGCAGGGGCGTGTGAACTCATGGGTGGTGACCGTGAAGGCGTCCTGGTTTGTCAGCAGAGTCTCGCGAGGTTTGGGACCCCAGCAGTTCGATAGCATAGGCTGATGAACGAATCCACAGACGACACCCTGGCCATGGTCGACCGCGCTGCCATTGAATCGGCGGCCCGCCGCATCGCCCAGGACGTACGCCGCACGCCGCTGTGGCGCGTGCCCGGACGGCAATTCGGCCTGGACGTGGCCGAGGTCTGGCTGAAGCTGGAGCAGTTGCAGGTCAGCGGCAGCTTCAAGGCCCGGGGCATGTTCAACCGCATGCGCAGCCTGCCGGTGCCGGCCGCTGGGGTGGTGATTGCCTCCGGCGGCAACGCCGGCATCGCGGTGGCCACGGCCGCGCAGGCCCTGGGGGTGCCGTGCGAGGTGTTCCTGCCCGAGGTGTCGCCGCCGGCCAAGCGCGCCAAGCTCGCGGCGCTGGGGGCCCGGGTGACGGTGGCCGGCGCTTTCTATCCGCAGGCGCTGGAGGCTTCGCTGCGGCGCCAGGCGCAGACCGGGGCCTTGCTGATGCATGCCTATGACCAGCCCGAGGTGGTGGCGGGCGCCGGCACGCTGGGACTGGAGATCGAGCAGGACGCGGGCCTGCCCGACCGGGTGCTGGTCAGCGTGGGCGGTGGCGGCTTGGTGGCCGGGGTTGCGGCCTGGTTCG
>Ga0315900_10008899_pt1 | contig 12821 bp, 12 predicted proteins | sample LakEriMetagenome_FD_203521 | JGI IMG/M metagenome (GOLD analysis project Ga0315900, IMG submission 203521) | Freshwater fungal communities from buoy surface, Lake Erie, Ohio, United States - Buoy 12 MA114 | ecosystem: Environmental > Aquatic > Freshwater > Lake > Lake biofilm | place: USA: Lake...
GCGGCAGTGCCGCGGCCCTAGCCAGGACGCAAAATCCCTCGCCGGCCCTCAGCCGCCGGCCTTGTCTAACGGGCCCTAGGGCCGCGCCGATGGCGAAGCTCGATGCACGCCGTGCGGCCGCGGTGCTCGCCGACCCCGGTCCTTTCCGCGCCGTGCTGCTGCATGGCGACGATGCCGGCCTGGTGCGGGAGCGGGCGGAGGCGCTGGTGCGCGCGGTACTGGGCGGGGCGATGGACGATCCCTTCCGGCTGGCCGAGCTGAACCGCGACGAAGCCGCGAAGCCCGGCGCCTTGGCGGGCGAAGCCGCAGCGCTGGCGATGACCGGCGGGCGGCGCGTGGTGCGTCTGCGCGAGGCGACGGATGCCCACGCGACGCCGCTGAAGGACGCGCTGGCGACCCCGGGTGAGGCGCTGATCGTGCTGGAAGGCGGCGAGCTCACCACCCGGTCCAAGCTGCGCGTGATGGCCGAAGCGGCGCCTGAGGTGGCGGTGATCGCCTGCTACCGCGAGCGGGGCGACGAACTGGCGGCCACCATCGGCCGCATGTTGCGCGAGGAAGGCGTGCAGGCCGATCCGGCGGCGCTGTCCTGGCTGGCGACGCGGCTTGGCGAGGATCGGATGCAGACGCGGCGCGAGGTGGAGAAGCTCGCCCTTTATGTCGGGGCTGGTGGCCGCGTGGACGAGGATGCGGCGCTGGCCTGCGGCGGGGAGGGGTCGGCGTCCGACCTCGACGAGGCGCTGATGGCGGCAACCGCGGGCGAAGCCGCACGCGCCGACCGGGCGCTGACGGCGGCCTTCGCGGAAGGTGCGAACCCCGTGCAGGTGCTGCGCGCGGCGCTGCGGCATGTGCAGCGGCTGCATGAGGCGGCGGTGGCCGGCGGCGATATCGGCGTGCTGCGCCCGCCGGTCTTCTTCCGCCACAAGCCTGCCTTCGAGCGTGCCGTGCGGCTGTGGTCACCGGCGGCGCTGGAAGCGGTCGGGGCGGCGCTACTGGACGCCGAAAAGCGTACCAAGACCACGGCGTTTCGCGACGCTGACACGACGCTGGCCCGCGCGGCGCTGGCCGCAATCGCCCGGCAGGCCCAGGCGCGCCGCTGAGGGCCCAGGCCGCGCAGCGCAGCAGCGCCAGACGGGATAAAAAGCTATATATTACAATGTGTTATCGGCGTATCGCGAAACGGCCGGTCGCGCGCCGCCCAGCTGTCGCCGGGCCGGCGCAGCGCGGTCAGCCGCCCGACAGCAGCCGCACCAGCCCGTCGAGCTGGTCGAAGTCGCGGTAGTGGATCACCACTTCGCCGCCCTTGCCCTGCGGCTTGAGCGCGACGCGCAGGCCGAGCCGTTCGGTCAGGTCGCGTTCGAGCGCGGCGATGTCGGGATCGCGGCGCGCCCGGTCCTTGGCGCCGGCCTTGGGCTTGCCTTGCGCCGCGGCGAGCGCTTCCGCCTGGCGAACGTTCAGGCCGCGGGCGACGATCTGGGCGGCGAGCGCGGCGGGATCCGCCGCCGTCACCAGCGTGCGGGCATGACCGGCCGACAGCACGCCATTCGCCACCAGGTTGCGGACCTCAGGCGGCAGGGTCAGCAGGCGCAGCGTGTTGGCCACATGGCTGCGGCTTTTGCCGACGGACTGGCCAAGGCCGTCCTGGGTCAGGCCGAACTCGTCGAGGAGGCGGCGATAGCCCTCGGCTTCCTCCATGGCGTTGAGGTCCTGGCGCTGCAGGTTCTCGACCAAGCCTGCGGCCATCGCCTCGCGGTCGCCGAACTCGCGCACGACGACCGGCACCTCGTGCAGCTGCGCGGCCTGCGCGGCACGCCAGCGGCGTTCGCCGCCGATGATCTGATAGGCGCCGGGCGTGCCCGGCTTGGGCCGGGCCAGGATGGGCTGGAGGATGCCGTTCTCGCGGATGGAGGCGGCAAGATCGTCGAGGCTCGCCTTGTCCATGCCACCGCGGGGCTGGAAGGGGCCGGGCTCCAGCGCCTCGACCGGCAGGGTGCGCAGCGCGGTGCCGTTGGCGGGGTCTGCGGCCGGTGCGTCCGGGATCAGGGCGGACAGGCCGCGCCCGAGGCGAGAGGGCGGGGCCTTGCGGGGAGGGGTCATCGGGGTGCTGTCGCTTTTCAGGCTCGGGCGCGCGCGCGTTCGCGCTTGAGGAACTCGGCCGCGAGTTTGAGGTGGGCCTGTGCGCCGGGGGAGCGGAAATCGTAGATCAGCACCGGCAAGCCGTGGGAGGGGGCTTCGCTGACCCGGACATTGCGGGGGATCACCGTCTCGAAGACCTTGTCCTTGAAGAAGCTGCGGACGTCGCTGGCCACCAGCTCCGACAGGTTGTTTCGCCGGTCCACCATGGTGAGCACGATTCCCTCCAGCGCGAGGCGCGGATTGAGGGCGCGGCGGACGCGCTCGATGGTGCGGGTGATCTGGCTGATGCCCTCGAGCGCGAAGAACTCGGTCTGCAGCGGCACGATGACGCCTTCCGCGGCCACCAGCGCGTTCAGCGTGATCAGGCCAAGCGAGGGGGGGCAGTCGAGGAAGACGAAGTCGAAGCCCTTCAGCACCTCCGCCCCCGCCTTGAACGCCAGCGCCAGGCGCTTTTCGCGGTCGTCGAGGCCGACGAGCTCCACCTCGGCGCCTGCCAGGTCGGGGTCAGCCGGCAGGATGGAGAGGTTGGGGATGGCGGTCGGGCGGATCAGCTCGGCCAGCGGGCGGTCTTCGGCGAGCAGGGCATAGGTGCCGGCGGCGCGATCGCCGCGGCCGATGCCAAGCCCGGTGGAGGCGTTGCCCTGCGGGTCGAGGTCGAGCAGCAGCACCTTGTGCTCCGCGGCGAGCGCGGTGGCTAGGTTGATCGCGGTGGTGGTCTTGCCGACGCCGCCCTTCTGGTTGGCGAAGGCGAGGATCCGCGGGGATGCGCGGTCAGTCGGCCGGGGTGTCACGGCGGATCTCGCTGAGGCGGAGGAGGGTGGCGTCCGGGGCGGTGCGGCTTGCGAACCGCTCGGCCCGTACTTTCCAGTGCCTAAGGGCCGCGGTCAATTCATCCTCTGCCGTGCGGCCCTTCGGGAAGATGGCGATGCCCCCCGGGGCCAGCAGTCGCGCCGCATGCGGCAGCAGATCGGACAGGGGGGCGAGGGCGCGGGCGGTGAGGGCGGCCAGCGGGGGCAGGTGGGCGGCCTCGATCCGCGTCGGGTGGACCTGGACATGGGGCAGACCGAGGCGCGCGGCCGCTTCGGTCAGGAAGGCGGCCTTGCGGCGGTCGGATTCGACCAGATGGAAGGGGCGGCGCGAGGCGATGGCCAGGACCAGGCCCGGGAAGCCGCCGCCGCTGCCAAGATCGCCGACCGGGCGGGCGCCCTCCGGCAGCAGGGGCAGAAGCTGAAGGGAATCGGCGATGTGGCGGGTCCGCACGGCTTCCGCGTCGCGGTCGGCAACGAGGTTGATGCGGCTGTTCCAGCGCAGCAGCAGATCGGCGAAGGCGTCGAGCTGTGCCGTGGTTGCTGCATCGAGCGTCGGCGCCGAAGGGGGAGGCAGGCGGAGGGCGCCGGCCGGATCCTGTTTCACGTGAAACACCTCAGCCGGCCGTCGCGCGGCGCAGATGCATGGCCAGCGCCGCGACGGCCGCAGGCGTCACGCCCGCCACGCGGCCGGCGCTGCCGAGCGTGGCGGGGCGGGCGCGGCCGAGCCGTTGCTGCATCTCCCGCGACAGGCCGGGGATAAGGCCGAAATCGAGCCCATCGGGAATCGCCAGGCGTTCTTCTTTCTCGATGAGGCGGCGTTCGGATTCGTGCCGACGCAGATAGGGGGCGTAGAGCGCCTCCGCCTCCAGCTGGGCCGCGACATCCGGCGGCAATTCGGCCAGCCAGGGGAAGAGCGCGGCGGCCGCGCCAAGGCCGATGTCCGGCAGGGCGAGCAGGTCGAGCGCGCTGCGCCGCCGCCCATCCTGGCGCACCGGCAGGCCGGCGGCGGCGATGGCGGCGGGCGTGGTTTCGTCCTGCCGGGCGCGCGCGAGGGCGTCCGCGACCGCGGCCGCGAAGGCAGCGTGGCGGCGCGCCCGTTCCGTCCCGACACAGCCCCAGCCGAGGCCGCGATCCGTCAGGCGTAGCCCGGCATTGTCGGCGCGCAGGCTCAGCCGGTGCTCGGCGCGGGCGGTCAGCATCCGGTAGGGCTCCGACACGCCGTGCAGGACCAGATCGTCCACCAGCACGCCGATATAGGCCTCTGCCCGGCCCAGCACCCGGTCTGGCGTGCCGCCGGCTGCCCGCAGCGCGGCGTTCAGCCCGGCCATCAGCCCCTGGGCGGCCGCTTCCTCATAGCCGGTGGTGCCGTTGACTTGGCCGGCCAGGAACAGGCCGGGTGTGCCGCGCACTTCCAGCGTCGGCTGCAGGGCGCGGGGGTCCACATGGTCGTATTCGATCGCATAGCCGGGTCGGAGGATCTCGGCCCGCTCCAGCCCCGGGATGGAGGCGATCACAGCGGCCTGGATCGCCGCCGGCAGGCTGGTGGAGATGCCGTTCGGATAGACCGTGTCGTCGTCGAGCCCCTCCGGCTCCAGGAAGATCTGGTGCCGGTCGCGCTCCGCGAAGCGGACCACCTTGTCCTCGATGGAGGGGCAGTAGCGTGGGCCGACACCCTGGATACGCCCGCCATAGACGGCCGTGCGGTGCAGATTCTCGCGGATCAGGGCGTGGGTCGCCGGCGTGGTCCAGGTGATCCGGCATTCCACCTGCGGATTGGTGATCCGGTCCGTCAGCCAGGAGAGCGGCTCGGGCGGGTCGTCGCCCGGCTGCGGCTCCAGCGCCTGCCAGTCGATGGTGCGCCCGTCGAGGCGCGGCGGCGTGCCGGTCTTCAGCCGGGCCAGCGGCAGCTTCAGCCGTTCCAGCGCCAGCGCCAGTCCGATCGCGGGCGCATCGCCGTGCCGGCCGGCCGGGATGCGCTCCTCACCCAGATGGATTTCGCCGCGGAGGAAGGTGCCGGTGGTGATGACCAACGCGCCACAGGGGATGCGGCGGCCGGTGCCCGTGATCACGGCCGCGACCCGGCCCGCCGCGTCCAGTTCGAGGTCCTCGGCGGGTTCCGCCAGGATGTCGAGGCCGGGGAGGTCGTCCAGCAGGCGCTGCATTGCCAGCCGGTAGAGCTTGCGGTCCGCCTGGGCCCGGGGGCCGCGCACGGCAGGGCCCTTGCTGCGGTTCAGCTGCTTGACGTGGATCGCCGCCGCATCGGCCGCGCGCGCCATCAGCCCGTCGAGGGCGTCGATCTCCCGCACCAGATGGCCCTTGCCGACCCCGCCGATGGCGGGGTTGCAGGACATCTCGCCGATCGTCTCGCGCCGATGGGTCAGCAGCAGGGTGCGGGCGCCGCAGCGCGCGGCGGCGGCCGCGGCCTCGCAGCCCGCATGGCCGCCGCCCACCACCACCACATCATAGGCCATAGGTGCCGTCATGGGCGCGATATACGCTGTCTACTTGCCAATGCAGAAGTCGCCGAAGACGACATCGAGCACATCCTCGACCCCGACGCGGCCCGTGAGGCGGCCGAGCGCGAGCACGGCGCCCCGATAGGCCTCGGCGGCCAGCTCCGGCAGCGGCGCCTCCGCGGCCTCCTCGAGCCGCGCCGCGGCTTCGGTCAGTGCTGCTCGGTGGCGCGCCCGCGTCAGGACGGGCGCATCGGCCAGGCCTGCGCGGCGCTCGGCAGCCGCGGCGAGCGCGGCCTTCAGCGCGGCCAGGCCCTCGCCGGTCCGGGTGCTGGTGGGCAGGGGCGCCCGGCCGGCGATCAGCGCCGGGACCGGCGCCAGATCGGCCTTGGAGGCCACGATCACCGCATCCGATCGGGCGGCTGCCAGGGCCAATGTCTCGGCATCTGGGGGGGCATCCGCGGCGAAGACGGCCAGGATGAGGTCGGCTTCCTCGCCCCGCCGGCGGGCGCGGCGGATGCCTTCCTGCTCGATCTCGTCGCGGGCGGCCCGCAGGCCAGCCGTGTCGGCCAGCACGGCCGGGATGCCGCCAAGGTCGAGCCGGACCTCCACCACATCCCGCGTCGTGCCCGCCAGCGGCGAGACGATCGCCGCATCGCGCCCGACCAGCGCATTCAGCAGGGAGGACTTGCCGGCATTCGGCGCGCCGAGGATGGCGATCGACAGCCCTTCCCGCAGCCGCTCGCCGCGGCCGCCATCGTCGAGATGCGCGGCAATCTCCTGCCCGAGCGCCGCGGCCTCCTGGCGGGCCTGGGCTGACAGGTCGCTCGGCAGGTCGTCCATCTCGAATTCGATGGCGGCTTCCTGGTGGGCCAGGATGCGCGTCGCGCGGGCGGTCCAGGCGCCGTAGAGGGTGGCGAGCGCCCCCTCGGCCTGGCGGAGCGCCTGGCGGCGCTGGGCGGCGGTCTCGGCGGCGATGAGGTCGGCGACGGCCTCGGCCTGCGTCAGGTCGAGCTTGCCGTGCAGGAAGGCGCGGCGGGTGAACTCGCCGGGCTCGGCGGGGCGGCAGCCGAGGCTGGCCAGCGCCTCGGCGACGCCAGCGACGATCGCCGCGCCGCCATGCAAATGGAGCTCGGCGCTATCCTCCCCGGTGTAGCTCTGCGGTCCGGGGAACCAGAGCACCAGCGCCTGGTCGAGCACCTCCTGGCTGCGGGGGCAGCGGAGACGCCGAAGGCTGGCGTGGCGCGGGGCGGGCAGGCGGCCGGCCAGCTGGGCCAGGGCCGGGCCGGACCCGGGGCCGGACAGCCGCAGCACCGCCACGGCCGCCTGGCCGGCGCCGGAGGCCTTGGCAAAGATCGTGTCCTGCGCGTCGCCCATGATGCTGCGGCGGGTCCTGCTGATCGCGGCCTTGCCCGGCCCGGGTGGAGTGTTTCACGTGAAACGGCGCGGCTGGTGTGGCGCGCCGCCGCGTCCTTACGCCTTCGGCGGCGGGACGTCCTTCTCCGTCAGCATCAGCCGCGGCACCCGGCCGCCTTCCACCAGATGCGCGGCCAGAATCTCGTCCACATCGTCCCGCGTCTTCGGGCTGTACCAGATGCCCTCGGGGTAGATGACCATCGCCGGGCCGAATTCGCAGCGATCGAGGCAGCCGGCCATGTTCACCCGCACGTCCCGCAGGGCGAGTTCTTTCGCGCGCGCCTTCATGTAGTCGCGCAGGTCCTCGCTGCCCCGGGCCGCGCAGGAGCCGCGGCGGTGCCCGTCCGGGCGGCGGTTGCAGCAGACGAAGACATGCGCCCGGAAGAAGGGCGCCGGGTCGGAGGCTGCCACGCCGTCGGCGTGGGCAGGGGCGGGGACATCGGTCACGCAAGGCTCCATGTCGCCCATTGGGGCGTCTGCGGCGGCATGTAGCCGCGAAGCCCCCCGCCGGCCAGGGCCGCGAGGCCCGCACGGCCATACCCCGTCCCGCGCGCCTGGCGGCACGGCGCCGCGCAACCATGCGCGACCATGGCTTGACGCCAGACCCCAGGTTGTGGCGCATGGCGCGCCCTGGACGCCCGAGATGCCGCAACTGACCTGCCTCACCCCGCTTGGCGAGGTGACCCTCTCTGAAGAGGACGGCGCCATCGTCGCCCTCGATTGGGGGCGTGGGCGCGACCAGGACCGCACGCCCCTGCTGCGGCGCGCGGTGGCGCAGCTGCAGGATTGGTTCGACGACCCCGCATCCCCCTTCGACCTGCCGCTGGCGCCCCATGGCACCCCCTTCCGCCAGCGCGTCTGGCAGGCGCTGCGCGACATTCCCACCGGGCAGACCCGCTCCTATGGCGAGCTTGCCCGCTTGCTCGGCAGTGCTGCCCGTGCCATCGGGCAGGCGAACGGCGCCAACCCGATCCCGATCCTCATTCCCTGCCACCGCGTGCTTGCGGCCGGCGGGGCGCTGGGTGGTTATGCGGGCGGTGAGGGGCCGGCCACCAAGCTCTGGCTGCTGAACCACGAGAAGCGCCTGGCGCCCGGCCCTGCCGCCGCCCGCCACCCCGAACTCCCGCTCGGCCCCGGCCGGGCCGATCCCTGAGGAAGCTACCCCCCATGAACCACGCGATCCGCGTCCACGAGTATGGCGGCCCCGAGGCGCTGGTGTGGGAAGAGGTGCCGCTGCCGGCGCCGAAGCCCGGTGAGGCGCTGGTCCGCCACAAGGCGATTGGCCTCAACTACATCGACGTCTATTTCCGCACCGGCCTCTACAAGGCTCCGGCGCTGCCGGCGACGATCGGCATGGAAGCCGCCGGCGTGGTCGAGGCGGTGGGCGAAGGCGTCACCCATGTCGCGCCCGGCGACCGCGTCGCCTATGCCACCGCGCCCATCGGCGCCTATGCCGAAGCGCGCAGCATCAAGGCCGACCGCCTGGTGAAGATCCCCGCCTCCGTCACGGATGAGCAGGCGGCGGCGATGATGCTGCAGGGCATGACCGCCTGCTTCCTGCTGACCCGCACCTACAAGGTCCAGCCGGGCCAGACGATCCTGGTCCATGCCGCGGCCGGCGGCGTTGGGCTGATCATGGTGCAATGGGCGAAGCACCTGGGCTGCACCGTCATCGGCTGCGTCAGCACCGAGGAAAAGGCCGCGCTGGTCCGCGCCCATGGCGCCGACCATGTCGTCGTCGGCACCGAGGCGCTGCCCGCGCGCGTGAAGGAGATCACTGGCGGCGCCATGCTGCCCGTGGTCTTCGACAGCGTCGGGCGCGACACTTTCATGACCTCGCTCGACTGCCTCGCGCCCTTCGGGACGATGGTGTCCTACGGCAATGCCTCGGGGCCGGTCGCCATCGCCGATATCGGCGTGCTGGCGGCCAAGGGCTCGCTCTATCTCACCCGTCCGACGCTCGCGACCTACACCGCCAAGCGCGAGGACCTGGAATACTGCGCCAATGCGCTGTTCGAGGTGGTCGCCAAGGGGGCGGTGAAGATCAACGTCAACCAGCGCTTTGCGCTGAAGGACGCCGCCGAGGCGCATCGCGCGCTCGAGGCCCGCAAGACCACCGGCAGCACGATCCTGCTGCCCTGACGCCTTCTTCCCTCTCCCCCCGACGGGGGGGGAGAGGTCGGGTGAGGGGGGCTAAACCCGCCTGACACGCGGGTTGTCGCCACGCCGAGCCCATCCGCGCGGTCGCCTCACCCCAGCACGAAGTACCGGTACCGATACCGCTCGGTGAGCCCGAGCCCTGCATTCAGCGCCAGCGACGGCGCATTCGTGGCCGCCACCTGTGCATAGGCAAACCGCGCCCCCTGCGCCCGCGCCCAGGCGCCCGCCGCCGACATCACCCGCCGCCCGAGCCCTCGACGCCTGAATTCATTCCTAACGACAAGGTCGAACAACCCGGCGAGGTCGCCATCGGCCGTGGCGAAGGCGCAGGCCGCCGGGACGCCGTCCAGCCGCAGCAGGATCCAGGCTGCCGGCACGCCGAGCAGCTCCGGCATCCGCGCCTTTTCGGCCTGGCGGGCCGGCACCTGGTGCTCGCCGCTGGCCATCACGGCCGTCCAGTCGGGCTCCGGCCCGGCCAGCGCGCTGCAATCCGGATCGTCGCGGAACAGCGGCCCGAGCGGCCCGCAGATCACCTGACTTTCGTCCTGCGCCACGTAGCCGCGCGCCTGCAGCAGCGCCGCCAGCCCTGGCGGGTCGAGGGGCGTCGAGCGGAAGCGCGGCCGGAAGCCGGCGCGCGTATAGAAGCCCTCGATCCGCGTGATGCGCGCCGGCAGGCCAGGATCGGGCGAGGGGTCGAGCGGGCAGGCGGCATTCGCGCGGCCCGTGCCGCCCGCGAAGCTGCGCAGCACGAAGCCGCCATCGAAGGCGATGCGCGGCGCCGGCACGGCCGAGAGCGTCGCGCGTTCGATTGCCAGGATGTCGGGCGCCAGGATGTCGGGCGCCAGGATGTCGGGCGCCAGGATGTCGGGCGCCAGGATATCCGGCAGTTCGTCGGGCGCGGCGTCCGCGCTCATGCCTCGGCTGCCAGCTGCGCCATGGCGTCGCGATAGGTCGCGTCGAACAGCGCATCGAGCGCCGGGTTCACGCCCTTGAGCCCGGCCGCGACGCGCCCGGCCCAGCCGACATATTCGACACGTCGCGCATGATCCCAATTGGCCGGCGGGCTGGCGGTGATGGCGCGCAGGTTGGAGATCTTGTCGGCCAGCTTCAGCATCTTCGCCGCATCCGATGTCTGCGGCGCCTGCTTCACCTGCAGCGCCTTGCGCGTTTCCTTCGGCAGCGACTTGTCGTCGGTGGCTTCCGCCACGATGCGCGCAACCGTCTCGCCGAACTCCGCGACGAGGCGCGCATGGGTGATCGGTTCGGGGTCGTTGTCGCTGTCCTCGACCGTGTCATGCAGCAGCCCGGCGAGGATCGCGTCGTGCGGCGCGCCGTTGTCGGCCAGGATCCGCGCGACTTCGAGAACATGGTTCACATAGGGCTCGGCCTGCGCGCCCTTGCGCTTATGCGTCGCATGCACGCGCGCCGCGAAATGCGCCGCGCGCAGGATGCGTGCCGCAGCGGTGTCAGCTCGGTCCATCGGTTCTCCCACAAAAAAGGGGGCCAGAAGGCCCCCAGAATCAGCGTCCATGACCCACCAGTGCTGGCGGCCGGCGTAGCCGGCCGAGGCCGCGAATGCGGCCCGCGCCCAGACCGACCTCCCGGCCGGGCGCAGCCGTGGCCGGCGCGAAGCCAAGCGCGCGGAGCGCGCGCCCGGCGTCTGAGGGCAAAGAAAATCTCGATGCCATGAACACCGTTAGGTGTTCATGGCATCGAAGAAGTCCTGGTTGGTCTTGCTGTACTTCAGCTTCTCCAGCAGGAACTCCATCGCGTCCTGCGTGCCCATCGGGTTCAGGATGCGACGCAGCACCCACATCTTCGACAGGCTGGCGCGATCCACCAGCAGCTCTTCCTTGCGGGTGCCGGATTTGGTGATGTCGATCGCCGGGAAGACGCGCTTGTCGGACAGCTTGCGGTCCAGCACGAGCTCGCTGTTGCCGGTGCCCTTGAACTCTTCGAAGATCACCTCGTCCATGCGGCTGCCCGTGTCGATCAGCGCGGTGGCGATGATGGTCAGCGAGCCACCTTCCTCGATGTTGCGCGCGGCGCCGAAGAAGCGCTTCGGGCGCTGCAGCGCATTCGCATCCACGCCGCCCGTCAGCACCTTGCCGCTGCTCGGCACGACACTGTTGTAGGCGCGGCCGAGGCGCGTGATGGAATCCAGCAGGATCACCACGTCGCGCTTGTGCTCGACCAGGCGCTTGGCCTTTTCCAGCACCATCTCCGTCACCTGCACGTGGCGCGTCGCCGGTTCGTCGAAGGTGCTCGCCACCACCTCGCCGCGCACCGTGCGCGCCATGTCGGTCACTTCCTCGGGGCGCTCGTCGATGAGCAGCACGATCAGGAAGACCTCGGGGTGGTTCGCGCTGATGGATTTGGCGATGTTCTGCAGCATCACCGTCTTGCCGGTGCGCGGCGGTGCCACGACCAGCGCGCGCTGGCCCATGCCGATCGGCGCGACAAGGTCGATGACGCGATGCGTCATGTCCTTGGTCGGGCCCTTGGCGACGCTCTCGACCTCCGGGTTCTCCATCTTCAGCCGCCGCGTCGGATAGAGCGCGGTGAGGTTGTCGAAGTTGATGCGGTGACGGAGGGCTTCCGGCGGCTCGAAGTTGACGTGGTCCACCTTCAGCAGGGCGAAGTAGCGCTCGCCATCCTTCGGCGCGCGGATCTGGCCTTCCACCGTGTCGCCGGTGCGCAGCCCGAAGCGGCGCACCTGGGCCGGCGAGACATAGATGTCGTCGGGGCCGGGCAGGTAGTTCGCCTGCGGACTGCGCAGGAAGCCGAAGCCGTCCGAGAGAATCTCGAGCGTGCCGTCGCCGTAGATCGCCTGCTCATTGTCGGCGAGCGTCTTCAGGATGGCGAACATGATGTCCTGCTTGCGCAGGCTGGACGCGTTCTCGACCCCCACCTCCTCGGCGAAGGCGAGCAGTTCGGCCGGCGACTTGGCCTTCAGTTCGGAAAGATGCATGGGCGGTTGCGTCCGTGCTGCGCGCCGAGCTGTGGCGCACGAAGAAAAGTCAGGGGAAACCCTGGTGCGGCGAGGCCGGAACCGGGCGATGCCGGTCGCTGGGCCCTTCGCCGTGCCGCCCGACCGGATTCCCGGAGTTGGAAGGCGGCGACCAGAGGAAGGGAGGGAGGGATCGGCGGCACCAGGGCCCACCCGAGACCGGCGCACCATGCACCGGACATAGGATCCGGGGCTGGCAACCGATTCTCCTGGCAGAGGCCCGGCGTGATGCCGAGTGCCGGAAGGCGCCTCGACCCTAGGGACCGGGACTCCCGCCGTCAACAGGCAGGTGGGGGGAGCGAGCCGCGAGTCAAGCGGTGCACCGTCACGACAGGGCGAGTCGGCCGCGTGGCGTGGCGATGTCGCGCCGCCGCGCCGGCGGTCCGCCGGCCGCCAACCCGCCCCGCGGCGCCAGTCGTCCGGCCTGGACCAGCCATTCCCGGTCGTGGTGCCGCGCCAGCCCCTCGCGGTGCCCGATGGAGATCACCGCGGTCCCGGGCAATTCGGCCGCCAGCAGGGCGTACATCGCCGCCTGGTTCGCCTCATCGAGGGCCGAGGTCGCCTCGTCCAGGAACAGCCAGGCCGGGCGGTGCAGCAGCGCGCGCGCGAAGCCGAGGCGCTGCTGTTCCCCCGCCGACAGCATGCGGTCCCAGCGCGCCACCTGCCCGAGCCGCGGCGCCAGGTGGCCAAGGTTGCAGCGCGCCAGCGCGCCGCGCAGCGCCGCCGCGCCGAAGGCATCCGGCGCGGCCGGGTAGCAGAGCGCAGCGGCCAGCGTGCCGAGCGGCAGGTAAGGCCGCTGGGGAAGGAACATGCTGGCCCGCCGGCAGGGCATGCGGATCA
>Ga0315900_10008900_pt1 | contig 12820 bp, 12 predicted proteins | sample LakEriMetagenome_FD_203521 | JGI IMG/M metagenome (GOLD analysis project Ga0315900, IMG submission 203521) | Freshwater fungal communities from buoy surface, Lake Erie, Ohio, United States - Buoy 12 MA114 | ecosystem: Environmental > Aquatic > Freshwater > Lake > Lake biofilm | place: USA: Lake...
TCGTCTTATGACAACTGCCGAGCAGTTTTGTCGTTGGATTGGTAAAGCAGGAAACGTTGTAGTTCGTAGACGTTGGGGAACTTCTAAGCGTAAAAGAATTCCCCTGTCATATGTTTTCTATGACCCTGTTACTATCGAATTGGTAGGTGACTTTCTTGGTACCATCCCAGATAAACGTCGTTATGCCATCAAGATTCCCATCTACAACGTTTTAAATCGCAATCAGCGTTTTAACGATGTAGAACAGCAAATCTTTGAAAGCCTGCCAAAAGAAATTAAAGATGCTGTAAACAACGTTGGTAAAACAACCGGATCGACCTATTACTATCCGATTCCAGAAAATGAGATATATGTTGCTTCTTATAAAAAGGATGATTCGGAAGTTTGGGCGATTCCTTTTACATATACCGTATTACCTTATATACTTTATAATGAAAAATTACAACGCACTAAGATGGCTCTTTTAGACAGCATGATGAATCCTCTTCGAGTTTTTAAACTCGGTGACATCGTTAATGGTGCGGTTCCTTCTCCTGCTGCTGGTGAAGCATTGGAAAAGATTATCAGCAATTCTACAGAAGGTGGTACTGACATTCTATGGGATAACCTTATTGAAGTTGAGGTTCTTTACCCGCCCATTGAGAAGATGAAGGATCTTGTTGACAGTGATGAAAAGATTCTCTACGGACTTGGTATTCAGGTTTTTGCCAAGGAAGTAATCAAAGAATCAGCACCAATTGCGATTAAGGATTTGGTAAAGAGAGTTGAGTACGTCCGCAATCAATTGTTGGATTTTGTCAATACAGAGATTAAGTATCTTTGTGACGGTCTTGGTATTACCAAGTATCCGATGGTTCAATTTAGATATGTTGATTTTTATACAGAACAGACTTATATCAACTTCATGCTTGAGCTTTTAGATCGCAATGTCATTTCTGACCAGAAGGTTTTGGAAATGATTAAGGAAAACCCCGCGATTGAAAAAGCCAGAGTTAACAAAGAGCAAGCACTTCGTGATAAAGAAGAGTTGCCACAAAAGGCAAGTCCTTATCACAATCCTGCTCAATTAATGATGGACAAGTTCAAAGAGCAAGAACTGGAAAATAACTATAACAACGAATCCAAGAAGAAACTTGGTAGTAGCAAGCCCGGTCGCCCCAAGGGAGCCAATGATACCGTTCCTCGCCAAAGAACCCAAGGAGAACTGACGGTTTTAGCTTCCCAGTGGTTTAAACAAGTAAGCGATCTTACAGAAACAAAGTATCTATCTTCTTTAGGAAAAGAAGACTTGCGTAACTTAACAAATAAAGAAAAAGAAGAATTATTCCAAATTAAAGCATATGCTTTTGCTGCAATGGATCCTTCTTTAGAAATTGACGAAGTAACCGAACCTATTCTGGAAGCACAAATTGACAAGGCCGACATGTCTAAGATCCAGAACTTTTGGACTATTTATGAGCAAATGGTCACCGGTGCGGGTATTAAATTAACACAGTCAAATAAAAATAATGCTTTAATAGCAGCATTTGTGAAAAATTATGAAGATTTACAACAATGAAATTGGACTAGTAACTGATGTGGGCAATTTTGCTAAGGCAGAATTCGCTTATGAACTCAGTGAAAATTCTGTACCGTCTGCTAAGAAGTTGTTTGCGTCCGCAAACACGATGTATGACATTGAAAAGAATACCTTGGTATTCGCCGTGCTTTGCAGTGTTGGTTGGAATTTAAACGATGATATCTTTGTTCCAGAAGACACTTTTGCAGCGGTTAAAACTCCGATTTTAAAACCAGTTAATTTGGATCACCTAGGTCAAGAAGATCACGCCAAGAACAATACCTTCGGCGTTATTATTGATTCTTATCCAGTAAATGAAAACTTGGAAGTCGTTTCTTCTGCCGAAGAAATGCGTCACGTAGTTATCGCTACTTTGCTTTGGGATCACTATTTCGAAGACAGAGTAAAAACAATTGAAGCAAAGATGAAGGAAGGAAAGCAGTTCGTTTCAATGGAATGCCATTTTAACGATTTTGCTTATGGCCTTCGTAAAGTTCACGAAGATGGCAAGGTAGAAGAAGAAACCCTAGTTGTTCCTCGTAATGAAGAAACTTCTAGACTAACACGCTTTTTGCGAGCTTATAAAGGTAAAGGTTTAGTTACTGTTGCCGGTCAAAAATACAAGATCGGTAGAGTTTTGAAAAACCAACTTTTTACCGGCGTAGCCTTCGTAGATCGTCCCGCGAATCCAGAGTCAATTGTGTTTCCGCAAAAGATTCGCGTGAAAGAATCAATGTTTGTAACCGCATCTTTAAATGATTTTAAAGTTGACGAAATCCAAGATGAATGTGTATTGAATACTTTAGACAAGGGAGTTATTATGGCAGAAGTCAAACAAGAAGTAAAAGAAACAAAAGCAGAGTGTGGCGAAGATTGCATGGAAGAATGTGCTAAGTGGAAAGCTGAGCACGCTAAGATGCAAGAAGAATGTGCCAAAATGAAGGCTGAACACGAAGCCGTTGCTAAGGATTGTGCCGAAGCCAAGAAAATGGCTGACGAGTACAAAGCTAAGGCAGAGAAAGCCGAATCAGAAGCGAAAGCAACTGCCGAAGCACTCGCGAAGATGACCGAAGAAGTTACTGCAATGAAGAAGAAGGAAGTAATGGCTAGCCGTGCTTCACAACTTCGTAGCATTAATCAGCTTACCTTCGTTAACGAAGATGAGCAGAAGGCCGTTGCAAGCCTAGGCGAAATGTCAGAAGAAGTTTGGAATGTAACTTTTGCTGCTGCTAACAAGATCTTCACTGCTGTTAAGAAAGCAGAACAGACCGTTGCTAGTGCCAAGACCGAAAATAAAGATGAAGTCAAGGCCGAAGATATTGAAAAGGCTAAGGCTGACGAACAGGCTAATTTGGCCACTGCTGCTGCCAACACCGGCAAGATCAGCACCATCCAAGAAGCTGCTCGTGATCTTTTCAAGAGAAAAGCAAAATAATTTGTAACTTTAAGAATATATAGTGTATTGAATTAAGAATCAATTTAGAAAAGGGTTAAAAATATGGCACTTAAACCATTCAGATCACAGTTAGACGGTAAGGTAGAAGTTGCTTACTTCATTACCAGCACTGGTCAGCAAGGCCAGCTTGTGTTTGCTTCAACCGGCTCAGCCCCAGTTGGCATGGGTCTTGACGACACAAACTCACGAGTTGAAGTTATCGCATCAGTTTCAGGTCGCGTTCCTGTCGGTCTTCTTTTAGACGACGTTGTTAACATTGACCTAAGCAAGTATCCTCTTAACACTGCCAAGAACGAAGTTCAGGTCGGCAGCAAGGCTTCAATCGCAACCGAAGGTGAGTTTGTCACAAACTGCCTAGGTGCTGGTGCTGCTCCTGCCACTGGCGTTGTTTATCCAACAACTGCTTACGCAGGCCCAAACGGTTTCTTCTTCCATCAGGCAGGCTTCGCTGGCTCTGGTTACCCAGTTGTCGGTAAGTTCCTGACTGGTCGTGACTCAGACGGCTATGCCAAGTTGAGTGTCGGTCTTCGTAACTAATAAAATATAGAAAGAAATAAACGAGGTTTATTACAATGAGCACACAAAACAAAGAACAAGTAATGGTTGACCTTTTCAAGTCAATGGCGAAGGGCGACACTAGTTCTCGCGAAGCAGCGGTTGAATTCGCACAGGCAGTAGAAACTCCTCTTCGTGAAGTAGTTCTTACTGGCGACAATCTGAGCAACATCTTCGTCCCCGAAGATCGTACTGACGGCAGCGAGCCTAAGTATTTCCTTGACCTGATTCAGGCTTCACAGGAAAAAGAATTCGTTGCGTTCGTCTATCCCGGCGAAGGTCGAATTCCTGAAAAACGCGTAACCAGTGACTATGTCATGGTTCCCACCTATGATCTTGCAAACGCAATCGACATTAAGCGTACCCACGCTCGTGACGCTCGCTGGAACGTTATTGGTCGTATGATGCAGATTCTTGAAGCAGGTATCGTTGCTAAGCGTAACGATGAAGGTTGGGCTACCTTGCTAACTGCTGCCCGTGACCGTGGTATCGTTGTAAGCGATCCTAACGCTGTTGCTGGCCAGTTCACCCCACGCCTTATTACTGCCCTAAGCACCATTATGCGTCGTCAGGGTGGTGGTAACAGTGGTTCTAAGAACCGCAATAAGTTGACTGACGTTTATATGTCACCAGAAGCACATATGGATATTCGTTCTTGGAACATTGTTGATGTTCCTGATGAAATCCGTACCCAGATCTGGAATGATGCCGGTAACGGTGACACCATGAACGTTTACGGTGTTAATCTCCACGCTCTTGATGAGTTTGGTGAAGGCCAAGAATATCAGCAGTACTACACAAGCGTGCTTGGTGGTGGTATGGCTGGTGGTGACCTTGAAGTCGTAATCGGTCTTGATCGTCAGCAGAGCGACACGTTCATCATGCCTTATAAGGAAAACCTGACTGTTCACGAAGATCTGACCGCAGATCGTCACGGTCTAATCAGCTTCTACGCTCGCATGAACATGGGCTTCGCAGTCCTTGATTCTCGTAAGATTCTGGTTGGTAGCATCTAATTTACTCTACAAAAAGTATAAAGGGCTGTCTGAAAAGACAGCCTTTTTTATTGCCAAAAAGCCTTGAAGTGTATTAAAATAGTATCACCATAAGGAAATAAGAACATGATCACATTTCAGCCGGGTTATAATGTAAATACGATTAACCACTCTAAGGTAACAGTAAGCAAAGGTGGTGGTGCAGAATCTCGCACTACTTTAGAAAACGATGGCAATTATGCTCTTGTAAGTGGCTTACTTGTTGACTATCGCAATAATGCTTATTCTGTTGTTGGACGCACTTCAACCGGCGTTCTTTACAATGATGTTACTTTCGGCAGCGGTGCTTTTGGCGACGTTACCATCGTCAACAGAGCATCTTCTACAGGCACTCTGTTTGCCCACATTTACATTGACGATGCAGATTCATTCAATGCAAGCCTTGGTATTGCAAATACGCCGAGCGGTGGTATCCGATTGGGCGGTGGAGAATCTTACAAGCCAGACCGTCCTGTTTCCTTTATAGGTGTCCTTGGATCAGGTTTCAATATCGACGTTTACGGTAGATTTGACAGATATCCCAATCTCCTATAAGGATTACTAAATGGCTTGGACCACTTCTTACGTAAAGAAATTGCGTTATTTGATAGGTGATATAGGTGTAACGCAAACCTATACCGATACTCAGTTGCAAACTTTTATTGCCATAGCAGCAGAATATGTTTTTGGGGCGGTAGAGGCTTATGACATAAACGGGACGTTTGTTGTAGATCTTGCTCCCGCAAGTCCAACGATTACCCCTGATCCTGACGGAGTTGTACCAATTGCTGTAAGTAATTTAATTGCTCTTTATGCAGCACTTATTATAAACAGGCAAGAAGTGAAAACTATGCTTGTCAGTGGGGGTATTAAGGTTATTGACAATAAATCTACTATTGATACTAATGGTCAGATTGCTGCTGCTAAAGTTAAACAGGGTTTAACCTTCGAATCCCAATACAATTCTACTTTGAGAGAGTTTGAAATGGGTAATGGATACGCCGGATGCGGTATATTCAACATAAGCGAAGCAAACATATAAGGGTTTTAAAATGGCAGTACTAAGTAATTGGTCTATGTTAACAGAAAAATATTCGCAATTGGCGGATGAACTCATTGAGATAGTCAATGCCACCCCACTTCGTATCGAATACAACCGGACGGTTGCTAATCCAACTTCAACCCCATTTGGGCTTTCCGAAGACAATATTGGAAACCCCAACTACATTGAAAACATGTATAATAGAATTGACCAACAGGGAGTAGTTGAAAACGTAGGAAACTTCCAAGAAGTGACTTGTAGGGCTTATTGGAATGCCAAAGATTTAAATTTTCCCTTGGAGTTCAAAAACGATCCAGACATTTGCAAAATCATAACCTACACTACAGATAACAGCAAATTACAAAATTGCTCTTTTGTGTACGTAAACGGGGTAAAATGTAAAATTGTTCAAGAACCAATCCCCTATGGTTTTGGTAAGAGATACTCAGAGAGTTATGCTAGAAAAGTCAAAGAAGTTGGTGAATAATGAGCCGTATTTCTTTTGATTTATCCAATTTCAAAAAAGATTTAGCAAAAGAAGTTAACAAGCGTTATATTCCCGGATTTATTCGCGAGGCTTCTCGTAATGCTTCTCCTAAGATACAAAGGGCTTTTGGCGAAGCCTTTTTGAGAACAAGAGTTGCCCAAGGTTTGCTTGGCCAAAATCCCGGCAATGACTTCCTAGACGTTCAGGCCCAACTAGGTTTTTTAGATCCAGAATCAAATGATGCGGTTGAACAAATTAAACAAGTTTTCGAAGAATCAATTGATTTAACTAATCTAGATATTAAAGTTCGCAATTTTAACGTAAAATTAGATATTACTACAGAAAACATTTTGAGCGTTATTGAGTCCACTATTGGCGGTACCTATCCATCGGTCAACGAAAGAACTGGCAAGACAACCACAGTTGAGTGGTTAAAAGCCCTTACCGAAGGTTGGTCAACCCCCGGATATTCAATTACATTTGATTTTAATGACGAATTCTATGATAGCCGATCCGAAAGAGCGGTCATGGTCAAGGGTAAAGGCAAAGAATGGGATTCAGAAGATTACAGTAAGTTCGCTAGATACGGTTATGATAACTTCGTAGAAGAAGCAATTGACGATGCAACGTTTAACAAGCTAGTGCCAGAAATAATTGTAAAAGAATTTAGGAAGGTTATTCGTGGCTAATTTAGAAGGTATTCAATTCTTTGGTCAAAGAAATTTAGAAAACACTGTGGTCAACAGTGTTATTGATTTCTTACGTTATGGCTTTTTAGAATTGGGTGCTTACTACAATGTGGCTTCTGGCAATTTACGTCCTGTTTCTACTCCTCTTTCCACTGGAAGTACTTTTACAGAATTTGCTGGAATTAAGCATGACTGGGTGTTTTCTACAGGATTTACCACAAAGGCAACAGGGGTAACTTTGCCCCTAATCCCAAGCGGGATTTTATTTAACGGAACGTTTGTACCTACGGGCACATCCGTTAGCGGAAGCACTTGGCATTTTGACTATTCTCGCGGAAGAGTAGTTTTTTCAAGCGGAATGCCCTCTGGAACTTCTGTAGCAACTTCTTACGCAGTAAACTATGTTTCTGTCTATCCAAGGCGTTCTAGTGAGTATACTCGCCTAATTTCTGATTGGGTTAACGCTACCGGCACCCTTACGTTGAGTTTGGAGCAAAAGGCATTCTTGCCATGTATCTTCGTAGGAATAGAAGGCTATGACACAAAGAGGGGTGTTGGATTGGGCACCCGTGGCAAAGTTTCTGATATTCGTTTTACATTTGACATTTTTGCCACAGATGATTTTACACGATCTAACTTGCAAGATATCTGTTATTTCCTAGAAACTAAAAATATCCCATTATTAAATTATAATGTTATTCAACGCCCCCTAAACGTAAGTGGTGTTCCTGTCGGGACAGGAAACTGGAATTTGTGGAAAACAACGTCGGTTTTGGGTCAGGGTCGATTTAATGAAAATTTCAGTGTCAGGGTTTATGACAAATTTGACCTACCTTACAAGGCATCTAGGGTAGCCATCACCATGGAATCTGATTTATATCCATCCTAAAAGTGTATTAAATTTAGAGTTTTAAAAAGAAAAAGGTAAAAACATATGCCCACAAATCCTCGTAACTACTATCCATCACTGGCTGTCGGTTTTGCCCCAGAAGGTACTCCTTTAAACGTAAGCGGTTATCGTGCTGCTAAAGGTGTCCAGAGTTACAGCGTAACTACTAACTTCAATCTGGAAGCAATCAGCCAACTTGGTCAGCTTGAAATTTATGAAAACGTCGAAGGTATTCCCTCAGTCGAAATGACGATTGAAAAGGTTATCGACGGTAGACCACTTATTCAGCACTTGGCTACTCCAACAGCAACTAACAGTTCATTGGGTGGTCGTTATAACAATACGAAGTGCATGGTTGTTGCTCCTCGCTACAACGTGACACAAGAATTCGCATCAGGCGTTCCTCTTTCAGTTGACCTTTTCTCAGGCATGTATGTTAATAGCATTAACTTCAACATTCCTGTAGAAGGCAACATGACTGAGTCAGTTACCCTTGTAGGTAACGACAAGACCTTGTCAACCGGCACTTCTTACGGTAACGTGTTCACCACTGGCACATTGTTCACTGGTAACGAATCACCAATCCTGTCAAGTGGTGGTGTCCAACGTCGTGAAAACATCAGCATGACCCGTTCACGTTGGCCTCTAAGCGTTCCGGGTATCAGCGGTCTTGCTCTGAGCGGTGTTAACCCAACATTGGCTGATGGCTCACTTGGTGCCCACATCCAGAACGTAAGCATCGCAATGAACCTTGGTCGTACTGAATTGTTTGAACTTGGTCGTCGTGGCCCATACTTCCGTTTCGCTAACTTCCCAGTAGAAGTTACCTGCACAATCGAAGTTACTGCCAACGAATTCGGTGATAGCGTAAACGCTGCTCAAGAAGGCACAAACCTAATTGACGAAAGAATCTTCGTTGCCCTTGATCAAGGTATCACAATTGATCTTGGTACCAAGAACAAACTTCGTAGCATTAACGTTAACGGCGGTGACACCGGTGGTGGTAACCAGACCGTAAGTTATGAATACTTTAACCTGAACTCAATGCGTGTTGTCGCAAGCGGTGATCCTGCTGGTCTAACCTCATAATGGGATGGGGCGTGTTTCTTAGGGTGGCTTCTGAAAGGGAGCCACCTAGTTTTAGGACGTTTAGTATAGGATACATTTTGTGGATTATGATCAGGCCGTTCAATTGGCAGATCGCATCGTAACTGGTCGATCTATAATTGAATATAAGAACAAATTATTTGTAGTTAACGACCCCACTCCTTTTGAAAGGCAGATGGGTTTTGTTTACTACGAAAAAGAGTTGGCGAGGCTCAAGGAAGAAGGCGTGCCTCTTCAAAAAGAAGTGCAACTTACTTATGAAAAGCAGGGCTATTTATCCCAGCAACACAAAAAGTTTAATGAGACTTATAAAAAGCAACTTTTGGATCTTAACAAAGAATTGACTACCGTCAAGTTTAAAAAGACAGAAGCCGAAAAGATCAAAAACAAAATTCGCTCTATTCAAAGGCAGCAAGTTAGAGTTCAGGAAATTTTCGCCGATATTTCCAGTAAATCAGCAGAATATTTGGCAAATATCTATAAACACAAATACTTTGTGTATGCTTTGACCCACACTGTTGACGGACAAAGATATTGGCGGGGTTCTTTTGAAAAATTTCTACAAGAGCCAGACACCTTCGTATCGTTCATTCTAAACCACTCCTTTTACCCTAAGAATATTGGCGAGAAGGAAATTCGTTACCTAGCCCGCAATGAACCTTGGCGTTCTTCTTGGATAACTGCCGTTAAAGTGGGCGGGCTAGTGTCTACTCCTATTAGTCATGCCACTGATTTACAAAAAGCACTGTTTACTTGGTCAAACATCTACGACAATGCTTATGAGTCTTATGAACCGCCCCCTGACGAAGTCATTAACAATGACGACATGTTTGACGCATGGATGGTTGAAAAGAGCGAAGAACGTAAGCGAGAAAAGCAAAAGAAACAGTTAGATAAGAAGAACCCCGTGCCGACTTCGATGAAAAACGCCGATAAAACGGACACCTATATCATCGTAGAAAGTCCAGAAGACGCAAAAGAAGTTTTTGAATTAAACGATCCAGTGCAAAAGCAACGTATTGCAAAAGATGAAAAAGCCATTCAAAGTGGCGTGACTAAGGAACAAGATTTGCCCCAGAGTAAAGAACTTATGGTTTTAAAAGCAAACAGCAGAAAGTAATATATGAAAAAAGACAGGGTTGCGGAGATTATCAATAAGCGTATGCTTACGACAGGAGTTGGAATTTTACAATTATTGGAGGACAATTTTGGCGATCTTTGGGGAGAAACAAAAGAAGAAACTGAATTGACAGATGAAGAAAAGCGTTTGGACCAACTATATAATAAGGTCAGGAGTCAGATTTTGGATCATACTCACATCCAACGTAGTAAACTCATTAAGGAAGTTAAGGATCATTATGGCGACAAGTGAAATTTACAAGTTTGAAAAAGATGGTAAGACCATCGAATTTAAGTTCAAGGAATTGACTTCTTTGGACAACCAGTACGTTCGTTCCGCTTACGCGAAGGCTTTTAAAGAGGCTTTAGATGGCGGGGCAAAATTGCGAGTTGCGGTTGATAAGATGCTAGAAGATCAGGGCGTTTTAGACCGGGCTGCTGATCAAGAAAAGATCGAAGAAATTCGCAAAGAACTCATTGCAATGGAAATTCAACTTAGGTCCGGTAAAAAGCCAGACGGCTCTAAGATGACTAAGAAAGAAGGCCGAGAACTGGCAATTGCAATGAAACGCAAGCGTGGCGAAGAAGACCAGATTGTTGAGAAACTAACCGGGTATTATTCTAACACCGCCGAAAACGTGGCGTTCGCTGCCCAAATCATTGCATCTCTGTACTGTGCAACTCAAAAGGCAGATGGCACTCCAATGTGGGAGTCAGAACAAGAAATGGAAACATCTGCCGGTTTGATTGACTACGTAAGTACTTGTTATTACAAGTATCAGTATAAGATCAATTTAGAGAATGCCGACTCTAAAGATTTCGAAGTAATTTGGCTCAAAAAGCACAAGTTTGTAGATGACAAGGGTCGTTTTATTGATGAAAAGGGCCGATTCATTAACGCCGAAGGCCGTCTCATTGACGAAAATGGTCGATATCTCAACGAGGAAGGTAAATTTGTCAATAAATACGGCAACTTGGTAGACGCGGAAGGCAATCTTCTTGTCGAAGACGGCTGGCAAGATAATTAATCATATCTTCTACGGAAGTGTATTAAAAAGATGTCAGAAATGGCATCTTTTTTATTAGGAATTGCTAAAAGGATTAAGACTTGGCCGAAAACGTTAATCTAGGAATTACGCTACAAATTCGAAATGTCAGCTTTCAGAAGTTGGCCTCGGAACAAATACGTAAACAGCTTTCTAAAGATATTTCTGAAATTAACACCGATACTGGTGGCCTGTTAGCTAATTTTAACCAAATAAATGCAGCATCAGAGAAGTTCTCTCGCAGGATTTCTACTATCGCTCGATTGGTTGACCGTGGTTTTGATCTTAAAGATCAGAACGTTAAGGCGTTTTTTGATAGTTTAGACAAGGGCGGTCAAGTAGCGGTAACTCGTTTAGTCACTCTGCGAAAAGCATTGCGTGACTTGCAAACCGGATCAATTGATGCCGACGTTTTTAATGAGATAGTAAATACCAAAGTCCTGCCGGATAATAATTTGCAGGCTCAGCAGGCCAAGGAATTCAATTCTTTGGTTCGTCGAACCATTGATGAAGCCGGTGCTAGTTATGAGCGTTTGACTTTAAAGATCCAGTCAGAGAACGCTAAACAACTACAGGATTTGGAAAAAAGTGTTGAAGACCAAAAGCGTATTTTCATAGAAGGTGCTTTAGCAGAGCAAAAGGCAAGAGAAAAAGCCAGAGTTAGTTCCGCATCTTCTGCTGTGTCTGGTGACACTAGAATTAACGAAAACGAAGATCAAACAAGAATTGCTGAACTTCGTAGAAACATTCAAGACAGAGCAGCAGAACAGGCTGCTACTGAAAGTCTTCGTCAGCGACAGGCTGGGGCTGCTGCTCAATTGGATATCGCAAGACAAGAAGCAGAAAATGCCACACGCATTAAAACTTTAAGAGAAGATATTCTTGCCCGTGCCCAAGAAGCGGAAGATTCTGCTCGAAGACTTAATGTTTTAGAAGAAAAGAACAGAGAAGTATACGATCAACAATTACGAAGCATCATTAAACGTCAAGCCCTTGCAAAGGAAACCCTAGCGGGAGTTGGCGAACGTTTACGTCAACAGCCTTCTCAAGAATTCATAGCTTTAAGTAATTTTGCTAATGCTGATCCAAGATCACTGGTCAATGTTTCCCCACCGGGAGGAGGCCCCCCAAGACCCCCCGTTGCTGGTGGAGGTTCAGAAGATTTCTTTAGTGATGATGATGCTGCTCGCAGAACCGTTACACGTTTGCGTAGCATTGTTGCTCAGCAAGGTAAGTTTAATGGATTAGTCCAGAGATTTGGTGAATTAACAGGCTTGGCAGCCAAGCGTTACGGTGCGTTCTTACTAGGTACGTTTGCCATCACTAGACTGACAAGTGCGTTTGCTGCTGCAAATCAAGAAGCCCTTGTCTTTGAACGTTTAATTGGTCGTCTTAGCCAAACTATCCGAGTTTTCAACGACACTACAGAGCAAGCCCGTTCTCGTGGCTTAGCCGTAGGCGATGCTATTCTTGAGGCTGGTCGTCGAACGGGTGTTGCTAGTAATGAAATCGCCCAAGGCGTTGTAGAAATCGCACAGGCTGGTAACGAACAGTTGGGTGCTTTGCAATTTGTTGCAGATCAGTTAGCCAACACTCAGTTGTCTGCCTCATTTGATGATATCAAGTCAACCGCCGAAGGTTTGATCGCCGTTCAAGGTCAGTTTAACTTACAGTTGTCTGATACTGGTAACTTGCTAGATAAGATTAACCAAGTCTCAGTAGAATACGCCGTCGAATCAGGTAACTTCTTTGAAGCTGTCAAACGCGGTGGTGCAACATTCGCCGGTTTGGGTGGCACTTTTGAAGAATTCATTGAGTATTTAACTTTGATTCGTTCT
>Ga0315900_10008903_pt1 | contig 12819 bp, 25 predicted proteins | sample LakEriMetagenome_FD_203521 | JGI IMG/M metagenome (GOLD analysis project Ga0315900, IMG submission 203521) | Freshwater fungal communities from buoy surface, Lake Erie, Ohio, United States - Buoy 12 MA114 | ecosystem: Environmental > Aquatic > Freshwater > Lake > Lake biofilm | place: USA: Lake...
AGTGATCGAGGCAGGTGTTGGAGTTGATGGCTCAATAGGCTCAGGTGTGACCAATTGCACACCTGATTCTATTTCGTAATTGACTTCAATAGTCTGCTCTGGAATCTTGATCTTGATCTTGTTCATGATTAGAATATGGTTTTTTCGAGTTCTAACCCAAAAAAATATCCAATCACCAAGCATATGATAATGATTCCAAAAGCTATTCCGGTTGAAATGATGTCCTTTTTCATTGTTTTGTTTGTTTAAAGTGTTACTGCGTGATCTAATTTTGTTCCTTTACTTCTAGATGAAGTTTCCGCTTTTACGGGATTTACAATCACATAAACGATAGCAAGCATCAAAAGTGCCAAAATCCAAAGTTTTAATCTGTCCTTGCTCATAGTTTTAAAAATTGAAGTAAAATGATAAGATAAGAAATCAATACGATACATCCGAAAACGATTCCGATTGTCATTTTTGCTTTGCGTTCTTTCATGACTTAAAATTAGCTTTAGCAGTTCTTAACGCTTGTTCTTCCGTTTCTTCTACGCCACTATCAAAGGTGTGGCCGTTCCAGAACCAATACGCATAACCGTACTTGGTCTTACATACACCGATTGAATCGATCGGGTATCTGTCCTTGAGGATCATGTCCTCCGCTTGTTTGCCTGTGAATACTTTCATAAATGATCTTTCTGTTTTGTTGAACCAAATGTAAATCAATTTTCCAAATAATTGAAAAAAATCTAACAAATTTTTTTTGTTCTAATTTTTTCCTTCTAATTTTGGACAAACAAAACACCAAAACAATGGCAAAAATTTATCGAGAATCGCAACGCTACGATGATGCAGTAGTGGATTTTGAACACATGGGAGAAGACTACCGATGGGAAGGTGACTATGATGTAAATGAAGAGGGAGAAGCAGACACGGACGATTGTTCTGGGTGGTCGGAGCGAGATGTTGAAATAGTTTACACAAAATCATTTTCAAAGTATGATGAAGAACAGGATATGTGGTTTGAAGTTAAACCTACTCCTAGTTTACTTATTTGGCTTGAATTATTAATTGAATCACAACTTTAACAAAACAGACAAATGGAATCACTAATTAAAATCCAATCAGAACTTAAAGCACCAAAGAACAATCTTAATAAGTTTGGAAATTACCATTACCGATCATGTGAAGACATTTTGGAGGCTTTAAAACCATTGCTTCTAAAGCATGGATGCACTTTGACTGTCACAGACGAGGTAAAAGAAATCGGGCCTATTATTTATATAGAAGCAACGGCAAGCATTCAGAAAGGCGATGAAGGCAGAACCGTAACGGCTCAAGCTGGAATTGATACCAATAGAAAGGGAATGGATTTATCACAGACTTTTGGTGCTGCTTCATCATACGCTAGAAAATATGCCCTTAACGGGCTTTTTCTGATTGATGACACCAAAGATGCAGACGCAACAAATACGCATGATCAAGAGCCTAAAAAAGGCGAAATGACATATTATGGTAAGCCTGTGACAAAAGACAACAATCCATTGAATGAAGAAAAGCCTTGGCTTAATCGTGGAGAGGCTTTAGATAAGGCAATGGAAATGCTAAGAACTGGAAAGGTAACTATTGATCAGATCGAAAAGAAATACAGACTAAGCAAAGAAGTTAGAACATCCCTTGAAACAGTAATAAATACACTAAACGCAAACAAATCATGAACTCACTATTTAACATCACCGCCAAGGCTCGAGAGATAGCCTTGGCACTCGAAAACGATGAACTGACTCCAGAACTCGAAAACGAGTTAGTGATCAATCAGCAAGAACTTCAAGAGAAGGCTTTAAATTACTCCTATTGCATTCGATCACTCGAAATAGATGTAGATGCCATCGATAATGAAATAAAGCGTCTACGGGCTTTAAAAGAGGCTAAAACGAACGCCATAGATCGGATGAAAGAAGCGGTGGTAAATGCATTTCAAGTTTACGGGATTACAGAAGTAAAATCACCTACTTTGAAGCTATCATTGAGACGATCCGAGGCGGTGCAAGTGACTAATGAAAATCAATTATCTGGTGGATATCTTCGGGAGAAAATCACATTTACACCGGATAAAGAATTGATCAAGGCTGACATCAAGGCAGGTAAAACAGTAGAAGGTGCCGTATTAGTTGAAAATTTTAGCTTACAGATCAAATGAAACACTCAGCAGAATTAATCAAACAAGTAAAAGACCTATACTTTCAAAGGGTAAAAGCTAGAAAGATATGCGAAATGACAGGGCTAACTATCGGACAGTTTCAAGCTATGGTCTATCATAAGTACCAATGGCATTTAAGATGCCCACGTAAAGAAGTCAAGGTGACCAAGGAAAGGCCAATTGATACATCAACTATCGACAAGATTATCCGGCTTACCAACTGGGGCTATCATTGTGCCGAGATAGCAGAGGATCAAGGATTGCCTTTGAGTCAGGTCTACAAGATTGTCGAAGAGGCCAAAAGCTTTGGAAGGATTCAGAAAATGGTATAAAGGCGGGTAAATCCCGCTTTTTTTATCTTTTTGAAAAAATATTTTGATCTATGCTTGCATGGAATCTAAGAAATATCTTATATTTACATCATCAAATAACACAAACACATACAGATATGACAACTCTTCAATTAAAAAACGATCTTTTTGGAACTACTCATAATGCAAAATCTTCCTATTATGTAGATTTTAATGGCATTTGCGTTAGAGTTTCAGATCATTTGCCACAAGATCATAACGTAAGAAGTAACCATGAAGAGGGGTCAAAAATCTTTTTTCTTTTCACTGATTGCGATTTAACAGATAATCAAATTCAAAGGCATTTAGAATCTACATTAAAAAATGATTTTGAATATGATTACGCAATTTTTGAAGATGGAGACGATTTAGAAATGATTAAAAGATATATTAACCGACTATGAAACTCATCATCAAAATCATTTACACAATCCTAGCCTTTAGCCCTATCATTGGGCTAGGCTACTTACTAGGTCTTAAACTATTTTAAACACAAACACCGATGAAAATCACAATCAACAAAACAACAGCAGAAGAAATCGAACTTCCAAACTTCTTCAAAGTGCTATCTAATTACTACATGGTTTTGGATGGGCAAAATGTCTTAGCAGTTCGGGATTTAAATGAGCCAGAGTTAAGGCTTTATCCTTGCATTGAGCAGACCAATGTTAATTACCTTGGATTGTCTGCTAGTAAGTTTCCTCTTGAAGCAATCACCGAAAAGGAATTCAAAGATGCCTTTGTTAGAGTTAGTCTTGAACTTGAAAAACTAGCAAACTAATGAAACGCCACAAATCAATATTTCAAGAAGTCAGGCAGACACTTGGAAACCATGCAGATAAGGCAATCATTCGATACTACGAGATGCAAGGTGCTGATAAGACACAATTGGAAGAAATCAAAGGCAATCATCAAAGATGGAAATAGTCAATTATTATTTACTATGAAAGCAAAAATAGACAACGAAAACAAAGTAAAATTCTTTGCTCTTTATTGGGGACAACAAGTGCTAAAAGTTACTTCTACAAATTTAACAACAGTTTCTAGTCAATGGAACTTTGAGCATAAAGATTTATATCTTGAACTTAAACAACTTTCGGCAATTAGCTACGAAGACTCATTAAATTGTTTTTGGGTAATTAATGCAGGACAGCCCTATCCATTTACAATAACTAACATTGATTACCTCCGATCAAAAGGATATGCTTTACCTTGGATGGGATTGTCAGTAGAGGATATGGTTTTAGCTGGTTGGATTAAACTAATTGAATCATGACCAAAGAACAGATAATCGCTGAGATTCAGCACCGAGCAACGCAAAAGTATTTGATATACCTAGCTATGCAGGAGATCATGCTTGACAATTACGAGGATTGCACGTTTTTGAAGGACTACGACCACGATTTAACCGTGAAGCATAAGAACCTAATAAACTCTCTAAAACGCAACGCTACGAAGGCTTATAGGTTCTTAGAGAATTATGAGGATGGAGAAGCAACTATCCGACAATTCCATGACTTCGTAAGGCTGTTTGAAGGGCTACACCAAGCCATTGATTCAGGTGGTCCTATATTCCATGATTGCTTAAATGAAGTTGAAAAAATCCTGATCAAAAATGGACTCAAAGAAAGTATTAATATTTCAGAGCAAGCTTAACGATCCTCCAAAGCCACGCAAGGCTGAAGAGATCATCAAGTGGATGTACACCCCTATGTTTGGGTGGGAAAAAGAGCCGGTCAAGTGATCGGTTTTTTTGTGGGCACAAGGGGGCGTGGGCGAAGTTGACCCTTTTCTATACCCCCTTCTTAGAGAGGAAAATAAAAAACAGGGGGGTGTCCTTAAATTTGTTTTTACTCTCGCCCATTCGCCCAAATTGATCAAAAAGGCTAAAAGAATAAAATAAAGGCTTTTTTGGTTGGGCAAAACTTGGGGCAAACTTGGGCAAACATGGGTAAATAAGATTCAAACTTCGCCCAAAAAAAATTAAAGTGTAAAATTCTATTCATTAAGTGTAAAATTTATATTTTAGCATTATGAAAAAAATAGCAGACAAACTCATTCAGATTAACTCAAAAACGTGGTTAGCCGACAAGCTTGGCATAACTAGGCCAACTCTAGACACAAGGCTAGAAAAGGATAATTGGAAGAAATCAGAGATTGCACTTCTTATCCAGTTAAATAGACAAATTTTAGTAGCCTAATTTTTTTTCTCTACTACTGTAAAAAATTTATTATGAAAGACTCTAAAATTTCAATTTTCAGGTATCTCTATGAGACTAAGGATGTTCCGTATGAGGTAACATTAGAGAAGGCTCTCAATCGGATTAAGAAGGGGGCTAAGAGCGTGGATTTGATCAATAGGATTAGATCAGAAAAAGATCATGACAAAAGGAATGATTTAAAGCGTGACCTTCCATGCTACATTTTCTCTGGTCAGTTTAAAGAAAGAAACTCTCAAGGTTTAGTCAATCATTCTGGGGCTTGCATTATGGATTTTGACAAATTCCCAAATGAATCAGAGATGGAAAGGCTGTTTAATGAGTTGACTCAAAATCCTTATGTAATTTCTGTTTTTAAATCTCCCTCTGGAAATGGATGGAAAGCATTGGTAAGAATTAAGAAGTGCAACCACATTGAGCATCCAAAGTATTTCAAAGCTTTTCAGGCTCAATTTAAATTTGATTATTTCGATAAGTCAAATTCAAATGTGGATCGTATCTGTTATGAATCCTATGACCCAAATATTTACATCAATTGGGATGCAATAGAGTTTAGCCCTGAATTAAAGGATGAAGGATTTGAATACAAGGAAAAACCTCCACTTATTGCCATCGAATCTGATGCCGAAATAGTTGAAATGATCATGAAATGGAACAGGTCTAAAGATTTTGTGGAGGGGCAAAGAAATGCCTATATTTTTGATCTTGCTGGATCATTTTGCGAGTACGGAGTTAGTCAAGAATATGCAGAAGGGTATATTTTGAATAATGTTGTAATTGGTGATTTTACCGAACGTGAGGCAAAGACCACGATCAAAAGTGCATACCGAAAGAGACAATTTGGAATCAAATACTTTGAAGATTACAAGAAGATCAAAGAAGTAAAAAAGGATTTACCAAAAGGTAAGGATGAAGTATTAAAAAAGCACAAGATTTCTGAAGATGTATTTGAAGAAATTAAAGTTGAAGAAGATCAAAAGGACTTTTGGTATTTTGAAGAAACTAAGCAGGGCGAAAAATGCAAAGTGGATGTATTGAAGTACAAAAAGTTTCTTGAATCTTCTGGTTTTAAAAAATACTTTCCTTATGACACTCAAAAGCCTACTTGGGTAAAAATAGTATCTAATCAGGTTGAAGAAACTTCAGTAGAAAAGATTAAAGACTTTGTGTTGAATTATCTTTTGGATCGTGGTGAGGTAACTGTATGGTCTTACTTTGCAAGCTTCCAAAATTTATTTTCAGAGTCTTTTCTTCTGTTCTTAGATACCGTTGAATTAATGCTTTTGAAGGACACAAAGGATTGCACTTACATAGCCTATGCCAATGGGATTTTGGAGATTACAAAAGATAAGGCTGAGTTGATTGAGTATGTGGATGTTGATGGATACATTTGGAAAAGCCATATTTTGCCCCGTGACTTTGTTAAAACTGACTCAATGGTAAATGACTACCAAAGATTCATTTACAACGTGTCAAATAGAAAGCCAGAGGCTTTAGAGTGCACTATTGGATATTTGGTCAATACCTACAAAAACAAGATGAACAATAAGGCTGTAATCTTGAATGATGAGGTGATTTCTGATAATCCAGAAGGGGGCACAGGGAAGGGATTATTTGTTCAAGGCATTAAGCAGGTAAGAAGGGTGTCTATTTTGGATGGAAAAACCTTTGACGATAAAAAGTCTTTTCCTTATCAGACAGTAAGTCCAGAGACTCAGGTATTGGTATTTGACGATGTTAAAAAGAACTTTGATTTTGAATCTAAATTCAGCCTTGTAACCGAGGGCATGACCTTGGAAAGAAAAAATAAGGATGCAATAAAATTGAGCGTGGAGGATAGCCCTAAAATGCTTTTGAGTACAAATTATGCCATCAAAGGGGAGGGTAATTCACACGACAGAAGAAGGCATGAATTAGAAATAGCCCAATACTACGGTAAGGAAAAAACTCCTTATGATGAGTTTGGAAAAGAATTGTTTTCGGATTGGGATTACTTAGAGTTTCAAAAGTATGATAACTACATAGTCTATTGTGTTCAATTATACCTTAGAAATGGATTGATGCAACAGGAAGCTAAGAATATCAGACTTAGAAAGTTTATCATGGAAACTTCACAGGATTTCTACTATTGGATGTCAGATAGAAATAATTTTCCATTTGGTCAATACATAGACAAATCAGCTACATTTGATGCATTTGTGAATGACTATGTGGATTATAAGAAGTGGCTAAACAGAAATAAATTTTCTGTATGGGTTAAGAAATATGCATCTTTTGCAGGGTATAATTTCTATGAGACTCACTCAGGATCGATTAGATATTTTATGATTAATGACAAAGAACAACCTAAAAAAGAAATTGATTTATCAGATACACCTAACTCACCGTTTTAATTATGAAAGAAATTGAAAGACTAAAGCTAATGATTCACGCATTGAATATTAGCCAAGAGGAAAAAATTAAGATGCTAATTAATCTTCAAATATCTGAAGAGATAAATTGGTTAATGCAGGAATTAAATGAACTTAGAAGAATATTAAACGAAAAATGATCCACCTACTAGACGAAATATCCGAAATACCATTTGAAGTATTTAAGGACAAATGGGAAGAAAAGAAAGCAGGTCTATTCTTTGACTGGACTAAGGCTCAGAAAGAATGGTTTTACATGAAAGAAATAGACCGAGTTACAGCATTTACGGCACTTTCAAGCAATCATATAAGCCTTGAGTTTATTCATGAGCCTAGCGAGTTTTTGGCATCGTTTAATTTACCTTTTTGATGAGACATGGATCATTATTTTCCGGCATCGGAGGCTTTGACCTTGCAGCTGAATGGATGGGGTGGGAAAATGTATTCCATTGCGAATGGAATGAATTTGGAAAAAAAGTTTTAAAATATTATTGGCCAAACTCAATATCATATCATGACATTACCAAAACAGATTTCACTATTCATCGAGGACAGATCGATATCCTCACAGGAGGATTCCCATGTCAGCCATATTCCGCAGCAGGAAAGCGACTCGGCAAGGAGGATGATCGACACCTCTGGCCGGAAATGCTTAGAGCAATACGAGAGATTCAACCGACATGGGTCGTGGGCGAGAACGTTCTCGGCCTTGTTAATTGGAATGGAGGGATGGTATTCGACGAGGTGCAAGCTGACTTGGAAGCTGAAGGGTACGAAGTACAACCGTATGTACTTCCAGCTGTATCCGTCAACGCTCCCCACCGAAGGGACAGAGTATGGTTTGTTGCCTACTCCGACCGCTTTAACCGAAATGGAATCAAATCTAAAGAGTACACAACAGAAACAAGGCAGCAAACATTCAGTGGGTTTAGGAAGTGCATTCAGAATGGGGATGCTACCGACACCGAAAACATGGGATGCAAAAGAACACAGCCCAAATTCAGGAAAGGAGACCAAGATTGTCAATGGTCAATTTGTGAATCAGAGGAAGGACGGAACAACATTCGGCCCGCTTCTAATGGATTTAGCGAAATTTGGGATGCTTCCCACACCCCAAGCAGTAGACGGGAATGGATCGGGCAGGGAAATGAGACTGAAGAAGGACAGCAACCGAGACCCGAATCAGCTAGGATCATGGAGGGGAGACTTGAAGGATTTTGCTTACATGGGAATGCTACCCACACCGAGAACGACAGGGAAAGAAAATTATCAGACCAGATCGAAAAGACAGGGGCACGAAAAAGCAATGAGTTATTTGGATTCAAACATTCAATACCATCTTGGAACAACTTCCCAACTCAATCCCCGATTTGTGATGGAAATGATGGGCTTTCCTCCCGATTGGACGGAATTACCTTTCCTAAGTGGAGAAACGAATCAATCAAAGCCGGAGGAAATGCAGTAGTGCCTCAAGTGGTGTATCAAATATTTAAAGCAATCGAACAATATGAAACCTATTGAAATACTCAAACAACTCAAACACGCTAAGACTAAGGAAATGTATCCAAATGTGCCGGATATTGCACTTCCTAAATTAGAATACAATGATAAGTCTGCTAATGCTCTGACAAAGTGTGTGATTGATTTTCTCAATCTGAGTGGCCATCAGGCAGAGCGTATTAATACAATGGGAAGAATGATTGACAATCGAAAGCAGGTCACAGATGTGATAGGTAGGACAAAGACAATCGGATTGGCAAAGTACATCCCTACCACGGGGACTAAAGGAAGCGCGGATATTTCTGCTACCATATTTGGCAGGTCTGTTAAGATCGAAGTGAAGTATGCTAAGGATAGGCAATCAGAGGCACAAAAGGAATATCAGGCAATGGTTGAACGTGCTGGAGGTCAATACTGGATCGTAAAAACTTTTGAAGATTTTTATAACAAATTCAAAGAGTTTGAAAGTAATATCTTAAATTTGAACAAATAACAAACAAGACATAGACATGGAAAAGAAACTAAACTCTGGGGCATTCTTCAAAAACGACAAAGGAGATAACCCTAACCGTCCTGACTACAAAGGCACTTATACCGATTCAAACGGAAATGATCATTGGGCTAGTGCATGGGTTAAAAAGGATAAAAATGGGAATACTTATTTGAGTTTTACAACACAGCCCAAAGAGGCAAAACAAGAATCAGTAGCATCTCAAGCTATTAGTGTAACGATCGGAGACGATCTACCCTTCTAATTATGCAAAAGAAACATCTATTTAGGCTTATCTCATTCTTTGGCATTATCGCTTGGCTTGAGGTATTTGGGGTAAAAGCAGGGTTTACCTATGCTTGGTTTATCCTTGGATGGATGGTGTTGGTTAGTGTATTATATTGGTTTTGCAAACAAGACAAAGACGAAAATGGGGATAATTGAAGGAAGATACATCAAGGATAGAAGAAAGAAAATGGGGCTAACCCAGATTCAATTAGCAAATGATTTAGGGCTATCTCATGCTCCGATTTATCACCTTGAGAATGGGAGTGAGTCTATTAGCCTAAAGAATCTAAGATTGATCACAGATAGGCTAGGGCTTGAGGTTGTAATTAAGGATAAGGATGAGTAAGGTAGTAACCACAAAGCCTGATTATTCACTTTCGATCAGATACCGCCTAAGAGATGGTCAATGGTCTGATTGGATGGATAGAGGGCAAGGTAAGTTTGAAAGTATTGAGTTGGTTCAGGCTCAAATTAGGCTAATGGCATCGGCTTATAAGAATCGAGATAAGGAAATCAGATTTGAAAGGAACGGTAAGCTGTTAGACTTCTTTGGTAATGAATCTGGAAAAGTTATTGAATTGAGATAGTTTGGATAAAAGGTTATAGGGTTAAAGGTCTGGGATATTCTCAGACTTTTTTTATTAATATTTGTTTGGAATCTAATTTTTTTATTATATTTGGGAAACAAAACAACAAAGTCATGAAAAAATCAGTAACATTACCTGAATGCTTAAAATTAGGAAAATCAAAGTTTTACACTTTTGATTCATTAGATCAAGACGGTCAAAAGACTGTTTTTTGTTACATCTACGATCCTAGAACAAGAAAATTTAGAACTGACAATTTTTATATCTATATTGAAAATGGTGTCTTTTTGCCAAATACATTTCATTTCAAAACAGATGTTAGTTCTTCGATATACCATAGTTTGAAGAATAATATGATCACCGCTCTAGGTTCAAGATTTTAAATACATTTCATGGTAGTTTGGGTTAATTGAAAAAGAGTCTGGTTTTTGATCAGACTTTTTTTTGTATATTTACTTATCGGGTAGCAGCGATATAAGACACAAAAAACCAAAAGCCTCATGGATAGGGACTGCTACCCCTTGAAATGAGGCGGTTTTATTTATGGAAGTTTGGAAAGATGTAGTAGGATATGAGGGGCTTTATAAAGTAAGTAGTGAAGGAAATGTTTTAATTGTAAAGAAAAATAGATTGCAAAAGCTTCTATTGGTTAGAAACGGATATTTACTTTGCGACCTTTCTAAAAATGGATTGAAAAAAAGAATAAGCGTTCATAGATTGGTTGCTATTAACTTTATTGATAATCCTGAAAATAAACCACAAGTAAATCATATCAACGGAATTAAAACAGATAATAGGCTTCAAAATTTAGAGTGGTGTACAGGTTCAGAAAATCAAAAGCACTCTGTAAATACTGGGTTAAGAAAAATTTTAAAAGGAGATCAAGCCTGTTCAAAAATTACAGAAGAGCAAGCTAGACTTATAAAGTATGGTCTCAAGGAAATGACTCAAAGTAAAATTGCATATCTTTACAACATAAGCAGGGTTACAATTTCTGATATAAGAAGGGGTAAATCTTGGAAACACATTTGATATGGCTTATTCAGAATCAGAAAGGCAAAGGATAGTAGACGAGATATGCGATAAGATAGCTAATGGAGCATCTTTAAGGTCTGCTTTGGCTTCAGGTGAATATCCTGCAAGAAAGAACTTTTTGGAGTGGATAGATCAAGACGAGTCAAAACGTAACCAATACGCACGAGCAATGGAAATCAGAGCAGAGGTAAAGTTTGATTCCATTGAGCAAGACTACATGGAGAAGCCTAAAATAGACCCTGAGACAGGCAGAATAGATCCTGCATGGGTAAACCTTCAGAGGCTTAAGATAGACGCTAAGAAGTGGGAATTATCAAAGCTATTTCCAAGGAAGTATGGAGATAAGCAGGAAACAACTCATATTTTTGAGAAACCAATATTTAACGGGATAGACCTTGACGTTCCAACGGACAACGGCTCAAAGTAAGATAGCTAAGCTAAAGAAAAGGGTAAGAATAGTACAAGGAGGCACAAGTAGTTCAAAAACCTTTTCTATACTTCCTTTACTTATTACTTATGCTGTTCAAAATCCTTATTCTGAAATATCAATAGTTTCAGAATCAATACCTCATTTGAAAAGGGGTGCAGTAAAGGATTTTATCAATATCATGATTATGACTGGAAATTATAAGGATGGTCAGTTTAATAAATCCGATCTTAAGTACAAGTTTTCCAATGGTAGCTTTATTGAGTTCTTTTCAGCAGATCAGCCTGATAAGCTAAGGGGTGCAAGACGTGACATCTTATTCGTGAATGAGTGCAACAATATTCCTTTTGAGGCATACAATCAGCTTGCAATCCGTACCAAGAAATTTATCTATTTGGACTACAATCCAACTTCTGAATTTTGGGTGCATACCGAGTTAATCAATGACAAAGATTCTGACTTTGTTATTTTGACATATAAGGACAATGAAGCATTAGACCCTGCATTGGTTAAGGAAATAGAGAAAGCAAGAGATAAGGCTAAAACCTCGGCTTATTGGGATAATTGGTGGAAAGTCTATGGCCTTGGTCAGGTTGGTAGCCTTGATGGGGTTATCTTGCAGAATTGGGAGCAGATCGATAAAGTACCAAGTGAAGCAAAATTTATTGGATATGGTATGGACTTTGGATTTACAAACGATCCTACCACCTTAGTGGGTGTCTATCGATACAATGATTCATTAGTCGTAAATGAATTGATCTATCAAAGAGGTATGCTAAATTCAGATATTATCAAAAAACTGAATGATCTTAGGATTGGATCAAATGATAAGATTTACGGAGATTCGGCAGAGCCTAAAAGCATTGAAGAAATATACAGGAGTGGATACAATATTAAACCTGTTTTAAAAGGGCAAGATTCGATTAAATTTGGCTTATCTATCCTTCAAGAGTATAAGATATTAGTCACAAAGGAAAGTACTAACTTGATCAAGGAATTAAGGTCTTATACATGGGATAGAGACAAGACAGGTAAGCAGTTGAACGCTCCAATTGATGACTTCAACCACGCCATTGATGCCATGCGATACTTGGCAATGATGGAACTTAAGAAGAAAAACGATTTCACTTTCTCAATATGACAAAACAAGACATTTTAATCACTTTGATTTGGCTGATATTCGCCTTTGCAATGGTAGCCTTTGTATGCGGTTCAGTCAATGTATTTCAATGGCATTGGCTAGCTAGGGCAGTGATGCTAATAATTTGGTTTGCAGGGCTTGCAAAGTTGGAAAATCTTAATAAATAGTATATTTGCTAAAACGAATATGCTC
>Ga0315900_10008904_pt1 | contig 12819 bp, 11 predicted proteins | sample LakEriMetagenome_FD_203521 | JGI IMG/M metagenome (GOLD analysis project Ga0315900, IMG submission 203521) | Freshwater fungal communities from buoy surface, Lake Erie, Ohio, United States - Buoy 12 MA114 | ecosystem: Environmental > Aquatic > Freshwater > Lake > Lake biofilm | place: USA: Lake...
GATCTGGCGGACCGCCTCGGCGATGCCGTTCATGCCGTGGATGTAGGCCTCGCCCAACTGACCACCGTGGGTGTTGATCGGCAGGCGACCACCGATCTCCAGCGCGCCGTCGGCGATGAAGTCCTTGGCCTCGCCGCGACCACAGAAGCCGAACTCCTCGAGTTGCATGAGCACGTACGGCGTGAAGTGGTCGTACAAGATCGCGGTCTGGATGTCGGCGGGGGTGAGGCCCGACGAACTCCAGAGCTCGTCGGCGACGACCTTCATCTCGGGCAACTGGGCGATGTCGTCGCGGAAGAACGACGTCATGGTCCACTGCTCCTCGCCGGCACCCTGGGCGCCGGCGACGATGAGGGCGGGCGTGTTGGGGAGATCACGAGCGCGCTCGGCGCTGACCACCACCAGGGCCTGACCGCCGTCGCTCTCCTGGCAGCAATCGAGCAGGTGCAACGGATCCACGATCCAACGACTGGCTTGATGTTCTTCGAGCGTGATGGGTTCGTTGTGGAACCACGCGGCCGGGTTGTTGGCCGCGTGTTTGCGGCCGGCCACCGCGACCCGTCCGAAGTCCTCGGAGGTGGCGCCGTACAGGTGCATGTAACGACGCGCCACCATGGCCACCCACGAGGCCGGGGTGAGTTGCCCGAATGGCGTGGTCCACGAGAACTGCGCGCGCTCGGCGGTGGCGGCCAGCGGAAGATCCTGTACGCCCGCCCCGAAACGCCGACCGCTGCGCTCGTTGAAGGCGCGATAACACACCACCGCGTCGGCGACACCGGTGGCCACGGCCATGGCGGCCTGGACGATGGTTCCGCAGGCGGCGCCGCCGCCGTAGTGGACGCGGCTGAAGTGACGCAGCGCTCCGATGCCCACGTGGCGGGCGATCTCGACGTCGGGGTTGTTGTCGGTGCTGTAGGTGACCATGCCGTCGATGTCGGACGGCTTCAATCCGGCGTCGGCGATGGCGGCGGCCACGGCCTCGCTGGCCAGGCTCATCTCGCTGCGCCCGGAGTCCTTGGAGAACTCGGTGGCCCCGATACCGGTGATGGCGGCCTTGCCACCCAATTGGTTGCCGGGTCGGTTGACGCTCACGGCAACACCACTTCCACGGTGGCGTTCATGTGGTCGCCCATGGAGTTGGAGCCCTTCACGGCGACCGTGACGGTGCGGGTGGCGTCGTTCTTGGCGGTGACCGATCCGGTGACGGTCATGGTGTCACCGGGATAGTTCGGTGCGCCGAGACGGATCTTGACCGACGAGATGAAACTGTTCGGCCCCGCCCAGTCCGTGACGTAACGACCGGCGAACGCGTTGGAGGTCAGGATGTTCATGATGATGTCCTTCGAGCCGCGCTCGGCGGCGATGGACGGATCGTGGTGCACCACCTGGTAATCGCGGGTGGCGATGGCGGTGCTCACGATGAGGGTGCGGGTGAGTGGCAGTTCGAACGGGGCGATCTCGTCGCCCACGCTCACGCTGGCGTAGGAGCGGGTGTCGGGAAGAGTCATGCGGTTCGTCGTCATGTGGTTCGTCGTTTCTCAGGTGCGGGCGATGAGGTTGCCGAGTCGGGACAAGTGGGCGCTGGCCGAACCGAGAACGCTGGCCAATTGGATTCCCCACAAGAAGTAGCGGTGCACGGGGTAGTCGATGTCGGCGCCGATTCCACCGTGAAGGTGTTGGGCGGCGGTGACCACCTGCTGGGCTCCTTCACTGGCCCAGTACGCGGCCACCGCGACGTCGCGTCGTGCGTCGAAGCCTTCACTCAACCGCCATGCGGCGTTGAGTGCGGTCACCCGCATGGCCTCGGTGGTGATGTAGCCGTCGGCGGCGCGTTGGGTGGTGGCCTGGAAGGCCGACAACGGCTTGCCGAACTGCGTGCGTCCCGACAGGTGTGACGCGGTGAGCGCCAACGAACCCTCGGCGACACCGACCTGAATGGCGGCCAACGACGCGAGCGAGTGTTCGTACAGTGAACGCAGAGCCTCGCGGCCGTCGATGCCGGCACCGTGCCCGAGAATGGAATCGACGGGAATGTCGAGGTTCATTTCCATGTGGGCCTGCGGTTCGCGGTTGGTGGTGGCCACCGGCGACAGCGTCACCCCCGCGGCGTGCGGATCGACGAGGGCCACTTGTGGTGCGCCGTCCAACATGACGGGCACGAGGGCGAGCGTGGCGTGTTGGGCGAAGGGCACGGCGGGCTTGAAGCCCTCGATGCGCACGCGGCCTCCCGCGGTGGTGCCGATCACCGTCGGATTCATCACGTCGTTGGCGCCCTGTTCGGCCAGGGCGATGGCGACCACGGTCTCGGCGGTGGCGATACCCGGCAGGTGCGCGGCTTGTTGGGCCGGGCTGCCGAAGTCGGCCAACGCGAGCGCGGCCACTCCGCTGAGCCACAACGGAACCGGGGCGACGTGACGACCCTGTCCCATGAGAGCCAGCGCCAGTTCGACGGCGCCGAAGCCGCTGCCACCGAACTCCTCGGGAACGCAGAGGGCTTGGATGCCACTGTTGGCGAGTTGTTCCCACATCTCGCGATCGAAACCGTCGCTCTTCTCGACGGCCTTCACGCGTTCGACGGTGGCCTGTCCGGCGAAGATCTGCAGAGCGAGATCCTTGATGACTTGCTGCTCCTCGGAGAGGTCGAAGTTCATGATGTCGCTCCAGTCGATTCGATGATGGCGAAGGGAAGTTTCATGTCGGGGTCGGTGGCCCGGATCTCGATGCGCACGCGCGCACCAACCGAGAGCGCCGACTCGGGGCTGTCGGTGGTGTTCATGATCATGCGCACCTTGTCGTTGCCGGTCTTGCCCGCGTGCGACGTGCTGGGGTCGATGTCGACCAACACGATGGGCAGCGGGTAGTCGAAACTGGGCACCTGGGGGTAGTGGGCCACCACGTAACTGTGGATGGTCCCCGACATGGGCATCTCCACCTTGTCGTACGAGCGTGAATGACACGACGGACACAGCGGACCGGTGGGGAAGCGAACGCGACCACAGTCCGCGCACGCCTGCGCGCACAGACGACCTTCGTTCAGTTCGTCGAACCACCATTGATTGTCGTGCGTGGTGGCCGGACGGGGACGCGGCGGCTTGGGCTTGGCAGCCGGTGCCTTGGCCTTGGGCTGGAAGCGGAAGATGCGAAAGAGCATCGAACCGACGAGCTCGTTGTCGGCGTCGTAGTAGTCCTGGCGCGTGCTGACGAAGTGGCCGGTGCCGAGACCGGTGGTCTTCTCGTCGCTGATGCTGTCGATCACGGTGCGCATGGTGAGACGATCGCCGGGTCGCAGGTACCGCTTGTAGGTCTGTTCGCTGTTGGTGCCCACGACGCTGGTGAATCCGCGCGAGAAGAGCAGTTCGTTCATCTTCTCGTACGGCCCGTCACCTCCGCGTTGGGGGCCGTCGATGCCGTGCATCACCCAGGCCTGCAACATGGTCGGGGGAGCGACGATTCCGCCGTGGATGCTGAGTGCCGCGAGTTCGGGGTCGGTGTAGACGGGGTTGCGATCACCCACGGCCTCGACCAAGTGACGGATCATGGGGGCGTTCACCTCGTCGGGTGCCGGAGTCGGCTCACCGATCTCGAGTCCGACGTAGGTCTGCAACTCGGCGTAGAACGCGGCCTTGGCCTCGGGCGTCGAGTCGACGATGATCGCGGGGGTGGTGTTCGTCATGGTGTCCTCTCTCATCCGACCCGATTGAGGGATCGCCACGGCAGGTCCTTGTCGGGCATGGGCTCGCGCGGGAGACCGAGCCCGCGCTCGGCGATGATGTTGTGCTGGATCTCGTCGGTGCCGCCACCGATGCGAATGGCGAACTGGCTCAACAGATGCTGACCCCACTGGTTCTCGTCGGCGGCGTCGTCGCCCCACAACATGGCGTCGGCTCCGAGGATGCCGATGGCGGTCTCGGCACTGAGGCGCCAGTGGTTCGCGAAGGCCAACTTCAGGGTGAGCATCTCGGGTCCGGGCATGCGCCGTTGGCTCATGGCGGTGCGCATGCGGAAGCCGAGGTACTTCAGCGTCTCTTGTCGACTGATCGCTTCGGCCAACCGTTGACGAACGTGGGGATCGTGCGCGCATCCGCGGCGTTGAGCGAGGTCGACCAGATCACTCGCACTCCACGAACCGCCCGAGCCGATGAAGTTGCGCTCGTTGGCCAGCGTGGTCTGGGCCACCTTCCATCCCTCGTTCGGTCCGCCCACCACGTTGGCGTTAGGGATGCGCACGTCGGTGAGGAAGGTCTCGTTGAAGTGCTGCACACCGGTGATCTGGGTGATGGGTCGCACTTCGATGCCGGGGGACTTCATGTCGAGGATGAAGTAGGTGATGCCGGCGTGCTTGGGCTGATCGCCGTCGGTGCGGGCCAACAAGATGGCGTAGTCGGCGTACTGACCGAGGCTGGTCCAGACTTTCTGGCCGTTCACCACCCAGTCGTCGCCGTCGCGAACCGCGCGGGTGCCGAGCGATGCCAGATCGCTGCCCGAGCCGGGTTCGCTGAACAACTGGCACCACACCTCCTCGCCTTTCAAGATGGGAGCGAGGTGCTTGTGCTGCTGCTCGGGTGTGCCGTGCGCGATGAGGGTGGGGCCCACCATGCCGATGCTCACCGCGAACGTGCCCACGGCCACGTCGAACTGGGCCATCTCCTCGTTGAAGATGGCGGCCTGGATGGCGCTGGCACCCTTGCCGCCGTACTGGGCGGGCCACGTGATGCCGGCCCACCCGTGATCGAAGAGAACGCGTTGCCAGTCGCGGCACGCCTGCACGTGTCCGGCCAGATCGCGGGTGTGGTCGACGCTGTCACCCGGGTGGGCGTCGCTCTTGCGGGTGGCGTGAGCCTCCAACCAAGCGCGGGCCTCGGCGCGGTACGCCGCCTCTTCTGGTGTGTCGCCGATGTGCATGAGCGCGTGTTCTCCGGGGGTGCTCGTCGGGCGTACCGACGTTTCTGACAGTTTGTCAGAAACTCCGGGGAACCGACCTAGCCGGGGAAGGCCGCGTCGCCGGTGTAGAAGCCCAGGTCGTCCCGACTGTGCCGCATCCAGACCGATCCCGGGGTCGCGGTCACCTCGTCCCATTGGGCCAACAGTTCCTCGGGCCCGGCCGCGGAACCGCCGTTCCAGCCCGGGGTGGTGATCGATCCGATCAGCGCCGTGCGACCGGCTCCGGTGGGGAAGAAGTCGCCGGAGGCCGGGGCGGACTCGTGCAACAAGACCACCGCGGCGGCGGCACAGAGATGCGGAGGGAAGTTCCGCTCCATCCACGCGCGGGTGTCCGCGTTGGGATTCAATGCCGCCGAGCGGGTGTAGCCGATGGGCATGAGCGCGTTGACCTTGATGCCGTGTTCGGCGCCCTCGATGGCCAACGAGCGGGTGAGTCCGAGCAGTCCGGACTTGGCCATGCTGTACGCCGCCATGCCGCTGTTGCCGATGGCGGCACTCGACGCGGTGTTCAGGATGCGCCCGTACCCCTGGGCGCGCAGGATGGGCCAGGCGGCGTGGCACACCAAGTAGGTGCCCACCAAGTGGGTCTGCACGATGGTGTTCATCAGGTCGAGTGGCGAGGATTCGAAGGGTCCACTCGGACCACCGCGTCCGGCGTTGTTGAGCACGACGTGCAATCCGCCGAAGGAGTCCAACGCCGAACGAACGATCGCCGCGGCGCCCTCGGGGGTGGCCACGGTGTTGGTGTCGGCCACGGCCACGCCGCCGCTGGCCACGATGTCGTGGGCGGTGGCGTGGGCGTGCTCGGCGTTCACGTCGTTGACCACCACGCTCGCGCCGCGCGCGGCCAGCATCAACGCGTGCTCGCGACCGAGCCCGCGTCCGGCGCCGGTGACGACGGCGACGCGACCGTCGAAACGCAGTTTCTCGTCGGACGTCGCACCGCTCATGACCTCACGGTACTGCGCGCCCCCGACCCGATGGCACTTACAGTGAGAGCATGACCGAACCACGGGTAGTCATGGTGACCGGAGCCAGTCGGGGCATCGGTCGGGCCACCGCGTTGGCGTTGGCCGAGCGCGGACATCATCTCGTGCTGACCGCGCGTTCGGTGTCCGGAGGAGCGCGGTTCGACGGAACGTCGGTGGGTGATCCGCTGGCGGGAATGTCGCTGTCGGGTTCGGTCGACGAGGTGGCCACCGAGTGTCGCATGATCGGCGAGCGCGTCGGCTCGGGTGCGAGGGTTCTGTGCGTGGCCATGGATCTGGCCGACGAACGAACGGTGCGATCGGCCGCGGAGACGGCGTTGCGCGAGTTCGGCTCGATCGATTGCCTGGTATCGAACGCCATCTATCAGGGGCCTGGCGTGAACGATCGATTTCGCGACGTGTCGTTGGATCTGTTGCGCACCGTCATCGAAGGTGACGCGGTGGCGCCGTTGATCCTGTTGAAGGAGTTCCTGCCGGGCATGATCGCCAGCGGACGCGGAGTGTTCGTGCATCTCACGTCGGGGGCCGCCACGTTGACGCCTCGAGCGGCCGCCGGCGAGGGCGGTTGGGGTCTCGCGTACGCCATGGCCAAGGGGGCGGCGCATCGAATCGCGGGCGTGTTGCACGCCGAGCACGCGCGGGACGGTTTGCGCTCCTACAGCTTGAATCCCGGACACGTCACCACCGAGGTGATGCGCGCGCGGGCCGAGCGTGAGGGGCGACCGGCGACGGGTGGAACACCCGACGACGTGGCGCGGGTGATCGACTGGCTGATCGAGGGTGGCGTCGACGCCGTGGAGCTTTCCGGTCGTGAGGTCGTCGCGCGCGACGTCATCTCTCGGTTGGGGTGAGGCACTCGCGCAGAAAGTCACTCACGGTCGGCGTGATGATGCTCTCGCTCGCTTGGCCCAGAACGCGGTTCACGTCCTCGTGGCTGTAGTCCCCGGCCACCAGTACGCGCGCATCTCCGCCGTCCGCCACGACCAGTTCGGCGAACTCGGATGCGACTTCTTGCCGACGCGCCGACCCGCGCGTGATGATGAGATAACGCGTCGTCGGTGCGCCCTCGCGTTCGATGCGCGTGGACGGCGAGGCGTCGGCCAACACGTCGGGATCGGCGCCGAAGGCGTTCTCGATGGCGAGCGGGTACGCGGTGGCGCGATCCTCGAGTCGGTAACCCTCGGTGTCGTTGGCGATCACGCAATCGAGCGTCGTGTCGTCCAGTCCGCGGGCCGACATGTACGACCGATCCGCCGAGACGATGGCCACCGTGTGGCCGCCAGCGGAGTGACCGAGCAACGAGATGCGTTCGGCATCGAGACGCAACTCCACGGCGTTGTCGACGATGTGGGCGACCGCGTCGGCGACGTCGTTCGGATAATCGGGCCAGGCACCTTTCCCGTACTGGTTGGCCAATCGGTAGTTGGTGCTCGCCAAGGCGTAGCCGAGCGAGAACGCGTACGCCGCGCGATCGAGCACCTCGGGATTGGCCTTGTCGCCGCCGACCCAGGCGCCTCCGTGCACCCACACGAGCACGGGGAACGGACCGCATCCGGCGGGTAGATACAGATCGAAACTGGTGAAGCGATCGCTGATGTTCGGGTACGAGGCGAAGACGTGGTTGGAGATCGTGGGTTCGACGCTTTCACATGGCACGGTGCTGCTCGTGCTGCTCGTGCTGCTCGTCGTTGCGACGGTGGTGCTCGAGGGTGTCGTGGTCACGGTCACCGTGACGGGAGCCTCGTCGGACACCGAATCGGATTCGGTCGTCGGCGAGCCACAGGCCACCAGCAACACCACGCCGGCGACCGGGATCATCTTCATGCCGGAGATCATCTTCATGCCGGAGATCATCTTCATGCCGGGAACCGTCTCGTCACGACGGTGAGTGTCGCAGTTCCGCCACGGCGGCGCGCAGCAAGGCGTCGTGCGTGGGGTCCGGCGGGGGAGCGACGAGGATGCCGTCGGCGACGCCACCGAACCATTCGCGTGCCACGCGCGGGAGTTCGTCGTAGGTGGCTTGCGGCACGAGGGTGTCGAGCACCTCGTCGGTGACGAGAGTGGACAGGTCGGACCAACGGTTGTCCCGAATGAGCGAACGCAACCGTCCGGCCAGCTCGGACCACTCGAACAACTCGAGCGTGCGCTCGTACGCCGGCGTGCTGTAGAGGAAGGCCAGCAGTCGCCGGTTGTGTTCGCGTCGTTCGTCGAGGTCGGATTCCGAGACTCCGAGGATCCACTGCGTTCCCACCACCAGTTCGATGTCGCGGGGATCACGACCGGCGTCGCGGGCGCCGCCGTCGAGGCCGGGACGACACAGCTCGCGCAGATACCGCGGATGACTGTTCGTCGGATGGGTGACGAAACCGTCGGCGATGCGTCCGGCCTCGCGCACCAATCGCTTGTTGACTCCACCCATCCAGATGCTCGGTCGGGCCACGCCGGCGGGAAGCGGGTCCGGCGTGAAGTTGGGTGTGAGCAGATCCAGGTCGTAGTGGGTGCTGTGGTAATCGAGCTTCTCGAGACCGTCGAACGCGCGCCAGCACGCGCGCACCGCGCCGATGTGATCGCTCAGTCGACCCACCGGGTCGTCGAACGACGCACCGAATCGCCGTTCGATGTGCGGTCTGATCTGGGTGCCCAAACCCAACTGGAAGCGACCGTTCGACAACGCGGCCAGGTCCCAGGCGCTGTACGCGACGGCCATGGGACTGCGCACGAGCGCCAAGGCGACACTCGTTCGCACCACCAACGACTCGGTGGCCTGCAGGGCCGCCATCGACGCCAGGAACGGGTCGTGAACGGTCTCGGCGATGTGCAGTCCGTCGTAGCCGAGGCTCTCGATACGGCGCGCGTGCGCGGCGATGTCGTTGATCGGCAAACGCGGGTCCATGCCGGCGTACACGCGCACGTCAGGACCGTTCCGTTTCCGCGGCGCGTTCGGCCGCGCGCCGGGCGGCCCACTCGCGGGCCCGACGATTCTCGACGGCGAATGCTTCGTCACCGTGGCCCAACGGTGCGACCTCGTCGTACAGGTCTCGGATGGCCGAGACGGCACGACCGTTATTCGCGGCGATGGTCGCGGCGATTTCGAGCGCGCGATCGAGTAGTCGCGAATGCTCGACGACCTCGGTGACGAGGCCCCACTCGAGGGCTCGTTGCGCGTCGATGAATTCGGCGGTGACACTCATGCGTCGGGCCCGACCCGCTCCGATCAGACGCGGAAGCACCACGGTGAGACCCCAGCCCGGGATCATGCCCACCTTGGCGTGGGTGTCGGCGAAACGTGCCCGATCGGAAGCGATGAGAAAATCGCAGGCCAGCGCGATCTCGAACCCACCGGTGACCGCGGCGCCGTTGATGGCGCCGATGATCGGAACACGCGTGGGTGGTAGGGCGCCCCAAAATCCCGGGTGCGGGTTCGTGCCCTTCTTCTTTCCCGATCCGACGTCGCGTAAATCGAAACCGGCGCAGAACGCCGGATCGGCACCGGTGAGAACGATGGTGCGAACGGATGGATCGTCGTCGGCTCGGCGAATGCACGCGGGAAGTTGCTCGGCCAGATCGGGAGAAATCGCGTTGCGCGCGTCGGGCCGGTTCAACGTGACGATCGCGACGCGGGAGTTCTCGTCGTGCGCGCGAAACTCGAGCGTGACCGCTTCCGCCGATTGCTCGTCCCCTTTGGCCCCGACCACTCTGGCATAGTGTCATGAACGGAGGAATGCGATGAAGTTCTGGTGTGCGACGGCGTTCATGAAGACCAAGCAGTTGGTGCACATCGCCCAACTGCTCGACGAGGCCGGATACCACGGTCTCATGGTGAGCGATCACCTCGTCTATCCGAAGAACCTGCAGTCGAAGTACCCGTACTCACCTCATCCCGACGGGCGCCCGATCTGGGATCCCGAGACCGCCTGGCCCGATCCGTGGGTGCTGATCGGAGCCATGACCAGCGTGACCAAGCAGTTGAACTTCACCACCAACATCTACGTGGCCGGTCATCGTCCGCTGCTGCAACTGGCCAAGGAGATCGCCACGGCGTCGGTGTTGTCCGACGGGCGTGTGGCCCTGGGCGCCGGTGCCGGCTGGATGAAAGAGGAATTCGACCTTCAGGGCCAGGACTTCTCGAACCGGGGCAAGCGCTTGACCGAGATGATCCAAGCGCTGCGCGCCATGTGGGAGGGCGGCTGGGTGGAATTCCACGGGGAGTACTACGACATTCCGCCGGTCACCATGGAACCGCACCCGCCGAGCAAGGTGCCCATCTACGTGGGTGGCCACACCGATGCGGCGTTGAAGCGCGCGGCCAAGGTCGGTGATGGTTGGATCGGCAACGCCTACCCGGTCGAGGAAGCCCAGATGCACATCACGAAGTTGAAGGGCTACCTGCGCGAGTACGGACGCGAGAACGACGATTTCGAGATCATCTGCGGTTTGTACGCGATGCCCACCGCCGACTTGTACAAGCGCGCCGAAGAAGAAATGGGTCTCACCGGCACGTTGTGCATGCCCTGGGCGTTGGGTAACCCTTCGGCCGGCGATCACGCCGGATTGACCGAGATGTCCGCGGCCTACAAGCCGTTCATCGACGACTTCGCCACCAACGTGGTGTCGAAGTGTCAATGAGTCGAAACGTCCGAACGATCGAGTTCGTCAGCCGGGCCAGACGATGGACTGCATCTCGGTGTAGCAGTGCAGTCCGAAGTCGCCGCCGTCGCGACCGACGCCGCTCATCTTGAAACCACCGAAGGGGGCCTCGTGGTTACGTTGCGCGGTGTTTATCCCCACGTTTCCACTACGCAGCTGACGAGCGATCCGGTACGCGCGATCACTGTCCTGTGAGAACACGTAGTCGTACAGTCCGAACTCGGTGCCGTTGGCGATCGCAATTCCCTCGTCCTCGTCGTCGAAGGGAACGACGACCACGACCGGTCCGAAGATCTCCTGTTGAACGGGAGTCATGTCGGCGCGGCAACTGGCGATGAGGGTCGGCGCCACGTAGTAGCCACGCTCCATGTGTGAAGGGCGACGACCGTCGACCACGATTTCGGCGCCCTCGTCGGCGCCGGCCTTGATGTAGCTCTCGATGCGATCACGCTGTATGGACGAGATGACCGGTCCGACGAGAGTGTCCATGGAGGTGGGATCGCCCACCTTCAGGTTCGGGGCGACCGTGGCGAGCGCCGCCACCAATTCGTCGTAGCGACTGCGGTGCACGATGGCCCGGGTGGGAGCGGTGCAGATCTGGCCGCTGTGGAAGGCCCACACGCTCTGGATGCCAGCGACCGCCTTGGAGATGTCGGCGTCGTCCATGACGAGTCCGGCGCCCTTGCCGCCCAGTTCGAGCAACTGGCGCTTCATGGTGGCCGCGCCGGCCTCCATGATGCGGGCGCCCACGCTGGTGGAACCGGTGAACGACACCATGTCGACGTCGCGACTGGTGGTGAGAGCCGCGGCCGGCTCGGGCTTGGACGAGGTGATGATGTTGATGACACCCGGGGGGAAGCCCGCCTCGTGCATGATCTCGGCCAACTCGATGACCGCCAGGGGGTCCTGCGGTGCGGGCTTCATGACGACGGTGCAGCCGACCGCGAGAGCGGGGGCGATCTTGCCGGCCATGTTCACGACGGGGAAGTTGTACGGCGAGATGCAGGCGACGACGCCCACGGGCTGACGATGGACCACGCCGCCGATGAGACCTCCGGCGGCCAGCGGTGTGGCTTGCATGGGCGACGGCGGCAACGCGATGTCGATGCTCCGTGTGGCGGACTTGGCGTAGCGCTCGAATCGTTCGATGGCCACGGGCACTTGCATGCGCGAGCCGACCATGGCGGTGGCACCGGTTTCACTGATGATGAGCGGAACCAGATCACCTTGCCGTTCGCGCAACTTGTCCGCGACCGCTTGCAGCAGTCGGGCACGCTCGGCCGGCGGGGTGCGCCACCACTTGGGAAAAGCCTCTTGGGCGGCGCGGGCGGCGGCCTCGGCCTGGGCCACACTGGCTTCGGGGGCGTGACCGACGACTTGTTCGGTGGCCGGGTTGATGACCGGACTGGTGCCTTCGGCCCCGTCGACCCATTCGCCACCGATGAGTAGTCGATACCGCTTGTCGGCTGTGCCTGATGAACCCATGTTTCCCTCCGTGGTGACGACCAGTCGAAGGCTACAATCTGACGGACCGTCAGATTCCATCGCGGTCGGAATACATCCACGTCGCGAACCAACTCAAGGGGCCCAGAGCATGCTCGACATCGTTATCCGCGCAGGCACCGTGATCGATGGCACCGGCGCACCGGCCCGTCGGGCCGACGTCGGCATCAAGGACGGCCGAGTGGTGGCCGTCGGCGTGGTGGAGGATTCGGCGGCCGAGGTCATCGACGCCACCGGCATGTACGTGACCCCGGGCTTCATCGATCCGCACACGCACTACGACGCCCAGTTGTTGTGGGACCCGACCGCCAGCCCGTCCAGCGTGCATGGAGTGACCACGGTCGTGGGTGGCAACTGCGGATTCACGTTGGCCCCGCTGTTGCCCGGTGACGCGGATTACTTGCGCAAGATGATGGCCAAGGTGGAGGGCATGCCGTTGGCGGCGCTCGAGAACGGCACGGACTGGTCGTGGGAGACTTTCTCGGACTATCTCGGACGACTCGAGGGCAACATCGCGGTGAACGCCGGTTTCCTGGTGGGACACTGCGCGATTCGTCGCTACGTCATGGGCGGCGAGGCGGTCGGTGCCGCGGCCGACGCGGATCAGATCGCGGCCATGCGCGCCGAGTTGGCGCGCGCGATCGAAGCGGGTGCGTTGGGATTCTCGTTCACGAACAGCACGTCGCACAGCGACGGCGACGGTGAGCCGGTGGCCAGCCGGTGGGCGACCCACGACGAA
>Ga0315900_10008906_pt1 | contig 12817 bp, 11 predicted proteins | sample LakEriMetagenome_FD_203521 | JGI IMG/M metagenome (GOLD analysis project Ga0315900, IMG submission 203521) | Freshwater fungal communities from buoy surface, Lake Erie, Ohio, United States - Buoy 12 MA114 | ecosystem: Environmental > Aquatic > Freshwater > Lake > Lake biofilm | place: USA: Lake...
GCCCTGCATGCGCACCACGCCCTGGTCCAGCCAGATGGCGCGGTCGCACAGCGACATGATGGCGCCGATGTCATGGCCGCAGAACAGCACCGTGCCGCGCTTCTGGAAGGCCCGCAGCCAGCGGAAGCATTTCTGCTGGAAATAGGCGTCGCCGACGGCCAGCGCCTCGTCGATGATGAGCACATCGGCGTCGATATGCGCGATCACCGCGAAGGCGAGGCGCATCGCCATGCCGGAGGAATAGGTCTTCACCGGCTGGTCGATATGCTCGCCGATATCGGCGAAGGCCAGGATGTCGGCCAGCCGCGCCTCGATCTGCGCCTGGCTCAGGCCGAGCACCGAGGCGTTGAGGAACACGTTCTCGCGCCCGGTGTATTCCGGGTTGAAGCCCGAGCCGAGTTCGAGCAGCGCGCCGACGCGGCCCTGCACGGCGACTGTGCCGGCGGAGGGCGTGAGCGTGCCGCAGACCAGTTGCAGCAGCGTCGACTTGCCCGAGCCGTTGCGCCCGATGATGCCCACCGTCTCGCCGCGCCGCACCTCGAAGGAGACACCGTGCAGCGCGTGGTACTCGGTGAAGTAGACCGGCTCGCGCAGCCCCAGCAGGCGGCGCAGCGGCGCCAGCGGCCGGGCGAGGCGCGGCATCACCGCCTGGCGCAGCCGGTCCGAGGGCTTGGCGTAGATCAGATAGGCCTTGCTGAGCCCGGCCGCGCGGATCGCGGGGGCTTCGTCCAGCGCCTCAGAGGACATCGGCGAAGCCCCCCCGCAGGCGGCGGAACACCCAGAAGGCGAGCGCCAGGCTGGCCAGCGCACAGGCGCCGTAGAGCGCAAGGCTGTCGAAGTTCGGCGGCACGCCCAGCAGCAAGACGCTGCGCGAGGTCTCGACCACCGAGGTCAGCGGGTTGAGCCGCATCAGCATCTGGAAGCGCGGGGGCACGGCATCCAGCGGGTAGAAGACCGGCGTCAGGAATAGCGACACGGTGACCATCAGCGCCACGATCTGCGACAGGTCGCGCAGGAAGACGCCGCAGGCGGCCAGGAACATCACCAGCGCCGTGACGAAGATCAGGTAGGGCGCAATGACCAGCGGAAAGAGCAGCGCGGTCCAGTGCAGCACGCCATTGATGGCCAGGTTGCCCGCCAGCACGATCACCGCCGTGATCCCGGCATTGACCAGCGCGGCCAGCACCACGACCAGGGGCAGGATCTCCAGCGGGAAGACCACCTTCGTGACGTAGCTGGCATTGTGCAGGATCAGCGTGGGCGCGCGGCTGATCGCCTCGGCGAAGAGGCCATGCACCAGCATGCCCACCAGCAGCATCAACGCGAAATCGTAGGGGCTGCCCGAGCGGCCCGTCCAGCGCATCTGGAAGACGCTGCTGAAGACGAAGGTGAAGACGGCGGCGGTGAGCAGGGGTGTCAGCACCGCCCAGCCCAGCCCCAGCATGCTCCCCTTGAAGCGCTGCGAGACCTCCCGCGCCGCAAGCCGCGCCACCAGGGCCCGATGCGTGACGTAGGCGCGGCCAAGCAGATCCAGCCCGAGCAAGGCTCTCACGCCCCGAACCCGTGCTGTCCTGCCGCCATGCGCGTCACTCCGTGCATCCCGCTCATCCGTTCCATGCCCGCCGCCGGGCGCCGCGCGCTTACCACAGCGCCGGTGGCGCCGCCATCGGCGGGCCGGTTAACCGCGATTTCACCGCGACCGGGCAGGATGTGCCGGCAGCAAGCAGGAGCCACGCAGCACCATGTCAGGGAGTTCCGGCCTGTCTGGCGCCACGTCGTCCGCCACCTTGCCGGACAGCATCTATACCTGGGTGTTCGAGGCGTTTTCCGGCGACCAATGGGGCGGATGGCTGGTCGAGGACAGCCAGACCTATGTCGTCGGCTCCACCCTCGCCACGCCCAACGGCATCTACCGCATCGTGGCGGAGGAGGAACGCGGCACGGACCTCGCCGGCGCCGGGTTGCAGGAGGGGGCGATCGCCGTCGCGTGGTACAGGGATGCGGCGACGGCCGCCTTCCTGGTCACACGCAACGGCGCGGGTACGGCGGTGGGCACGGCGGGCCTGGGTTCGGAGATCGATGCCGCCTGGAACGGCACGGAATGGGTGGAGTTCGGCCGCGGCGGGGCGGCGCAGGCCGATGGCGCCGGCCTGCCGGACAGCCTGTTCACCTGGGTCTTCACCGCCGACAGCGGCGATATGATGGAAGGCACGCTGCTGGCCGACAGCGACCGCTATGCAGTGGGCGACACGCTGCGCACCGCACATGGCCTCTATCGCATCACCGGCGAGACGGCGCAGCCCGGCAGCACCGCCGCCACCGGGCTTGTGCATGTCACGCGCTATGTCGATGCCGGTTCGGGGCGCGAACTGACGCTGGAGAGCGGCGGCAGCCAGCCGGCCGGCACGGCGGGGCTGGGCAGCGAGTTCGACCGCGCCTGGGATGGCGTGGCCTGGCGCCCGGTCGGCCAGGGCGGCGCATGGCAGGCGGATGCCACCATTTCGCTCTACCGTTTCACCTTCCACGCCCATTCAGGCGATCACTATGTCGGCCGCCTCGTAGATGCGGGCGTGGCCTATGCGGAAGGTGACACAATCGCGGGAAGCGGCGGCTACTACCGAATCGACACCGAAACCCAGCTGACCACCCCGCAACCCTGGGCGCTGGGCTCGCTCTGGATCGACCTTTATTACGATGCGCTGAGCGGGCTGACCGTGCTGCCCCAGCAGACCCATGTGGCGGGCCGGCCAAATGTGAACTTCGGGCTTGGCAATGAAGTGGACCGCGTCTGGGACGGCGACAGTTTCGACGAGATCGGCCGCGGCGGCGCGTTGCAGGCGGATATCGAGCAATTCAGCCTGTTCCGCTTCACCTTCATCGCGCAAACGGGCGATCGCTACACTGGCTGGTACTTCACGCGCGCGACGCTCTTCGATGTCGGCGATACGCTGGCCGGGGCGCAGGGCTACTACCACTTCGACGAAGAGACACTCTACGGCTTCGCCGAGGTCGTGCTCGATGGCTCCGTCCGGCTCGATACCTACTTCGATGCGGTGTCGGGCCTGACCGGGTATTCCTACAACACCTATGTCCTGGGCCGGAACAATCCCAATCTCGGGCTGGGCAATGAGGTCGACCAGGTCTGGGACGGCCGGCGATACGAGTCCTTTGGACGTGGCGGCACCCTGCAGGCCGATGTCGAGGGCTATGCCATCTTCGTGTTCACCTTCCACGCCAACTCGGGCGATCGCTACACGGGCTGGCTCTATGAGGACATCGCCCGCTACCGGGCGGGCGACACCATCGCCGCCGCCAATGGGCATTATCGGGTCGACGAGGAACGGTTCCATGGCCTGGAACTCGCCGCACCGATGGGCTCGATCTGGCTTCTCGAATACTATGACGCCGTCTCCGATCTCACCGGATATTCCCACACCACCTATGTGCTGGGGCAGGTCAATCCGGGGCGCGGCCTGGGCAATGAGATCGACAGCGTCTGGGATGGCGACCGCTTCGACACCTATGGCCGCGGCGGCGCCCTGCAGGCCGATGTCGAGGGCTACGCCATCTTCGTCTTCACCTTCCATGCCAATTCGGGCGACCGCTACAACGGCTGGCTCTATGAGGACCTCTCCCGCTACACTGAGGGGGACACCATCGCGTCCGCGCATGGCTACTACCGGATCGATGAGGAACGCTTCCACGGCGTCGATCTCGCCGCGCCGCTGGGCTCGATCTGGCTGCTCGACTACTACGATGCCGATTCGAACCTCACGGGGCGCTCGCACACCACCTATGTGCTGGGGCAGGTCAATCCGGGGCGCGGCCTGGGCAATGAGATCGACAGCGTCTGGGATGGCGACCGCTTCGACAGCTACGGGCGTGGCGGCGCGCTGCAGGCGACGGTCGAGGGCTACACCATCTTCGTGTTCACCTTCCACGCCAATTCCGGAGACCGCTACACGGGCTGGCTCTACGAGGACCTTGCCCTCTACGATGCGGGTGACACGATCGCCGGCGCACGCGGCTACTACGAGATCGAGGAGGAACGCTTCCACGGCCTGGAACTCGCCGCACCGCTGGGCTCGATCTGGCTGCTCGAATACTACGACGCAGTCTCAGGCCTGACCGGATATTCCCACACGACCTATGTGCTGGGCCAGGTCAATCCCGGCCGTGGCCTTGGCAATGAGATAGACCAGGTCTGGGATGGCGACAATTTCGACCTCTACGGCCGTGGCGGCGTGGTGGAGGTGAATGTCGAGGGCTATGCCATCTTCGTCTTCACCTTCCTCGCCACGTCCGGCGATCGCTACACCGGCTTGCTCTATGACGATGTCGGTGCCTATGCGGCCGGGGACACGATTGCCAGCGCCCATGGCCATTACCGGATCGACGAGGAACGCTTTCATGGCGTCGCTCTCGCCGCACCGCTGGGTTCGATCTGGCTGCTGGAGTATTTCGACGGCCAGTCCAGCTTCACCGGGCGCTCCCACACCAGCTATGTCGTTGGCGGGGCCAATCCGGGCCGTGGCCTCGGCAATGAGATCGACCAGATCTGGGATGGCAACAATTTCGACCAGTATGGCCGGGGCGGCGCCCTCCAGGTGGATATCGAACCCTTCCTGTAGGCCGCCATTCCTCCATCCCAATTGTCGCCAGGGCTGGCCCGGGGTAGAGCAAGCGCCGTGTAAGGCGGGGCGCTATCTTTCATGCAGGTCATCATCCTGGCCGGGGGGCTCGGTACCCGGTTGAGCGAAGAAACCATGGTGAAGCCCAAGCCGCTGGTCGAGATCGGCGGCCGGCCGGTGCTGTGGCACATCATGAAGATGTATGCCGCGCACGGCATGCGCGACTTCATCGTCTGCCTCGGCTACAAGGGCCACCTGATCAAGGAATTCTTCGCCAACTACACGCTGCACATGTCGGACGTGACCTTCGACCTGGCGGCCCATTCCATGACCACCCACCGCAACGAGGCCGAGGACTGGCGCGTCACCCTGATCGATACCGGGGAGGCCACCATGACCGGCGGGCGACTTGCCCGCGTGATTGAACGCGTGAAAGGCGACGCCTTCTGCCTCACCTATGGCGATGGCGTCTCCGACCTCGACATCGGCGCATCGATTGGCTTCCACCGCGCGCATGGCAAGCTCGCCACCGTCACCGCCGTCTATCCGCCGCGCCGCTTCGGCATTCTCGAGATGGAGGGCGAGCGCGTGACCAGCTTCCGCGAGAAGCCGCAGGGCGAGGGCGGCTTCATCAATGGCGGCTTCTTCGTGCTCTCCCCGAAGGTGGCGCGCTACCTCGGCGGCGATGCTACGGTGTGGGAGCAGGAGCCGCTGCAGGGCCTCGCCCAGGATGGCGAACTGCACGCCTTCCGCCATGAGGGCTTCTTCCAGCCCATGGATACGCTGCGCGACCGCACCTATCTCGAGCAGCTCTGGGCCTCGGGCAAGGCGCCGTGGAAGTCGTGGTGAGGCGCGCGGATTGGGCCGGGCGGCGGGTGCTGCTGACCGGCCATACCGGCTTCAAGGGCGCCTGGCTCGCCTTCTGGCTGGCGGAGATGGGGGCGGAGGTCTCGGGCCTTGCCCTCGCACCGGCGACCATGCCAAGCCTACACGATCTCCTCGGCCTGCCGTCGCGCGGGCGCTTCGTGCAGGCAGACATCAACGACCGCGCGGCGCTCGATGCCCTGATCGCGCAGAGCCGGCCGGAGGTCGTGATCCACATGGCGGCGCAGGCGCTGGTCCGCCCCTCCTACGCCGCACCGGTCGAGACCTTCGCGACCAATGTGCTCGGCACCGTGACACTGCTGGATGCTTTGCGGGCAAGTGAGTCCACGCGCGCGATCCTCGTCGTGACCTCCGACAAGGCCTACGAAAATCGCGAATGGGAGTGGGGCTACCGGGAAATCGATGCGTTGGGCGGGCATGATCCCTACAGCGCCAGCAAGGGCTGCACGGAACTCGCCGCCATCTCCATGCGCCGCAGCTTCTACGGCCCTGGCAAGCACCCTGCACGCATCGCCACGCTGCGCGCGGGCAATGTGATCGGCGGCGGCGATTGGTCGGCGGACCGGCTGGTGCCCGACATCGTGCGCGGCTGCCTCGGCCCGGCGGGGGCGGTGCGGCTGCGCAACCCCGCCGCGGTGCGCCCCTGGCAGCATGTGCTGGAGCCGCTCTACGCCTATCTGCTGCTGGCCGAGCGTCTGCTGGGCGAGGAAGGCTTCGACGAGGCCTGGAACATCGGCCCGGACGCCGCAGAGAACCGACCCGTCCTGGCGGTGGCCGAGGCGATGGTCGCCGCCCTGGGTCGCGGGCGGATCGAGGTCACGCCCGATGCCGCCGCGCCGCATGAGGCGAAGCTGCTGACGCTCGATTGCAGCAAGGCGCGCGCGCGGCTCGGCTGGGTGCCACGGCTCGAATTCGCGCGCACCGTCGCGATGACCGCCGATTGGTACGGCGCCTGGTCGCGGGGCGCGGACATGGTGGCGCTGACACGCGCGCAGATCGCGGAGTTCGCGGCATGAACAGCATCGACACGCCCGCCCTCGCGCGGCGGCTGCGCGCCCATGCGCTGCGCATGACCAACCGCGCCCGGGCGTCGCATATCGGCTCCTGCCTCTCCATGGCGGACATGCTCGCGGTGCTCTACGGCGCAGTGCTGCGCGTCGATCCCGCGCGCCCCGACTGGCCGGGGCGCGACCGGCTCGTGGTCAGCAAGGGGCACGCGGCGGCGATCGTCTATGCCGCGCTGGCCGAGCGCGGATTCCTGCCGATCGAGGAACTCGCCACCTATTCCGCCGATGGCGGGCGGCTCGCCGGGCATGTGACGATGACGGTCCCCGGCGTGGAACTCTCCACCGGCTCGCTCGGCCATGGCCTGCCGGTCGCCGCCGGGATGGCGCTCGCCGCCCAGCGCGCCGGCGAGTCCTGGCGCAGCTTCTGCATCCTCAGCGATGGCGAGCTGGATGAGGGCTCGAACTGGGAGGCGGTGCAGTTCGCCCAGCACTTCCGGCTCGAAGGCCTCACCGCGCTGATCGACTACAACAAGATCCAGAGCTTCGGCAGCGTCGCCGAGGTCAGCGAGCTGCATCCGCTGGCGGACAAGTTCCGCGCCTTCAACTGGGGCGTGATCGAGCTTGATGGCCATGACCACGCCGCGCTGCTCGCGGCGCTGAGCGGCCCGCCCCCCCTGCCCGGCCGACCGACCGCGATCGTGGCCCACACCGTGAAAGGCAAGGGCGTGTCCTTCATGGAGGGCAGGCTGCTCTGGCACTACCGCAACCCCGATGCGGCGCAGCTTGAAGCCGCGCTGGCGGAGCTCGGCGCATGAGGACCGAGACGATCGACGCGCTGACCGACTACGCCCGCGCCAATCCCGATGTAATGCTGCTGACCGCCGATCTTGGCTATTCCGTGCTGGAGCGGTTCGCCGAGGCGCTGCCCGCGCAATATGCCAATGTCGGCGTCTGCGAGCAGGCGATGGTGGGCATCGCGTCCGGTCTCGCCCTGTCGGGGCGGCGCGTGGTGCTGTACTCGATCGCGAATTTCCCGACGCTGCGCTGCCTTGAACAGTTGCGGAACGATGTCTGCTACCACGACCTGCCCGTGACGGTGATCTCCGTCGGCGGCGGACTGGCCTATGGCGCGCAGGGCTACACGCATCACGGCGTCGAGGAGCTCGGCATCATGGCGATGCTGCCGAACATGGCCGTGGCCTGCCCGGCCGATCCGCATGAGGCGATGGCGCTGCTGCCGCAATTGCTCGACCGCCGCCGCCCCGCCTATCTGCGCCTGGGTCGCGCCGGCGAACCCGTGCTGCACGCGCCCGGGACCGAGGTGCGTCTCGAGCGTGCGATCACGCTGCGTGCGGGCAGCGACATCGCGCTGCTCGCCACCGGGCCGATCCTGGGCCGCGCACTGAAGGCGGCCGAGGCGCTGGCGGCGCGCGGCATCTCCCCCAGCGTGCTGAGCTTCCCCGGTTTTCGCCCGCTGGATGAGGCCGCGGTGCTGGCGGCGGCGGGAGCGCATCGCGCCATCCTGACCATCGAGGAGCATAGTGTGAGCGGCGGCTTCGGATCGCGCGTGGCGGATGTGCTGCTCGGCGCCGGGCGCGCGCCGCGCTTCGCGAAATGGGGCGTGACCGAGGCGCTGCGCGGCCAGATCGGCAGCCAGGCCTGGCTGCTCGATCGGCTGGAGCCGATCGAGGATGCGGCGGCGCGGCTGCTGTGAAGCTCTTCCTCACCGGTGCGTCGGGCTTCGTCGGCGCGGCGACGCTGCGAATCGCGCTGGCGGAGGGCCATAGCGTGATCGCGCCGCTGCGCCCGGGTTCGGCCGCGCCACGCCTCGCCCCCTTCGCGGGCCACTTCACGCGGCTCGACCTCGATCTGCGCGACATGGCGGGGATGGCCGCCGCCCTGGCCGAACACCGCCCGGATGCCGTGCTGCACCTGGCCTGGGCCGGCGTGGCGAATGCCGCGCGCTTCGACCGCCGGCAGATCACCGACAATGTCGAGGCCGCCTGCGCGCTGGTCGAGGCCGCTTCCGCCGCCGGCGTGGGCAGCTTCGTGGGCGTGGGCAGCCAGGGCGAATACGGCGCGGGCTCCGACATGCGGGAGGGCACGCTGCCCACCCCCACCACGCTCTACGGCGCGGCGAAGGTGGCGGCGCTGTTCCTCACCCGCCAACTCGCTGTTCAGGCGGGGATGCGCCACGCCTGGCTGCGGCTGTTCTCCACCTACGGCCCCGAGGACAATGATGGTTGGCTGATCCCGATGCTGATCACCGAGATGCTGGCCGGGCGCCGCCCGCGCACCACGCTCGGCACGCAGAGCTGGGACTGGCTGCATGTGGATGACGTGGCGCGTGGCATCCTCGCCGTCGCGACCACGCCGACGGCCGAGGGCGTGTTCAACCTCGGCTCCGGCCGCGCGGTGCGCGTGCGCGACGTGATCGAGCGCATCCGCGACCTCGCCGCACCGGGGATGGAGCTGGTCTTCGGCGAAATCCCCTTCCGCCCCGACCAGGTGATGCACATGCAGGCCGATATCTCGCGCCTGTCCAGCGCCACCGGCTGGGCGCCGCGCATCGCGATCGAGGACGGGCTGGTCGGCACCATCGACTGGTACCGGGCGCGCGGCGCATGAGGGCCGAGCTGTGGCGCGTGCTGCGCTTCCTGCTGGTGGGCGGGCTCAACACCGCCTTCGGCTACGCCGCCTATGCCGCCTTCGTGCTGCTGGGCGCGCCGCTGTGGCTTGCGGTGGGCGGGGCGACGCTGCTGGCCTTCCTGTTCAACTTCTTCAGCTATGGCGGGCTGGTCTTCGGCAGCACCTCCCGCCGTCTGCTGCCGCGCTTCCTGCTGTTCTATGTCGCGCTGGGCACGCTGAACTTCGTGCTGCTGCGCGTGCTGGAGGGCTTCGGCCTGGGGCCCCTGCTGGCGCAGGCGGTGCTGGTGCCGGTGCTGGCGGCCTGCGGCTATCTCGGCCTGCGCGGCTTCGTCTTCCGTGGACAGGCGGCCCCGGTTGCGACATGACGGCGCCATGACCACCACCCCAGTCACCGAGGAATTCAAGCCGATTCCCATCCGGCGCGATGCGGGCGCGCTCGGCCGCGCCGTCTTCGCGCTGCGCATGCTGGCGGATCTACAATTGCTGACCTGCGCGCGTTTCCTCACCCCCGTGCTGGCGCGGATGCAGGGCAGCGTGCTCGATGTCGGCTGCGGCGAGATGCCCTTTCGCGGCCTGCTGCCGCCGGGCGTGCGCTATACCGGACTCGACGTGCCGGCGGCGGATGATTTCGGCATGCGCCGGCACCCCGACATCGTCGATTTCGACGGGCTGCACATCCCCTTCCCCGACGCCAGCCAGGACCATGTGCTCTGCACCGAGGTGCTGGAGCATGCCGAGGACCCTGTGGCGCTGATCGCCGAAATGCACCGCGTGCTGCGCCCCGGCGGCACGCTGGTGGCGACCGTGCCCTTCGCCGCGCGCGTGCATCACGCGCCGCATGACTATCACCGCTTCACGCCCTTCCGCCTCGCGCGGATGCTCGATGGCTTCACCGAGGTGACGATCACGGAGCGCGGCGATGACCTCGCCGTGATCGCCAACAAGCTGATCGTGGTCTGCGCACGTCTGGCGAGCCCACGCCGGCCCTGGCGGCTGCCGCTGCTGCTGCTCGCGGCGCCGCCGGCCCTGCTGGCGCTGGGCATCGCCCATCTCTCGCTGTGGTTCGGCTGGGGGTCGAAGGCCGACCCGCTGGGCTACGCGATCATCGCGCGAAAGGGCTGAAGGCCATGTCCCGCATAGCGCTGACCGATGAGCGCGGCTTCAACCAGGTCTTCGCGCCCGTCGGCTCCACGCCGCTGCGCATGCGCCGGCGCGCCGATTGGTTCGTGGCGCAGATCGAACGGCTCGGCGCGAAGCGTGTGCTGGAGATCGGCTCGGGCACCGGTGAGACGGCGGCCTACCTCGCCGCCCATAGCGCGGCCGAGATCGTCGCGGTGGATATCAGCCCTGGCTTCATCGCTGAGGCCCGCGCGCGCCACCAGGCGCCAAATTTGCGCTATGAGTTGTTCGACCTGCTGGGCGACACGCCGCTCGCCTTCGGGCAGTTCGACATGGTCTGCGGCAACGGCATCCTGCACCACCTGGTGCTGCGCCTGCCCGAGGTGCTGGGCGCGCTGCACCGCCTGACGAATCCGGGCGGCGGGCTCGCCTTCATCGAGCCCAACTTCCTCAACCCCTATTGCGCCTTCATCTTCGGCACGAAGATCGGCCGCCGTTTCGCCAAGCTTGAGCCGGACGAGATGGCCTTCACCCCGGGCGAGCTGCGCCGCGCCCTGCCCGACTCGGGCTGGCGCGAGGTGCAGGTCGCCACGCGCGACTTCCTGCTGCCCGGCCTGCCCGAGACGCTGGTGAAGCCCACACTCGCCGTCGAGCCCGCGCTGGAGGCCACGGCAGTGACCAGCTGGCTCGCGCAATCCCACTTCATCACCGCGCGGGCCTGAGCTGTGGCGCGCATCTCGATCATCTCGCCCTGCTACAACGAGGAAGAGAACGTCGAGGCTTGCCACGAGGCGGTGGTGGCACTCTTCGCCCCCGGCGGTCCGCTTGCGCATCATGAGCGCGAGCACATTTTCTCGGATAATTGTTCCGAGGACGGGACAGTGGCGATCCTGCGCCGCATCGCCGCCGCCGACCCGCAGGTGAAGGTGATCCTGAACGCTCGGAATTTCGGCCCCTTCCGCTCCAACTTCAACGCGCTGCGCTATGCGACGGGCGATGCGATCCTGGTGTTCCTGCCGGTCGATCTGCAGGACCCGCCCGAGATGATCCCCGAGATGGTCCGCCATTGGGAAGCGGGCATCGAGGTCGTGGCCGGTGCGCGTGCGAACCGGGAAGAGACGCTGGCGCTGCGCAGCTGCCGGCGCATCTTCTACAAGCTGGTGAACACGCTCTCGGACATCGACATTCCCGAGAATGTCGGCGAATTCCAGCTCATCGACCGCAAGGTATGGGAGGTCGTGGTCAGCCATCGCGACCAGTATCCCTACATCCGCGGCATCATCGCCGCGGCCGGCTTCAAGCGGCTGATCGTTCCCTACACCTGGAAGGCCCGCAAGCGCGGCATCTCCAAGAACAACGCACTGCGGCTCATCGACCAGGCGATGAACGGCATCTTCTCCTTCACCGATGCGCCGATGCGCTTCGCAAGCTTCGCGGGCTTCGCCATCGCGGGCTTCGCGATGCTCTATGCCGTGGTCACGCTGCTGTTGTCGCTGTTCCTGCACGGCATGGCACCGGCCGGCACGCAGACCATCATCGTCGCGCTGTTCTTCTTCTCCGGCGTGCAATTGATGTTCATCGGCATGCTCGGCGAATACATCACCGCGATCCACGCCCAGGTGCGCCGCGGCCCGATGGTGGTGGAGCGCGAGCGCATTAACATCGCCGCACCGCCGGCGGCACCGCGCCCGGAATGAGCCAGGCCAACCGGATCGCCTTCGGCCTCGCGCTCATCGCCGCGCTGGCCGGTGCCTGGCTGCTGTTCGGGCTGCGGCAGACCAATCACGACGATCATTTCTTCGATCTGCTCGCGCACAACCCTGATATCGGGCTGTGGGAGGCGACACTCTGGGTGTCCGGATTCGGGCGCCGGATGGCGCATCTGCTGAACGTACCCGCCACCGTCGTGACTCTGCGCGTGATGAATGTCCCGGTGCTTGGCGATCTCGCCCTGTTTGCGCAGTTGGGCATCATCCTCGGCGGCTTCGGCATGCTGTTGAGGCGGTTCGCCGGCGGCGTCACGGCGGCGGGCTGGGTGATGCTGCTGGTCGGCGGCTTTGCGCTGCACTGGTATTTCATGCCGCCACTGGCCTATCCGCTGCATGGGCTGAATTCGCTCATGCTGCTGGCGATCGTCCTGCTGGCGCTGGCGCGTCACCTCGATCATGGCGGGCGCGCCTGGCTTGTCCTTGCGCTACTGGCCGCGGCGCCCGGCATGGTCTGGCCCGAGTACAACTTCATCCTCTACCCGCTGGCGATCTTCGCGCTGATCCTGCTGCTCCGGAGCGGTTGGCGCGCGCGCCTGCGGGCGGCCATGCCGTTCATGCTGCTTTGGGGCCTGCTCGTGCTGGCGATGCTCGCCTTCCGGCTGCTGACGCCCGGGATCGCCGATGAGGCGCGGATGACGGTGGTGCCGGACCCGGCCGCCTGGGCTGGTGCGCTAGGTACGCTTCTCGGCAAGGGCGTGCTGCCAACAGCACTGCTGCTTGGCGTCGATCTGCATCTCGCGGCGGTGCCCGGGATGCC
>Ga0315900_10008909_pt1 | contig 12812 bp, 10 predicted proteins | sample LakEriMetagenome_FD_203521 | JGI IMG/M metagenome (GOLD analysis project Ga0315900, IMG submission 203521) | Freshwater fungal communities from buoy surface, Lake Erie, Ohio, United States - Buoy 12 MA114 | ecosystem: Environmental > Aquatic > Freshwater > Lake > Lake biofilm | place: USA: Lake...
GGGCGCGTGTCGATCACGACACGCGTGCCCGGCAGGCCGAGGATTCACTCCGAGGCCTGACCGCCAAAGGCGGCTGCCGCAAGCAGCCGCCGCTCAAATCTCGGAAGTCACGGCTGCCCGGGGACGAAGTCCCCGGAACCAGAGTCGTCGGAGTCGAAGGCTGACACGTGTCGTTCCTTGGACTTCGTCCAAGGGCACCCGTGATTTGGGCGCTCGCAACCTGCTTCGCAACTTGCTCGCTCTGGCCAGGCCGGGCGGAGTGAATCCGCCTCGGCCTGAGGGGGCGCGTGTCGATCACGACACGCGTGCCCGGCAGGCCGAGGATTCACTCCGAGGCCTGACCGCCAAAGGCGGCTGCCGCAAGCAGCCGCCGCTCAAATTTGAGCGCTCGCGACTCGCTTCGCTTTCGCTCGCTCTGGCGTAGATGACGCCGGAGGCCTCCGCCATCGCTTCTGAACAACCTGTCGGAAGCGGGGCGGACGCCCCGCGGCGGCCCGATTCCCCTCACAATCGCGGAATGCCCTTCCGTTCCGGAGCCATCAGCTACCGCCGCTTCGCCGTCACCGGCGCAGCTCCCAACATGCTCGAGTCGAAGGTCTACGGCCTTCTGCGTGAACACGCCCTCGGGGAACTCGAGCCGATCAAGCCGGGCGAGATCCACGTCGGCTGGACCGCCGGCCGCCACCTCTTCGACAGTCTCTTCGACTTCGAGCGCATTGGCTTCGGCGGGGGCCTGCTCCTCGGTCTCCGTTCGGACACGGTGCGCGTGCCGCCCGAGATCAAGAAGGCCTACATCGCGATGGCCGAGGACGCCCGCCTCGTTCCGTCGAAGGATGGCGGCGGCGCGTACCTGCCGCGCAGCGCCAAGAAGGAAGCACGTGAGGATGCGCTGCGCCGCATCGACGAGGAGATCGCCGAAGGCCGCTACCGCCGTCCGAAGCACGCGCCGATCTGGTGGGACTTCGCGAAGGAGACCATGTACGCCGCGATCTCCGCCGACGCCGAGGTGCAGTCGCTGCGCCGGCTCGCGATCGATTCGCTTGGCGCCACGATCGCGCCGCGCTCGAGCGGCACCATCGCGCTCGACATCCTGCAGCAGAAGGGGCGCACCGGCGACTACGACGATCTGCGCCCGGAGGCGCTCTCGAGCGCGCCGCCAGAGATCGAACTCGCGCGCGAGGACGGCCGCCGCTCGTCCGCCGATCGCCCGGAGCTTCCGTGGAACTCGAACGAACCGCAGGACTTCCTCGGGAACCTCTTCCTCCTGTGGCTGTGGTGGCATTGCGACACGCACGAGGGCCTCGTGCCGACCGCCGAGGGCGAGGTTGCCATCGCGATCGACAAGGTGCTCGACCTCGAGTGCGCTTGGGGGCTCTCGGGCCGCACCAGCCTGCGCGGCGATGCACCGACCCGGAAGGCCGAGACGGCGCGCGCGGTGCAGCTTGGCAAGTGGCCGCGCAAGATCGGACTGACCGTCTCGCAGTTCGGCCGGGTGTGGGAGTGCGCGCTGCAGGGCGACCGCTTCGGGGTGTCGGGGCTCAAGCTGCCGAAGCCAGAGGACAAGCCGCAGTCGCTCCGCGCCGCGATCGAGGAGCGCCTCGACAGCTTTGCGACGTTCGACACCGCGCTCATGTCGATGTACCGCGCGTTCATCGAGGTGCGCACGTCGCGCGCGTGGGACTCGTGCCGCTCGGACATGCGCAACTGGATCGCCGAGCTCGGCGCCGCGCGCAAGAAGGTTTCCGTCGGAGTGTGAGGCGCGTAGCAGGGTCACGCCCCGCGCGCAGCAGGGTCACGCCCCGCGCGTGGCAGGGTCACGCCCCGCGCGCAGCAGGGTCACGCCCCGCGGACCGCGTCGATGAACGCGCGGATCTTCGCGTGATCCTTCACGCCGCGCGTGCTCTCCACGCCGCTTGAGACATCGACCCCGCCGGGACGCGCCGCCCGGACCGCCGCGGCAACGTTCTCCGGAGTCAGCCCGCCAGCGAGCAGACAGCGTGCCCGCGCGCTCTCCGCAAGCGTTGCGAACTGCGCGTGATCGAACGGTTCGCCGCTTCCCGCGTCGGGGCCGTCGACCACCAGGCGGGTCACGCGGCCGCTCGCGAACCACGATCCAACCGCAGGCGCCGCGAAGGACAAGCCCTTCCAGCACTCCCACGGCGCATCGCCCGAGGTGAAGCGCGCCAGATCGTCGGGTTCCTCGACGCCGTGGAACTGGATCACCGGGAAGAGGTCGAGCGCCGCACGCGTGTCGGGGTCGACCGGAAGCCGCACGACCGCCACCGGAATCGCGCCGGCGTCGATGATCGCCGCGACAAGCGTCGGAACCGCCGAGGGTGGAAGGAAGCGTGGGCTCGACGGGACCAGCACGATGCCGATGAAGTCCGCGCCGGCCTTCGCGGCAACCTCCGCCGTGGCGCGGTCGGTGACGCCGCAGATCTTGACGAGCGTCCTCTTCACGCGCGGCCTCCGGGCCGACGCATCGAAGCCGCGTCCTTCATGGCTCCTTCCGGTGCCGTCGGCCGCTGCGCCGCAAGCGCGGCCGCCTCTGCGTGCAGGCGCTCCGCAAGGGCGCGCGTCTCATCGAGAAGCCGCGAGCGATCGAGTTCCGCAAGCGTCGCAAGCGCCGCGCGCGGATCGTCGAGCCGCCGCAACTCGAGCGCCGCGAGCATCACCCGCACGTCATGTCGGGCGGGCTCCGAGCGGAAGCGCTCGAGGTAGATCGTGTAGGCGCGCCGGGCTGTCTGCGCGTCGCCTTCGACCGCGAGCTGGTTCGCCACATCGAGTTGCAGCGCCGCCGGCAGGGAGGCTGCCGGCGACTCCGCGAGCAGTTCGCGGTAGAGCTGCGCGGCGAGCACGAGATCGCGCTCGCGGTGCGCTGCGGCCAGCGTGTTGCGCAGCCTCCGCTCGTTTGGCGACGTGGTGTCCTGCGCACCCGCGCGCACGCGCGCTGCGACGGGTCCGTCGGCCGTCCCGAGCCCAAGCGTCATGGTGGCCGCGCGCAGCTGGCGCGTGCGGTGCCATTGCTTCACCATGTAGAAGAGGTCGAAGTCGTTGCGCCGGAGGATGCCGGTCCCAAGGAGGGCCACGCACACCGAGAGCCCGAACAGGAGGCCCGCGAGGTGGGCGATGGTGCCAACGCCGGTCCGGGTTGCGCCGAAGGCGTCCGTAAACGTGTTCACAAGGTCGATGGCGGCGTAGAGGCCGAGAAGCCACGCTGCGGAGATCGTGACCCGGGACGGCGGCAGCAGCCAGAGGCCGTGGACGTGCCCGCGGGGGTGGAGCGCGAGGAATGCGCCCGCCACCACCGACACCGAGCCGCTTGCGCCGATCACCGATCCGCCCGTCAGCACCACCTGCAGCAGTCCCGAAAGCGCACCTCCCACGAGGTACAACGCAAGGAAACCGATCTTGCCGAGGCGATTCTCAACAACCCCGCCGAAGGCCAGCAGGAAGATCATGTTGCCGGCAACGTGCATGATCCCGGTCGGATCGTGCAGGAACTGATATGAAAAAGGCTCCCACCAGTGAAAGTCCCGGAAGCTCAGCTTGAGGGCCTGGAACCACTCGAGGATCTGCGGATTCCCGCTTCGGGTGCCCGTGAACACCGCCACATGGAGCAACACGTTGACCGCGACAAGGGTGAAGACGACCAACGGCCGGCGGGGGGTGTCGAGCGTGGTCCCGAGCGGGATGAACATCGTGCGCGGAGCGTATCGGAACTTTGGCCGGCGCGACTTCGCGGTTGCGTGATCGCGGGTGGCCACAAAGGCGTTCGCGCATCGCATCAGGGGGCCTTGTTCCGCTAGCATCGTCCTTCCGCGAATCGCCCCGGCATGTCCTGCCGAAGCCGCGGCCCCCGGCAGGGATTCTCGGCGCTTCTCGCGCCCGAGGCTCTTCCCGGGGGGTTGGAGAGACGATTGACCGGACACGTGGCGCGTTGCGCCCCGGGTCCGAACGTGCGGACTCCTGCACGACATCATCCGGCTTCTGTCGCCTTGACGTCTGGCGCGGCCGCGAAGCACACCGAACTGCCATGACCACGATGACCGCCCCACAGCCTCCGATCTTCGACAAGGGACTTGCCAACACCGTCGCCGCAGAGACGCAGATGTCGTTCATCGACGGCGGGAAGGGCGTGCTCGAGTATGTCGGCATCGACATCGACACGCTCGCGCGCAACTCGAACTTCGAGGAGACGGTCTACCTCCTGTGGAACACGCGTCTTCCGACGCGCAGCGAGCTCGACGGCCTCCGTCGCGCGCTGCAGGCGGAGTACGAGATTCCCGACGCGATCTACGACATGATCAAGTCGTTCCCGAAGGACGCCGTGCCCATGCACGCGCTGCGCACGCTGGTGTCGGCGCTCGCCCTGCATGACGCCGACGCGACCTCGAGCGACACGACCGCGTCGGGCATCGAGAAGGCCAAGCGCCAGGCGCTGCGTCTCGTCGCCAAGACGCCGACCCTCATCGCGAACTTCGACCGCCATCGCTCGGGCAAGCCGTTCGTGCGTCCGAACAAGGACTTCGACATCGCGACGAACTTCCTCTGGATGCTGAACGGCGAGAAGCCCACCGACGCGATGACGAAGGGCCTCGACGTGTGCCTCATCCTGCACGCCGACCACGGCCTCAACGCCTCGACCTTCGCCGGCCGCGTGACGATCGCGACCCTCAGCGACATGTACAGCGCCATGACGACCGCCGTCGGCACCCTCAAGGGCCCGCTCCACGGCGGCGCCAACGAGGAAGTCATGTACATGCTGAACGAGATCGGCTCGATCGACAACGTCGAGCCGTTCATCAAGGGCAAGCTCGAGCGCAAGGAGCTCATCATGGGCTTCGGTCACCGCGTCTACAAGGCGTACGACCCGCGCGCGACGTACCTCAAGACGTTCGCCAAGCAGATCGCCACCGACACCGGCAACCTCAAGTTGTTCGAGATGAGCCAGAAGATCGAGGGCATCGTGCTGGCCGCGAAGGCCGACAAGGGCATCTTCCCGAACGTCGACTTCTACTCGGCGACGACCTACCACTGCCTCGGCATCAAGACCGATCTCTTCACCTGCATGTTCGCGCTGAGCCGCATGTCGGGCTGGACCGGCCACTGCATCGAGCAGCTGAAGGACAACCGCCTCATCCGCCCGCAGGCGATGTACACCGGCCCGCACGGCGCCACCTACACGCCGATCGCGCAGCGCTGATCGCATCGCGAGAAACGCATCGAACGAACGAGGGGCGCCGCACCGGCGCCCCTCGTTCGCTTGATGTCCGCCTGATGCGCGTCGGCGCCTACTTCTTTTCGCCCTTCGCCTGCGGGTAGAGCAGCATGCGGTCGTGGCACAGGAGGACCACGTCGTCGGCGCCATCGCCGGTCACGTCGACCACCATCGCCATGCTCGGCTCGAACTCGCGCGGCTCGCCGCCCTGGAAGAGACGCGACTCGAACACCTTGAAGCGCGTGATGGGAACGAGACGGCCCGTCTCGCTGAAGCTGAGGACGGCCATCGACTGCTCGCCCGCGTCGAGGACGATGAGATCGAGGAAGCCGTCGCCGTTCACGTCGCCCGAGCTGATCTCGTGGTCGACCTCCTGCACGCGGTCGCCGCGGTAGTTCGCCCGCTCCTCGAGCGCGAGGCGGCGTCCGTCGAGCTGCGCGATCGCGAAGCCATCGTCGCCGACAAGCATGATTCCGCGGGAATCCGAGCCGTTGAATGCGCCTGCGCGCACGGCGCCGAACTTGAAGCCGGTCACCGCGTGCTCGTCGCCCTGGCTCCACGTTCCCGTGCTACCAGAGGCGGCGCGCGTGAACACCGCGAGCTCGTTGTTCTCACGGTCGCCCGCGACAAGCGAATCGCCGCGCACGGTCAGCGCCACCAGCTTCGCGTCCGGGCGCGATGCGTTCATCTGGGTCACCACCTGCCAGCCCGGCGGTGTGGCGGTGGGCGCGTAGCGGAGCGCGCGGATGAAGTTGCGGTCGGCGACCACGAGTTCCTTCTTGCCGTCGCCATCGACGTCGAAGGCGACCGAGTTGCCGGCGTTCGCAGCCTGGGCAAGCCCGAACTGCGCCATGTCCTTCGACTCGCGCAGTTCGAAGGTGCGCGTGCCGTCCTTCTCGACGGCCTGCAGCATCGACATGGGCTTGTCGGCCGTGAACAGGAGGAGATCGGTCTTCCCGTCCTGGTCGGCGTCGAGATCGAGGATCGCGTCGGGGCCCTTCACGAGCGAGCCGAGCTTGATGACCTCCGGCTTCGCGGCCTCGCCTTCCGCGGCGGTCTCGCCGACGGAGAGGAGTTCCATCTGGTAGTTGCGGCCGTCCTTGGTCACCACCGCGACGCGCGGCCCCGTGTCGAGGCGCACGAGCGAAAGCACGGCCGGCACCGCGCCCGGCGAGAGCGGCATCGCCACCGGGAACGCAAGCGCGCCATCCTTCCACGACGAGCGTCCCACGACGCCTTCCTTCTCGGAGAGGACGAACACCTCGTCGCCGGGCTTGCCGTCGACATCGCCCGCCACGATCGCGTCGAGTTCCGCGAAGCTCGGCTGCGCGGCGCCGGGCTGGAGGCCGCGGTCCTTCGCCTGCCGGTACACGCTGACAGCGCTCGTGGCGGGATCGGTCGCGAGCACGTCGGTCAGGCCGTCGCCATCGACATCGGCGATCGCGTAGGCGCGCTTCTTGCCACCGCTCGACGAGAAGACCTCGAGCGACGCCTCGCGCGAACCGCTCGAATCCTCCACGAGTTCCTCGACCACGATGCGCTTCGACTGCCGCTCGATGCGTGCAAGGAGATCCTTCTTGCCGCCGGGCAGGCGAATCGCGGTGAGCTCGCGCAGCGGCGGCATCTCGAACCGACGCTGCGCGCCGAGTCGCGCCGACGGGCCGGAGGCCGATGGCTCGACCGCCGCGATCCACATGCGCACGGGGGCGGCGTTGTCGGGCGCGACGCCCGCGAGGTCGTTGTGGCCGTCGCCGTCGAAGTCGCCGACGACGAGCGCGACGAGCGGCTCGCCCGAGCCAAGCTCGACCGGGTCGCCGAGCTTGCTGCCGTCCATGGTCCACACGGTCGCCTGGCCACCGATGATCGCCGCGAGGTCGGGGCGCGCGTCGCCGATGAGATCCGCCACCAGGAAGCCGTCGCGCGAGGTCGTCAGGCCCTTCTGGGGGATCCGGCGCTCGACCTCGAACACGCCCGGCTTCGTCTGCTGCAGGAACACGATCGTCCCGGGCTGGCCCGCGTAGATGATGTCAAGCAGGCCGTCGCGGTTGAAGTCATGGGGAACGATGGCGTTCACCTGATGCGACACCGGGATCTCGATGCGCTTGAACCGCCAGTGCGGGGGAACCTCGTTCACCGAACTCGTCGGCTCCACCGGGTCGTCGGGCGATGCGCCCGGCTTCTGCACGTGCAGCTCGATGCGGCTCTTGAAGTTGTTGGCCGCCACGAGGTCGCTCTTCCCGTCGCCGTCGAAGTCGCCGCTGGCGACCGGGCCCGCGTTCGGGTCGATCTTCACCACTTCGAGGCCATCGAACCCAAAGTAGCCCGCGGCCTCGGCGTCCTGCGCGGCGGCCGCCGGAGCGACGAGGGCCGCGAGGCCGGCTGCGAGGACGGAGGGGAGGAGGTGGGTGGATGCAAGGACCTGTGATGTCAGGAGTCGAGGCATGGAGATTCCGTGTGGAAGCGTGTGGTGCGGCCGACCCTCGCGGACGCGGTGGGTATAGTACGAACTCGTCATGCACACGACTTCACAAATTCGTCTGTTCACGACCGCCCTCGCATCCACGGCCCTCTCCGTCGCGGCGCTCCCGATGATCGCGCTGCCCGCCGCCGCGGTCGCGGTCCTCGCGACCTCCGCCACGCCGGCGTCCGCGGACGTCGTCCGGCTCAAGAGCGGGGCCTCCATCGACGGCACCGTGCTGAAGCGCACCGACCGCCGCATCTGGATCGACGTCGGCTCCGACGTGCTCAGCTTCGACATGGACGACGTCGCGAGCGTCGACTCGCAGAGCGCAGGCGCCACCGTCGCGGTGAAGCAGGACACGCTCTTCTCGACCGCGACCGGCCTCTCCGAACTTCCCCCGCGCGAGCAGGCGAAGATCCTCGGGCCTGCGGTCATCAAGGTCTCGACGCCCGGCGGCCTCGGCTCCGGCGTCATCCTCTCGCGCGAAGGCCACGCCATCACGAACGCGCATGTGATCCAGGGCGAGACGAACATCCGCGCCACGGTGTGGTTCGCGCAGCCGGACGGCACGCTGAAGCGCACCGACATCGACGACGTCGAGATCCTCGCGGTCAACAACCACATCGATCTCGCGCTGGTGAAGCTGAAGCACCCGGACGGCAAGGACTTCGTGTTCGCCCCGGTGCAGGACGCCGAGAAGCTGGAGATCGGGCAGAACGTCTTCGCGATCGGAAACCCGCTTGGGCTCGAGCGCACCCTGACGCAAGGCGTGATCTCGACCACCCAGCGGAACTTCGATGGCCTGACCTACATCCAGACCGACACGCCGATCAACCCGGGCAACTCGGGGGGTCCGCTCTTCAACACGAAGGGCGAGGTCATCGGCATCACGAACATGGGCATCCGCGGCGGCGAGGCGCTGGGCTTCGCGATTCCGGCCCGCTACGTGAAGGACTTCATCCGCAACCGCGAGAGCTTCGCCTACGACCGCAACAATCCCAACTCCGGCCACAACTACCAGAAGCCGCCGACCCGCTCGAAGGTCGGCGCACCGCCGTCCCTGAAGGACGGGTCGTCCGCCGGGACGCCGGCCGCATCGGGCGGCTGAGAGTGTTTGGGCTGCGCCTGCGAAAGACGAGGGCGACGGATCCCAACCCCGGAGTCCGCCGCGTCCGAGCCTGAAACCTCGCGCGTCCCGCGCCTCGCTCCGCCGCCAACCGACCAAGACCCGAGCCCAGCGCGCGTCCGACCGGTCCAGCCCGCGCCTCCGCTCCACATCGCCTTCAGCGGCCTTCCCGGCCGCTCGCATCGAGAACGAGTCAGACGTTCAACCCTTCACAAAGGAACTCCCGTGCAGCGTCTCGCAAGCATCGTCGCAACCCTGTCCGCCACCGCGCTCACCGCGTCGATCCACGCGGGAGACACGCTCTCCATCCGCGACATCGCGCCCGACACGGCGCTGCTCGTGGTCGGCGCCGATGACGTGCGCGGCACCATCGACCGGCTCGGTCCGACGGCCTACGGCAAGCTCTGGAACGACCCGGCGATCGCCGAGGAAGTGAAGAAGTTCCGCGGCCAGTTCGAGGAGAGCCTCAAGAAGGCCTCCGCCGAGGCCGGCATCGAAGGCGACGCCGTCACGTGGCCGTCGAGCCTCGGGTTGGCCGTGATGGCCGACATCGACGAGGAGCTCGGCCTGCCTTCCGCGCAGTTCATCTTCTTCTGCGACTGGAGCAAGGAAGCGGAGACGGCGTCGAAGATGATCGACGCGCTGATCGCCGACATCGAGAAGGACGCGAAGGATGGCGGCCTCACCCTGAAGTACGAGGAGGTCCGCGGACGCAAGGCCGTGGGCGTGCCGTTCGCGAGCGCCGAGCAGCCCGCCGAGGGCGAGGATGGCGGCGACGAGATGATGGGCGACGAGTTCGGCGCGGCTCCGGACTTCGGGCCGAAGGAGGCCTTCCTGGTCTCCGACAAGGGACGGCTCTTCGCGGCGTCGAGCGTTGCCGCGCTCGACATGCTGCTCGCGCGCGTCGACGGGGAGCGCACGAAGTCCGTCGGCGACAGCGATACCTTCAAGGGCGCCACGGAACTGGCGGGCGGCACGCAGGATGTCTACGCCGTGCTCTCGACCGAGGCCGCCGGCCCGCTCCTCAACACGATGCCCCAGTTCATGCTGGCGCGTCCGCTCGTCGCGCGCTTCTTCGGCGACATCAAGGCCTGGAGCTTCGGTCTCCATGCGAAGGACGGCGTGATCGAGCTCGGACAGGGAATCTACGTTCCCGGCGGCAAGGTCGGCCTGCTCTCGCTTGCCGACCTCGCGACCGAGCCGAGCGCTCCGCCGGCGATCGTTCCGGCCGATGCCATCAGCTATGGCCGCATGAACCTGCGTTTCGACAAGCTCATGGCGATGCTCGACGAGGCGATCGGCGGCATGCCGCCCGAGCAGGGCGAGATGATCGGCCAGCAGCTCGATCTCTATCGCCCCGCGATGACCGCCGCGTTCGGCGCCATGGGCCCCGAGATGCACATGTGGTCGATCGCGCCGAAGGCCGACGACCCGATGTCGGGCGGCACGGTCACGGCGATCAAGGTGAAGAATGACAAGGATTCCTCGCAAGCCGTGATGGACTTCATCAACCTCCTCCCGCTTGGCCTTCAGTCGCGCGACTTCAACGGCATGACCATCATGTCGGACGAGTTCGCGCCGGTCGCGATCGGCGTCGGAGGCGGCTACGTCGTCCTCGGCTCGGTCGAGTCGGTGGAGCAGACGCTGCGCGCCGTCGATGCGAAGGGCGAGGCGGGCCTCGCTGGCGACGCCGACTTCAACCGGTCGTTCGGCCTCGTGGGCAAGTCGCCCGCCGTCGGCTTCGCGTGGTGGAACACGGCGAAGCAGATGGAGTCGCAGCAGCAGATGGTCCAGATGATGGCCGCGCAGGTCGAAGGCATGGCTGGTGGCGATGACGCGGAAGTGCCCGGCGTCGGCGTCGGCCTCGACGACCTCACTGGCTTCTGGGATCTGATGAAGCCCGACGTCGTCAAGCGCTGCTTCGGCGACTCGATCCTCGAGTTCAAGGGCACGAACGCAGGCTTCTCGACGATGTATCGCGTGCACCCGGGCGGCCAGAGCTGACCCTGACAGCGCTCCATCGCACCAACAGTCATCGACGCCCGTCGGCTCCAGTGCCGGCGGGCGTCGGCGCTTTTCTCGTCGGTGCCTTTCTCGTCGGCGCTTCTCTCGTCGGCGCCTTTCTCGTCGGCGCCTTTCTCATCGGCGCTTCGCCGAACGTCTGCGTCTGGCGGTCGGGAAGACGCCTGCGTCCTCAGGCCACGCGTGCGACCCACGCGACGGCGTCCGCCATCTGCTGCGCGCCGAGGGTGTGGAAGTCGTCGTGCCGGCCGTTGCGCACCACGTCGAAGCGCGACGTCGAGGCCGCGAGCGCGATCGCCTTCGCTTCCTCGAGCGGTGTCACCGGATCGCTGTCTCCGGCCAGGATCGCCACCGGGCAGGCGGCGCGCGCGGCCGAGTCGCGCGTGGAGCGCTCCTCGATGCCGAGCGCGCGCAGGACGGCGACCGTCGGTCCGAGCAGGGGAGCCCTCGGCATGCCGCGCAAGTCAAGCCGCGCGCCAAGCGGCGTGCTCATGCGCTCGTAGGGCGCAAGAGCCACGACGCCACGGATGCGGCTTGCGAGCGTCTCTCGCGCCGCCGCGTGCAGGGCGATCGTGGCGCCCAGCGAATGTCCGACGAGAATCACGGGCGCAGTCGTCGCGGTCTCGATGAGGCTTGCGACGAACGCGTCTTCATCGCTTCCGATCCGGGTGCCTCGGCCGATGGCGTCGCCGTGGCCGGGGAGGTCCGGCATGAGAACGCGCTTGACGTGGGGGAGCACCGGGCTCAGTCGCGCCAGGGCGTCGTAGCGCGAACGTGCGAAGCCGTGCAGCACGATCGCGGTGGGAGCACCCGGATCATCGACGCCGATGTCGAACACCGGGCAGGACGCGTCCTCGTGCGAGTGGTTCCACTCGCGCACGGGAAGGCCCCAGACCGCAGGATCTGCCGGTGAACCGCGACCGAGAGCCCAGCCCACCGTCTTGCGCTCGGGCCGCAGTGCTTCGCGCACCACTCCGCCGAGCGCGATCGCGTAGGTCGTGCCGGCTGCGACACCGAGGAACGCGCCTCCACCGAGAATGGCTGCTGGGTCGATCACACCGCGAGTCTATCGCTCTGCGAAGGAGCGGGTCGAGCGGGCGCGCGGAAGGGCCGCTTGGGATGCGCACCTCGCATCGGCGCGGGTTCAGTGCGCCTCGAACATCCGGCGGCTGGTGCCGCCCTCCCCGACGGGCACCTCGAGGTGGGCGAGGCACTTTGGACAACGCCCCTCGTAGCAAAGCCCATCCGGCGTCTTGTTGAGCCGACCGTAGGCGGCGCAGCAGCGGAACCAGATCATGAGGAAGGGCTTGCGCGGACCGTCACCATCGCGACGATCTGCGTCGACCGAAGGTCGGACGGGGGCGTTCGCTGGGCGCAGGCCGTCGATGTCGACGATGTCGCGCGGGTCGGGCACACCAAATCAGTCGGCACGAAGCTCGGCCGGACTTGAGCGCCGGTCGGGCGTTCCCGCCGAAAGCGGGGTGCTCAGCCTTCCTTCTTCGGGGCCGCTGGGGCCGCCTCGGCGGGCTTCGCCGGGGCAGCCGGGGCAGCGGGGGCAGCGGGTGCGGTGGGAGCGGCGGGGGCCGCATTCGAGGCGGGCTTCGCAGCCGCCTCGACCAGCTTGTCGGCATCGGCCTTCGAGATCATCTCGACCTTCGTCATCACGACGTCCTCGACGGGCCAGTCCTGCATGGGGCCGCGGTTGCCGCGCGGCGCGCGGGCGATCGAATCGACCACGTCCATGCCGGCGATGACCTTGCCGAACACGGCGTAGCCGGCTCCGCCGGAGATCGGCTGATCGAGCGCGTCGTTGTCCTTCAGGCTGATGAAGAACTGGCTCGAGGCGCTGTTGGGATTGTTGGTGCGCGCCATCGACAGCGTGCCGCGCTTGTTCTTGAGGCCGTTCTGCCACTCGTTCGCGATCGGCGCGCGGGTCTTCTTCTGCTCGCCCTTCGGCGTGAAGCCGCCGCCCTGGATCACGA
>Ga0315900_10008910_pt1 | contig 12812 bp, 12 predicted proteins | sample LakEriMetagenome_FD_203521 | JGI IMG/M metagenome (GOLD analysis project Ga0315900, IMG submission 203521) | Freshwater fungal communities from buoy surface, Lake Erie, Ohio, United States - Buoy 12 MA114 | ecosystem: Environmental > Aquatic > Freshwater > Lake > Lake biofilm | place: USA: Lake...
CCGCACGAAGGCATAGAGCAGCGACAGAAGCTCGACATACTCCTTCTTGTGGTAGCGCGGACCCTTGAGGATTTTCCCGAAGCCGCCGAGCGTGTGCTTCACGTCGTGCATGCTGTTGGCCATGACGAAGGCGCCGATGGCCGCACCCCCGATCATCATCATCTCGAAGGGCAGCGCGGCCAGGATGATGCCGAACTTGCCGCCGGCGATCATGTAGCCGCCGAACACCATCACCAGCAGGAAGCCGAAGCCGGCGATCGCGGTCATGGGGTTTGCGGGGCTTCGCGCAGCAGGGTGATGGCAACGCGCCGGTTGGCCGCCGCATTGGGCTGGTCTGGCAGCAGCAGCTGGCGTTCGGCATAGCCCGCGACGGACCGGATGCGATTCTCCGGCAGGCCGGCATCGGCCAGCAAGCGGCGCGTGGCATTGGCCCGTTCCGCCGAAAGGTCCCAGTTCGATCGCTCGGTGCCGCTGCGGAAGGGCGTGGCGTCGGTATGCCCGGTGATGGTGACTGGGTTCGGCATCCGTTGCGCCACCTGCGCGACGCGGGCGATCAAGGCGCGCGCGCGATCATTCGGCGCGGAACCGCCGAGAGCGAACATCGGCTGGCGGTCGGCATCCAGAAGCTGGATGCGCAGCCCTTCCGGCGCCTGTTCGATCAGCAGCTGCCGGCCGAGATCGGCCAGCGCCGGATCGGCCGTGATGGCCCGGCGCAGCTCCTCGGCGGCGCGTTCGAAGGCGGCGCGTTCGCGGCGGGCGTGTTCGGCGCGCAACTCGGCATCAGTCAGGTTGCGCGCGTCGCTGCCCGGGCCGCTTTCCGCACCCTGACCGCCCGCGGGATGCTCTGCGCGGCGCGCACGCGGATCCTGGTCCCCGGGCGGCGCATCGGCGCGGGCGGTGCGCACGCGGCGTGGGTTGTTCTCCTCCTCCTCGCCGTCCGGCGCGTCGCGGAAGAAGACCGGCCGGGCGGCCGTTTCGCTCTCATCCTCGGTCTCGACATCGGTCAGCACCGGCAACCGGGCGCGCTGCACCGTCACGGCGCCCGCATCCTGGGTCATCGGAGAGGAGCTGTGCGGCGTGGCGCCGCCGAAGGGCGCGCCGGTGCCGGATTGCGCGCGGCCCATCACGTTGCTGGGCGCGAAGAAATCCGCAATGCCCTGGCGTTGTTCCTCGGTCGTCGCGTTGAGCAGCCACATCAGCAGGAAGAAGGCCATCATGGCCGTGACGAAATCGGCATAGGCCACCTTCCAGGCGCCGCCATGGTGCCCGTGCCCGCCTTCCTCGATCCGCTTCAGGACGATCGTCGCCCCGTTCTTGCCGCCGCGTGCCATCGCCACCCCGTCATGGCGGCAGATGCCGGAGTGACGGTTAAGGCGCTCCTTACGCGCGCGGCTTGGCGGGCGGGCGGCCGGTGCCGGGCGCCGCCTCGAAGCGCCAGGGCGCAGCGCTATCCTCGTTGGGGTCGAGCGTCAGCCGGTGTTCGAGCGGCGGGAAGGCCCGGGACCGGCAATCGGCGCGGTCGCAGAGCCGGCAGGACAGACCGATGCCGACCGCCGCCTTGCCGATCTCGATCCCATCGGCATAGGCGATCTCCGCCGCGCGCCCGATGTCGCAGCCCATCGCCACCACATGCACCGGCGCTGGTTCGCCCCAGCGCGTGGTCGGCGCGGCGATGGCGCGCGCGAAGGTCAGGAAGGTCGCCCCATCCGGCAGTTGCGCCACCTGCACCTGGGTTTCCCCGGGATGGGCGAAGGCGCGGTGGACGATCCATTTCGGGCAGGACCCGCCGAAGCGCGCGAAGGGGAAGCCGGCGGCGGAAAAGCGCTTGTCCACATTGCCCGCGGGGTCCACGCGCAGGAAGAAGAAGGGCACGCCGCGCCAGATACCATTCTCGCCCGGGCGCTGCAGCGTGGAGAGGCGGTGCGCCGCCTGTTCGAAGCTGACGCCGAAACGTGCGGCGAGCGCCTCCACCTCGTGCCGTAACTCGCGCGCGGCGCCGAGGAAAAGCAGGTAGGGCATCAGCAGTGCGGCGGCCGCGTAGTTCAGCAGGCCGAGCCGGATCAGCGCCGCCGCTTCGGCGGAGGACGGCTCGGCCGGCGCGACCACCGCCTCCACCGCGTCCCGCGCTTCCAGCAGCATAAGTTGGAACGCCAGCTGGAAGCCGCGGCTTTCGCGCGGCAGCGACTCCGACAGATCGAGCCGACGTAATTGCGGGTCGTAGCGGCGCAGCGAAGTGTCCAGGCGGCCGACAGCGACGGTCACGCCATGGGTGCGGCGCAGCCGTTCGGCGATGGCGTGGTTCATCTCTGCCGGGCTGGCGCGCAGCTCCGCGCCGATGCGTTCGGCAACCTCTTCGAGCGCCGGGAAATGATTGGCGTGATCGTGGAAGAAATCGCGCGCTTCTTCCGTGGGCAACAGGATGCGCCGGCCGGTCGGCAGCGCGATGCCAGAGGCATCCTCCTTTGCGACGCGCCAGGCGCGGTAGAGCGCCAGCATCGCGCGCGCGGCATTCGGGGCGGAAGCCGCGAGTGTCGCCACCTCGTTCTCCGGCACGTCGTCGAGGCCGAGCAGCGGGTCGGACAGGACTTCGCGCAGGCCCGTTTCGATCTGCCGCTCCCGGTTGCCTGAGAGCGAGGCGAGATCGACCGCCAGATTCTCGCCGAGCTTGATCAGCAGGCTGGCGGTGACGCTGCGCTGGTCGTGCTCGATCAGGTTCAGGTAGCTCGCGGAAATGCCAAGCCGCGCGGCGAGCGCCTGCTGCGTCAGGCCGCGCTCCATGCGCAGGCGCCGGATGCTGCGACCGATCAGGGGGCGCGCCATGTGTGATCCTTTACAAAACTTGCCGAGAAGTCTGTGAAGGCAGCGACGGTCTTGCCGCTCGGACCCCAGGATTCCCGCTGAACTTCGGCGATGCAATGTGAATTATTGACGGGCGCCGCGAGCCAGTCCGCGGCGGCAGGAGCCGAGCATGACCCGTCCGACCACCTCCCCGACTTTCGCCCCCGATGGCAGCGCCGGTTTCGGCGGGGCGCCGATGCCGGGCCGCTTCGACGGCATCCGCCGCGACTACACGCCCGCCGATGTCGCGAAACTCGCCGGGTCCTTCCGCATCCAGCACACGCTGGCCGATATGGGTGCGCGGCGGCTGTGGCAGCTGCTGAAGACCGAGCCTTTCGTGAACACGCTCGGCGCGCTGACCGGCATGCAGGCGGTGCAGCAGGTGAAGGCCGGGTTGAAGGCGATCTACCTCTCCGGCTGGCAGGTCGCGGCCGATGCGAACACCGGCGGCGAGATGTATCCGGACCAGTCGCTCTATCCCGTCGACAGCGTCCCGAACGTGGTGCGCCGGATCAACAACGCGCTTCGCCGCTGCGACCAGATCGCGGTGCAGGAAGGGAAAGGCGACGCGACGCACTACATGGCGCCGATCATCGCGGATGCCGAGGCCGGCTTCGGGGGCGCGCTGAATGCCTATGAGCTGATGCGCCACATGATCGAGGCCGGTGCCGCTGGCGTCCACTTCGAGGACCAGCTGAGCAGCGAGAAGAAGTGCGGCCATCTCGGCGGCAAGGTGCTGGTGCCGATCCAGCAGCACATCCGCACGCTGAACGCCGCGCGGCTGGCCGCCGACGTGGAGGGTGTGCCGACCGTGCTACTCTGTCGCACCGATGCCGAAAGCGCGCAGCTGCTGACCGCCGATGTGGATGAACGCGACCGCCCCTTCCTGACCGGAGAGCGCACGCCGGAGGGTTTTCACCGCATCAAGCCAGGCGCGGGCAAGGCCTATGCCATCGCGCGCAGCCTGGCCTATGCGCCCTATGCCGACCTGCTGTGGTGGGAGACCTCGGACCCCGACCTGCAGGATGCGCGCGACTTTGCGGAAGCGATCCAGCGCGAATTCCCGGGCAAGATGCTCGCCTACAACTGCAGCCCGTCCTTCAACTGGCAGCGCAAGATGGGCGTGGAGGCGGCGGCGCAATTCCAGCGCGAGCTCGGTGCCATGGGCTACAAGTTCCAGTTCGTCACGCTGGCCGGCTTCCACAGCCTCAACCTGTCCATGTTCAAGCTGGCGCGCGGCTATGCCGAGCGCGGCATGGGCGCCTATTCCGAACTGCAGCAGGCTGAATTCGCGGCGGAGGCAGAGGGCTTCACCGCCGTGCGCCACCAGCGCGAAGTGGGGGTGGGCTATTTCGACGCGGTCGCAACCGCCGCATCCGGCGGTACGGCGAGCACCACGGCGCTGGCGACCAGCACCGAGGCCGCGCAGTTCCACGACGGCGAAACTGCGCCCGCGCATTGATCGGCCAATCGGACATATCCGCGACAGGAGTTGGACCATGAACAACGACCAGCACGATGATGGCCTGGTGCATTCGCATGGCTGGGCCACGGAGCCGCCGCCCTCGGTTGGCGAGCTGCTCCGGCCTGCCGCGATGCGCGTCGCGACGACGCGGGCGCCGGAGGCCGGCCATGATGACGGCCTGGTGCATCACCACGGCTGGGCCTGCGGCCAGCGCGGCGCATCGGGCTTCGCCAGCTGACACGCACGCTGGTGTGATGCCGCGCGGCGGCCCGGTCCTGCCGGGCCGCCCGCGTCTTGCGTTGCATCAAGGACGCAGCGCCGCGACGGGCCCATGCCGCGTCCCATGCGACCGGCAAGGAGGCAGTGCCATGGCAACCCGCTACTCGCGCCTCAGCATCGCGCTGCATTGGACGATGGCGCTGGCCATCGGCGCGGCCTGGCTCATCGGGCAGGTGATGGAGGATATGCCGCGCGGCCCCGACAAGATGGTCGCGCTGGGCAGCCATGCGCTGGTCGGCCTCGCAGTGGCGGCCTTGCTGCTGCCGCGCCTTCTGGCGCGGATCGTCGGCCCGGTGCCCGAGGATGCCGGCGCGCCCGCCTGGGAACGGCGGCTGGCCGGCGCGGCGCATCTGCTGCTGTATCTGCTGATGCTGGCGGTGCCGCTGACGGGGCTCGCCATCGCCATGTCAGGTCGGGCGCCCCTGCCTGTGCTGGGCCTGTTCGAGATCCCGCCGCTGCTCAGCAGCCTTGGCCTTCGCAAGACGCTTGAAGGCGCGCATGAGCTACTGGCGAACCTGCTGGTCGGTGCTACCGTGCTGCATGTCGCGGCCACGCTGTGGCATGCGCTGGTGCGCCGCGACGGCGTCGCGGCGCGCATGCTGCCGCGCCGATGGTCAGCTTGAGGCCAGCGCCTCGGCGAAGACCTTCGGGTCCACATTGCCGCCGCTGATCACGACGCCGATGGTCTTACCCTTCGCGTCCAGCTTGCCCGCCAGCACGGCGGCGAGTGCGACGGCGCCGCCCGGTTCGGCGACGATCTTCAGGTGTTCGAAGGCGAAGCGCATCGCGCGAAACACCTCGGCGCGCGTCACCACCACGCCGCCCGCCAGCCGCGGCTGGTTCACCGCAAAGGTGATCGCGCCGGGTCGCATGGACAGCAGCGCATCGCAGATCGTCTCGCCCTGCCCGTCATTGGCGATGCGTTGCCCGGCTTCCAGGCTGCGCTTCGTGTCGTCCCAGCCTTCCGGCTCCACCGCATAGACGCGTGTGGCGGGGGAAGCGCCCTCGGCGGCCAGCGCGCAGCCTGCGATGAGCCCGCCGCCACCGGTGCAGACCGCGAGCGCATCCAGCGTCAGCCCCGCGGCCTTCGCATCCTCGAACAGCTCGAGCGCCAGCGTGCCCTGCCCGGCGATAACGTCCGGATGGTCGAAGGGCGGCAGCACCATGCCGCCACGCTCGGTGGCCAGTCGGTCGGCCAGCGTCTCGCGGTCGGTGGTCTTGCGGTCGAAGAAGGTGATCTCCGCCCCCCAGCGCCGTGTGCTCTCCACCTTGATGGAAGGGGCATCGGCCGGCATGGCGATCAGCGCGGGCATCCCCAGCATCGCCGCGGCACAGGCCGTTGCCTGGCCGTGATTGCCGGAGGAATGCGTCACCACGCCGGCCTTGCGCTGTGCGGCGTCGAGCTTGAGCGCCGCATTGGTCGCGCCGCGCAGCTTGAAGCTGCCGGTGCGCTGCAGCGGCTCCGGCTTCACCAGGATCGTGCCGCCCGTCATCTCGTCCAGCAGCCGATGCCGCAGCATCGGCGTGCGCACGATGTGGGGCGCAATGCGCACGGCGGCGGCGCGGACATCGTCATGGGTCGGCAGCGTATCAGACATGCGAGCGCGGCTTTCCTGTGTTCCGATGGCGGACCGCCGCCTTCGCGGCGGTCCGAGGCCGCGGACGCGGCCGCCCGGCGCTTGAGGGCCAGGATATCATGCGCGGCCTCCTCGGAAACGATTAGGGTCCACCAACGGCACGATGGGCGCGAGCGGCCCGGGATCCGCGCCGCGGACCAGCGCCGCCAGCAACGCGCCGGCGGCGGGTGCAGTCTGGATGCCGTAGCCGCCCTGGCCGATGGACCAGAAGAAGCCGGGCGCCGCGCGATCCGGCCCGATCGCCAGCGAGCGGTCCGGCGTGAAGCTGCGCAGCCCCGCCCAGCGATGCTCGACGCGGTGCACGGGGATGTCGAGCGCAGCCTGCATCCGATCCACCGCGATGGCGACATCGATCTCGTCCGGCTGCACGTCATGCGGATCCATGTCGGTCTCGTCGGCTGGCGAGACCATCAGCTTGCGGCGCGCTTCCGGTCGCACATACCAGGAATGGCCAGCATCGCCGAGCAGCGGCCAGCTGCTGCAATCATGCGCGCCGGGATCCACGATCAGCGCGGTGCGGCGCTTCGGCTGCAGCCCGATCGGCGCGACTCCGGCGATCCGCGCCACCTCGTCGCCCCAGGCGCCGGCGGCGTTGACGATCACCGGCGCGGTGAAGACCGCACCCGTTGCTGTCTCCGCGCGCCAGGCGCCATCACGCCGTTCGATCCGCCCGGCCTTGTGGCGCAACGCGATGATCCCACCCGCGCGGCGCAGCAACTGAAGAAAACCCTGGTGCAGCCCGGCCACATCCATGTCGAAGGCGTCGCGTTCGATCGCCGCCGCCACCGCATAGTCGCGCCGCAGCGGCGGGACCATGGCCGCGACCGCGTCGAGCGAAATCGGCTCCAGCCCCTCGCCGGCGTCCAGCATCGCCTGCAGCGCCGCGGCCTGGTCGGGCGGCGCCAGGGTGACGACCGGGCGGGGCGAGAAGATGGGGGATGGCGCGAAGCCCTCCGGCGGTGTCTCGAAGAAGGCGCGGGACGCGGCGGAGAGCATCCGCACATCGGTCGGGCCGTAATTCTGGATCCAGATCGCGGCCGAGCGTCCCGTGGTGTGATAGCCGGCGCTCTCCTCGGCTTCCAGCAGCGCGACGCGGTGCGTGGGCGCGAGATGCGCGGCCGCTGTCGCGCCGGCCATGCCGGCGCCGATCACGATCGCGTCGAAGGTGGAGGTCTCCATGCGCCGCATGCTTCCGCCCGGGCGCGCGGCAGGTCAACCCGCGCCCGCGGAGCGACTGATTCACCGCTGCGGCGAAGCCGCCTTCGCGGATCAGGCGCTACCAGAGCAGGTCGCCGCGCAGGAAGGCCGCGGCTTCCGGCGTCGGCGGATCGCGGAAGAAGGTCTCGGCCGGGGCGCGCGCATTGATGCGCCCTTGCAGCAGCAGCAGCACATCGCCCGCCAGCCGCCGCGCCTGGCCAAGGTCATGCGTCGTCATCACCACCTTCGTGCCGCTGGCGGCGATGGCGGCGACGATCTCCTCCACCTGCCGTGTCGCCGCGGGGTCGAGGGCCGCGGTCGGCTCGTCCAGGAACAGCACCTCCGGCGCCAGCGCCCAGGCACGGGCCAGCGCCAGCCGCTGCTGCTCCCCGCCTGAGAGCAGCCGCGCCGGTCGGTCGGCCAGCGCCGCCAGCCCGACGCGTTCGAGGGCCGCCCGCGCGGCGGTCTCCGCGCCTGGCATGCCCGCCAGCCGCAGCGGGTAGGCCACATTCGCCAGTGCAGAGCGGCGCAGCATCACGGGGCGCTGGAAGACCATGGCCTGCCGACGCCGCGCTTCGGTGTCCGGCAGCGACCAGCGCAGCGTGCCGGCGGTCGGGCGCAGCAGCCCGTGCAGCAGCCGCAGCAGCACCGACTTGCCAGCGCCGTTGGGGCCGAGGATCAGCGTCGGCGCGCCCGGCTCTAGCAGCAGATCCAGGCCGCGGATGATCTCGACCCCGCCGGCGGCGAAGCCGAGCCCTTCGGCGCGGAGCGGCAGGGCAGCGCTCATGCGCCCCGCCGCGCCGCCGCGTCGCGCAGCAGCTGCGCCAGCGCATTCACCGCCAGCACCACCGTCATCAGCACCATGCCGAGCGCGAGCGCCAGCGGCAGGTCGCCCTTGCTGGTCTCGAGTGCGATGGCCGTGGTCATGACGCGGGTGAAGCCCTCGATATTGCCGCCGACCACCATCACCGCGCCGACCTCGGCCGATGCACGGCCGAAGCCGGCCAGCAGCACGGTCAGCAGCACGAAGCGCCCATCCCACAGCAGCGTGGGCACCGCCCGGGCGGGGCTGGCGCCGAAGCTTCGCAGCTGTTCGGCATATTCCTCCCACAGCGCCTCCAGCGCCTGGCGGGTGAGTGCCGCGAGGATCGGCGTGATCAGCACGGCTTGCGCGATCACCATCGCGGTTGGCGTAAACAAGAGCCCGAGCGACCCGAGCGGGCCGGAGCGCGACAGCAGCAGGTAGATCAGCAGCCCCGCCACCACCGGCGGCAGGCCCATCAGCGCATTCAGCGTGACGATCAACGCCTGCCGCCCCGGAAACCGCGCCACGGCCAGCAGCGCGCCGAGCGGCAGGCCGATCAGCGCGGCAATCACCGTGGCGGTCAGCGACACGCGCAGCGACAGCGCGACGATGCGCGCGAGCCCCGCATCCGCCTCGGCGATCATGCCGATGGCCATCCCGAAGGCGGTGCCGAGGTCGTTCATCGCCTTCGCACCTACGGGCGCGCTCTGGCGCGGGCAACCGGTCCTGCCCTAGATAGCTGTGCACGATCTGCCGGAAACTGCCAATGCCTGCCGGACCAGCGCCTGAAATCCTAACCCTGAAGGAAGCCGCCGCGCTGCTGCGCCTGTCGGAACGGGCGCTCTACGACCTGGCGCGCGGCCAAAGGCTGCCGGCGGCGCAGCTTGGCGGCAAATGGCTGTTCCCCCGCGCGGCGCTGATGCTCTGGCTGGCCCGCCAGGCAGAGGCGCCGGAGACGCGCGTCGCGCCGCCGCCCATCCTGGCCGGCAGCCACGACCCGCTGCTGGACTGGGCCGTTCGGCAATCGGGCTGTGGCCTGGCCAGCCGGGCGGGCGGCAGCCTGGACGGGCTGGCCGCCCTGGCGGCGCGGCAGGCCATCGCCGCGGCCGCCCATGTGCCGGACCCCGATAGCGGTGGCTTCAACGAAGCCGCCGTGCGCGCCGAATTGCCCGGCGAGCCGCTGGTCGGCTTGATCTGGGCCTGGCGTGAGCAGGGGCTGATCCTGCCGCCTGGCAATCCGCGCGGCCTGGCCTCGGTGCAGGATCTGGCGCGCGGCGTGACGGTGGCCGGCCGCCAGAGCCGCGCCGGCAGTCACCTGCTGCTGATCCATCTGCTGAACGAGGCGGGGTTGCGCCTGGACACGCTGCGCTTCTTGCCAGCCCCGGCCGCCAGCGAGGATGAGGTGGCGGCGGCGGTGGCGGAAGGCCGCGCCGATGTCGGCTTCGGCATCCGCGCCGAGGCCGCGCTGCGCGGGTTGCATTTCGTGCCGCTGGTGCGCGAGCGCTTCGATCTCGTGGCACGCCCGCGCGACTGGTTCGAGCCGCCGCTGCAGGCGCTGCTGGCCTTCGCGCGCAGCGAAGCGTTCCGGCAGCGTGCGGCGCGGCTTGGCGGTTATGACGTTGCGGAAGCCGGCCACGTCGCCTTCGCGATCTGATATCCCGGTCGCAGAAATCTCGTCCGGGTGTGTCAATCATCGGGACTTGCAGGCCGCGCCGGGCAATGCCTAACCTTCCTCCGCTACAATGCAGGCAAGGCCACAAAGGTCAGCCGCACGGAGGAGGAACACGATGTCCAAGGGGATGACCCGCCGCGGCGCCATGCGCGCTGGCGCGGGCGTGCTGGCCGCCGGTACGCTCGGTGCGCCGATGGTCCATGCGCAGGGCAGTGGCGGCAATCTGCGCTTCGCCTTCTGGGATCACTGGGTCCCGGGCAGCAACGACGCGCTCCGCCAGCTCGGCACGCGCTGGGCCGAGCGGAACCGGGTGAACCTCACCCTGGATTTCATCAACACCACGGGCAACCAGCTGCAGCTGACCGCCGCCGCGCAGGCGCAGTCCCGCAGCGGGCATGACGGCATCAGCCTCGTGCCGTGGGATGTCGGCGCCTATGCCGACCAGCTGGAGCCGGTGGACGACGTGATCGGCCGTCTGGTGGGCAAGTACGGGCCGATCAACCCGGTCGCCGAATTCCTCTGCCGCCGCAACAACGCCTGGCGCGCGATCCCGGCGACCAGCGGCACGCAGAACAAGCCAGCGCTCTGCCGCTTCGACCTGCTGCAGCAGCATGCCGGCATCGATGTGCGCGCCATGTGGCCGGCCCGCAACGAGAAGGGGCCCGGCGCCGACACCTGGAACTGGGACACCTTCCTTCGCGCGGCGGAAGCCTGCCATCGCGCCGGCGTGCCCTTCGGCCTTCCCATGGGCCAGTTCACCGATGCGGTGGATTGGGTGGGCGGCCTGTTTGCCAGCTATGGCGCGCGCATCACCGATGAGCGCGGCAACCCGACCATTCGCAACAACCCGCAGCTGCGCCAGGTGATGGAATACGCGGTGCGGCTGGCGCGCTTCCTGCCGAACGATGTGTGGGCGTGGGATGACGCGTCGAACAACCGCGCGCTGATCTCCGGCCGCTCGGCGCTGGTGTTCAACCCGCCCTCGGCCTGGGCGGTGGCCAAGCGCGACGCGCCGCAGGTGGCGGAGAATTGCTGGACCATCCCGATGCCGTCGGGCCCGCAGGGCCGCTTCCTGGCCTACCTGCCCTTCAACACCGGCATCTGGGCCTTCGGCCGCAACAAGAACGCGGCGAAGTCCTTCCTGGAGTTCCTGTCGGAGCGCGAGAGCGCGGAGTTCACCACGAACTTCTCCGGCGGCTACGACATCCCGCCCTTCGCGAGCATGTCCGACTTCGCGGTGTGGACGCGCGAAGGTCCGCCGGTGGGCACGATCTTCAACTATCCGCTGAAGGCGCATCACGATGCGCGCCCGTCCATCGCCTTCGCCCCGGCGCCTCCGGAACTGGCGAGCCAGATGTACATCCAGGCGCTGAACACCAAGGTGATCGCCCGCGTCGCTCAGGGCGGCGAGAGCATCGACGCCGCGCTCGGCTGGCTGGAGCGCGAGGTCAACAACATGCGTCGCGGCGGCTGACCGCGCTGCATGGCTGACGGCGGCGCATGGGCCGCATGACAGCGCCCGGGGCAACGGCCCCGGGCGCCAATGCCTGACACTGGGGAGGCCGGGATGGCGGACGGGGCAAGCCTCGCGATGCCGCGCGCCGAGACGCCGGGGGGCGCTTCGCTGAAGCGCTTCGCCCGACGACGCTCGACCATCGCGTTCCTGATGACGCTGCCGCTGATCGCGGTGATCGGCGGGCTGGTCGTATGGCCCGCGGGCTATGCGATCTGGCTGTCCACGCTCAACCGCCGGATGACGCAGTTCATCGGCCTCGGGAATTTCGAGATCCTGCTCGATTCCGAGACCTTCCGGATGGTCATCTTCCAGTCGATCTTCTTCGCGGTCACCGCGGTGATCTTGAAGGCGCTGATCGGCTTCTGGCTGGCGCATATGCTGCACCACCTGCCCACCAAGGGGCAGCGCAAGTGGCGCGGCATGCTGCTGGTGCCCTGGGTGATCCCGCCGGCGCTGTCCACGCTGGGCTGGTGGTGGATGTTCGAGCCCAGCTATTCCTCGATCAACTGGATCCTCGCGATCTTCGCCGTGCCGGCCGTACCCTGGCTGGGCGAGCCCTGGTGGGCGCGCATCAGCGTCATCATCGTGAATGTCTGGTACGGCGCGCCCTTCTTCATGATCATGTACCTCGCCGCGCTGAAATCCGTGCCCGAGCAGCTGTATGAGGCAGCTGCGATCGACGGCGCGACATCCTGGCAGCGGCTGCGCTACGTGACCCTGCCGATGATGCGCAACATCATCTCGATCACCGTGCTGTTCAGCCTGATCGTGACCTTCGCGAATTACGACATCGTCCGCGTGCTGACCAATGGCGGCCCGCGCGACCTGACGCATGTCTTCGCCAGCTACGCTTTCCAAGTGGGCGTGCTGGCCGGGAACATTCCGCGTGGCGCGACTGTCTCGCTCTTCATGTTCCCGCTGCTCGCGGTGATCGCCTTCTTCGTGCTGCGCGGCGTCAATCGCCGCTCGCGGGAGGAAATGTAGGATGCCGGCCACGACCGCGACCCGGGCTGTCCCGGGCATCTACCACAAGGCCGGCAGCCTGCGGGCAGAGCGGCGCTGGGCGCTGTGGACCGCCTATATCTCGCTGATCATCGCCGCCATCATCATGCTGGCGCCGCCGGTCTACATGTTCCTGACCAGCATCAAGACCAGTGCGGAGATCGCCGATCTCGGCGGCAATCCCTGGTGGGTGCGGAACCCGACGCTCGATAACTACCGCGCGCTGCTGTCGAACCCGATGTTCCTCGGTTTCTTCTGGAACAGCGTGAAGGTCACGCTGCTGGTCGTCGCGCTGTCCATGGTCATCTCCGTGCTGGCGGCCTTCGCATTGGCGCGGATGCGCTTCTGGGGCAGCCAGTGGCTCGCGACCGGCGTGTTCCTGACCTATCTCGTGCCGGACA
>Ga0315900_10008912_pt1 | contig 12810 bp, 4 predicted proteins | sample LakEriMetagenome_FD_203521 | JGI IMG/M metagenome (GOLD analysis project Ga0315900, IMG submission 203521) | Freshwater fungal communities from buoy surface, Lake Erie, Ohio, United States - Buoy 12 MA114 | ecosystem: Environmental > Aquatic > Freshwater > Lake > Lake biofilm | place: USA: Lake...
TGCCACCGCGCGCGGCGTTGATGAGATACATCGTGGGCTTGGCGAGCTTGAGCTGCTCCTCGCCGATGAGGCCCGCGGTCTCGGGGGTCTTGGGCAGGTGCACGGTGATGAAGTCGGACTCGCGCATGAGCTCGTCGAGGGGCACGAGGCGCACGCCGATCTGCGCTGCCCGAGCCGGCTGCACATAGGGGTCGTAGGCGATGAGGGTCACGCCGAAGGCCGAGAGTCGCTGGGCGACGAGCACGCCAATGCGGCCGAGGCCGACGATGCCGACGGTCTTTTCGGAGAGCTCCACGCCGTTGTACTTCGAGCGCTTCCACTCACCGTTCTTGAGGGCAAGGTTCGCCGGCACGATGTTGCGTGCGGCGGAGAGCAGCAGGGCGACGGCGAGCTCGGCCGCGCTCACGATGTTGGAGGTCGGTGCATTGACGACCATGACGCCCGCCTGGGTGGCCGCCTTCACGTCAACGTTGTCGAGGCCCACGCCGGCACGGGCGATGACCTTGAGCTGCTTGCCCGCCGCGATCGCCTCGGGATCCATCTGGGTGGCCGAGCGGATGAGGATCGCATCGGCGTCAGGCAGTGCCGCCAGGAGCGCCGCGCGATCAGCGCCGTCGCAGTGCCGGATCTCGAAGTCAGGGCCGAGAGCCTGTACGGTCGCGGGAGAGAGCTCCTCGGCGATGAGGACGACGGGCTTGGTCACGGGGCACCTCGGTTGATCGCGGGACGCGGTGCGGCGAGTCTAGCCACGCATCGGATTAGGCGCCTGCCCGCCGTCTTTACGCCGTGAACGACGTCACACGATGTCGGGCAGGCGGGGAGTTCGCCACCAGTGGAGCGCAGTCTTCGGGGCGGTGTCCGTGCAGGTGCCGGGGTTGGTGGGTCCGCCTCGTGGCGCTTGTTTGGGTGTGGTGGGGCATTGGGGGGTGACGTAGACGGTGCGGGTGACGGTCTGGTCTTGGGTGCGGTAGCGGTTGTGGAAGGTCACCCGTGTCTCGGCGCCGTCGCGGATGACGAATCCGCGTGTGAGGGTGCCGGCCTCCACGCGGGTGCCGCGTGGGCCGACATGGGTCCAGCGGGTACTCGTGGCGACCTCACCGTCCGGGGCGCGCCACGTCACGATGCAGGTGCCTGCCGTGATCGCCCGCAACGCACCGGCCTGGATCTCGCAACTGCCTTGCGCTTTGAGGATGAGTCGATCGATCGGCACCGCGGTCCCGATCGCGATGCTCGCACCCACAGCCACGGTCGGCGCATGGTCGACCGCCCAACGGCGGTCCTCCCACATCGGAGCCAGACCCGCGGCTTTGGGGGCTCCGTGGGCGGTCTCCTCGACGGTGCAGCGCATCCCGGCCGGCACTTGCACCCGCCACTGGCCGCGCTCCCGCTCGACACCGAGGCGGTGCACCTTGCGCATCGACTCACTGCCATCAGTACAGATCGTCACGATCCGCACGGACCCGGTCCGCAGGTCGTTGCCGGTGATCACCTTGCGGACCTGCAGCCAGCCCGCATCCGCTCCCCCCGTGCCGCCACGCACGCTCGGGCGCAACCACGCTGAGGCGACCTGACCCGCGACGTCACTCACCTGGTACTGCAGCGGTGTGGCCTCACCGGTGAAGCCGGGTGCCGGGGTGAAGATCACCTTCCCCGTCACCGGATCGACCTCATACACACCATCGGGTGTCTGCACCCGCGTCTGATCACAACCCGGTGGTGACTGACCGGCCCCACACAGAGCCAGCGAGCCGCGATCCCACGGGGCAGCGTCATGGGTGTCGTTACCCCACGGATCTAGTGTCTGCGGCCGATCAACCTGACCCGAGGAGGCATCATCCGCAGCCGCAGGCGGGTCGGTGATCCAGATCGAGATCACCGAATCCACCACCTCCCCCGCCTCGGTCTCCACCACATAAGGGATCTCCACCAGGCCCTCAAACCCCGGAACCGGAGTGAACGTCACCGCACCGGTGAACGGATCCACCACCCACGTGCCCTGGTCGGTTTCCACGACCAGGTCCGTGCACCCCGGGGGTGCTGTGCCGTCCGGGCACAGGCGGAGCGTGCCCTCGTCGAGCTGCTGGCCCTGACCGGGTGAGTCATTACCGATCGGATCCACCCGCACCGGATCCCCCGGACGCCCGACACCATGATCAGGCTCGGTCACCGGATCAGGCCCCGGCGACGGACTAGGGGACGGCGTGGGAGAAGGTGCACCACCACCACCACCACCACCACCACCACCACCACCACCGCCACCGCCACCGCCACCGCCGCCACCGCCACCGCCACCGCCCCCGCCCGAGGCGTTGATGGTCGGGGTGAGTAGTGCGGAGGCGTAGCCGGTCTGGGTGGGGCCAGCGTTGATCGAGTACTCGGTGGTGACCTGGTAGCTCACCGGTGCCGTCGCGGTGCCGGTGAATCCGGGAGCGTGGGTGAAGACCACGGTGCCCGTGGACGGATCAAGCACATAGGAGCCATCGACCGTGGTCACCGTCGTGTCATCGCAGCCAGCGCCTCCTGGCAGCGGAATGTCACCCGGCCCGCACAGCAGGATGCTCGTCGGCACGAGGGTGGCCGTGGTGACCGACGCGCCGCGCGGGCCGTCGACGGTGTCGTCGTTGGACCACGGCGTGAACGTCACCGTGCTGCCGGACGCGGCAGTGCCGGAGTCGTTCACCGCGGCAGGTCGGGGCAGGCCCACGACCGTGGGAGCCAGCGTCGCCGAGGTGCGCTGGCCGAGGGTGTCATCGGCCGAGTAGGCGACCGCGGGCACGGCGCCGACATAGGTGTCATCAGGGTTGAACGTGATCACGCCGGTGCCCGGATCCACGCTGAACACCCCCACCCCCGTCAGGGTCCGGGTCAGCTGGGTGCAATCCGGTGCGGTGTCATCAGCGCCGCACAGGCGCACGCTGGAGGCCAGGATCGTCGTGGCGGGGTCGTGGGTGTCATCAGCCAGCACCGTGAAGACCTGGTCGAGGTTCATCACATCGGTGCGGGCCTTGGCCTGCACCACCGGGCGGGCATAGACCGTCGGAGTGAGCGTGGCGTTGGCCGTCAGGCCGAGCGCGTCGACCACCCGGTAGGTCACCGGGACCTGCGGGCCGGACGGGGCGTTGGCGTTGGCCGTGTAGGACACGACACCCGTCAGACCGTTAAGCACATAGGTGCCATCCGCTGTGGTGACGATCCCGTCGGCATCGCATACGCTCGTGCCGGGGGTGAGCAGGCAGGTCGAGCCGTCCAGCACCGCATTGATGCCGGCAGAGTTCACACCCGGTGCCACCAGCGGCCCGGACTCGGCCAGCGTCGTGAAACTCACGCTGCCACCGGCCAGCACCGGCTTGCTCTCCGACAACGCCGTCGGCCCGTTCGGCGCCCCTACCGTCGGGGTGAACGTGCTGGAAATCGGGCGGCCCAGAGCGTCGGTCGTTCGGTAGGTGATGGGGTCGGCCGGGCCGGAGAATCCCGGCAGCGGCGTGAAACGCACCCCACCGGCGACGACGTCATAGGTGCCCTTGCCCACCACGGTCACGGTCGTCTGCGCGCACACTCCCGCGTCGTTGGGCCCGCACAGCTTCAGGTCACCCGCATTGATGGCCGCCCCGGAGGTGTCATCGACCAGCACATTGTCGGTCACCGGCGTTTTCCACGGCGTCGAGGCCGCATCAGGGGTCACCGATACCGGCGCGACCGTGATCGTCGGCGTCATCGTCGAGGAACCAATCTTGGAGAAGTTGGTGGACGATGGAGTGCCACTGCCGTTGTAGTCGGTAACCACCACGTCATAGGTGTTGGCGACCTGGTACATCACCGGCTGCGTCGCCACACCGGTGAACGAAGCATTCCCCGTGAACACCACATCATCCGTGCCAGCGATGATGACATAGGTGCCGTCGGCCGTGGTGACCGACGTCTTGTCGCAGCCCGGCGGGGCCTGACCAACCCCGCACAGTTTCAACGACCCCGCCAGCCAGCCGGTGCTCTGCACCTGGGTGCGCACGTTGTTGGTCGAGTCATCCGGCGGCACCGTGCCAAAGGAGTCATTCGTCATCGGCGTGAAGGTCAGCGACTGCCCGTAGGGACCGGACTGCGCATCCGGCGCAGGGCGCGGCGCCGGCTTGGGTAGCTCCGTCACCCGGATCACCGCCGACGACGTCTGCCCGAAGGTATCGGCCACCTGGTAGCGCACATCCACATCCGTGCCCGGGGTGTCATCGGTCGGCACGAACGTTACCGACCCACCCGAGACCGTGTAGACACCCGCTGCCGTCGTGATGGACGTCTGCGTGCAGTTCGGTGGCGTCTGCGCCGGCGACGACAGCCCGCACAGCTTCAGCGACGCCGCGCTCAGGGCCGCGTCCCCGGCCTGGTCGTTGCCCAGCGGCGTGATCACCTGCGTCGCGCCCGCCTCCGCCATCGAGGAGTCATCCCGCGACACCGGCGCCACCGGCACCCGAGCCGTCAGCACCCCCGTGTCCGACTGACTCACCGCGTCGGTCACCCGATACGACACTGCCGCCGGCTGGCCCGACAGCGCCTGCGTGCAGGACGCATGCGGCACTCCCGCTGCGGTGCACGCATGGAAGGTGACCACCTTGGTTGTGTCGTCCAGCACATAGACCCCGCCACCGGAGTTCACCGTCACCACGCCATCGCCGTCACAGGCACCCGACACCCACAGGCACGCCGAGGCCAGTGCCGGACCGCCACTGGACGACAAGCCACCCGCCCCGATCAGCGGATCGAACGCCACCGATCCGCCCGGGGACACCAGCACCGTGTCATCAGCCGCGACCGGCAACCCCGGTGCCGCCACCGTCACCGTCAACGTGGCCGCATCCTTCAGCCCCTGCGAGTCGGTCACCGTGTAGGTGATCGGCGTGGCGCTCCCCCAGAACGTCGGCAACGGATCAAACGACACTGCCCCCGTCGCCAGGTTCACCGTGTAGGTGCCCTGAGCCGTCGTCACCTGCGTGTCATCACACGCCGGCGATACATCCCCCGCGCCACACAAACGCACACTCGACGCCACCAACGACTGACCCGCATCCACCGAGTCGTTGCCCAGCACATTCACCGACTGCGTCACATCCCACGCCGTCGACGTCGTGTCATCCCGAGCAACCGGGGGCCCCGGAATGAACGGCGTCAACGTCGCCGACGCCCAATTCGTCCTGCCCCCCGACGTCAACCCGTCACGGATCACATAAGACACCGGCGTCTTCGACCCCGACGACGACCCGGCCAACGCCGCATACGTCACCACACCCGTCGTGCGATTCAACGTGTAGGTGCCCTGCCCGGTCACCGTCACCGACGTCAACGTGCACGTCGCCACACCCGACGGCAACGACGTCCCCACCGGACACAGGCCCGTGCCCGACGACGAATTCGTCGTGATCAACGCCGGACCACCCGACGTCCCCAAGCCACCCGAACCCGTCACCGTCGTAAAGTTCACCGACGCACCCGCCGCCACCGACTTCGTCTCGGGAGTTGCCGACGGAGACGGAGGGGCCGTCACCGTCGGCGTGATGTTCGCCCGCACCCGATTGCCCAGGGAGTCGGCTGCGGAGTACTTGATCGGGGCCGTCACCACACCCGCGAACGACGCATTCGGGGTAAACGTCACCGCTCCTGTCGAGGTATTCAGCGAATACGCGCCATCGACCGTGGTCACCGAGGTCCCCGTGCACGCCGACGTCGCCGACGTCGTTCCCGCACAGATGCCCATCGTGCTGGCCAGCAGCGGGTACGTTGCGTCGTCCGCATTCCCCCGCAGGTCATTGGGCAACGGCGAGATCGTCTGCGGCGTATTCCACGCACCGGTACTCGTGTCATCAACCGCGGTCGGCCCCGGGATGACCAACGGCGTGTAGAGCGCCGACACCACGCGCGGAGTCGCCGCCACATTGTCGCTGACCTGATAGCGGGCAGCCGTGGGCGTCCCGGTGAAGGGCGTGCCCGTGCAGTTGACCGCATAGGCGTTGGGGGGAATCGAGAGGTTGCCTGGCGTGGTGTTACACGGAGTGAAGGTCAGCACGCCGGTGTTGGTATTGACGACGTAGACGCCCACCCCGGACACGACCAGCAAAGTCCCCGTGCACGAGGGTGGCGACTGCGACCCGGTGCACAGCTTCACCGTCGCCGGCTGCAGGGTGATGCCCGTCGGAGCCGTGTCATTCGTGAGCGGATTCACCGACTGACTCAACCCAACCCCACCCACCGAGGTGTCATCGACCGCGACATTCGCTGCGGCGGTCACGGTGACGGCGATGGTCGAGCTAGACCGCTGAGCCGGCGACGGCAAGGTGTCATCCACCACGTACTGGATCGGCGTAGCCGTCCCCACGAATGGACCAGCAGTGCACGACGGCCCTGATCCCGTGGCCAGACATGGTGCGAACGACACCACGCCCGCCGCATTCACCGTGTAGACACCCTGGCCGGCGATGTTTAAGTACGTACTCGAGCACGTGCTTGGGGGCCAGCCCACGGTGCACAACCTGACGCTCGACGCATTCAACGCCGTTCCCGCTCCCGCTGCATCATTGGACAACGGCGAAATCGTCTGCACCGTATTGAGCGAGCCGGTGCTCGTGTCAGGAGTCAAGCTCGGCGGGGCGGCGATGGTCGGCGTGATCGTGGAACTGCCGGTTTGCCCCCGGGAATCCGTCGACTGGTACGTCACCGGCGACGCCACACCCGTGAACGCCCCCGTGCAACCGATGCCCGAAGGATCGTTGTTGGCTTTGCACGGCTGGAAGGACACTGACGTGCCCGACACCGTGTATCTACCCTCCACCCCCGAAGGACCGGTCACCACCAGGGACGTCGCCGTGCAGCTGGGATACACCTGACCCGACCCGCACAGCCGCAAGGCGGTAGACCCACCTGAATACGTCGCACCCGTGGAGGCGGAGTCATCCGTGAGCGGACTGATCGTTTGCGTTACGCCCAGACCACCCGCCGACGTGTTGGGCCGTGCTACGGGCTGCACGATGTATTGACCGTTCACAACGCCGGCGGTGCCCACCGCCACCGCCACCACCGCCGACGTCGACGTCCCTGACACCGCCGACACCGTCGTCAGCGACGAACCACTCGCCCCAGACGCCACCGTCGCCGACGACGACGTCGCCGTGGCCGTCGACGCGAACGCAACCTTGTACGAGCCAGGTGTGAGGTACCCGAATGAGTACGCCCCGGATGCATTCGTCGTCGCCGTCACCGGGCTCCCCCCACTCAGGACCGGACTCCCACTGGAATCCAGCAACGTCACCGTCACACCAGGCACTGCAGACCCACCCGAACCCAGACTTCCGTCGCCGGCCCTGCCGGTGAGAGTGCTCCCGCACTGGGCGGCGGACGTCGGCGCAGATACGGTGAGCGTCTCCGAGTCCGAGGCGAATGCCGTGGTTACGGCGCCCGTCGTCGATGATCCCGATCCCGTTACCGTGACACTGCCGGGGAGGAGGGCGGCCGGATCGACCGGGCCCAACGTCACTGGGCAGATCGCCAACGCCGTCACACGAGTGCACAACTGCGGCGCATCACCGATCACCTTGATCGTCGCCTGCGGAGCCGTGGAATACGTCGGATTATCGAACGTGACCCGGAAGTCGAGATCCGCCGCCACCCATGCCGAGGCCCCCGAACCACCCGACACCGGCAGCGAAGACAAGTCCAGCACTCCATTGGAGGGGATCGTCACATCCTGCCAACCCGACAACACCGCACCAGTCGGATCACGCACCGTCAACCGCGCACCCGTCCACTGCGCACCCGCACCAATCCCAGCGATCCGGAAATCGACCCATTGCTGAATCCCCGAATTCGCCGTGCACGCCATCCGCGGAACCGCAGCATCCGCCGGGAACGACACCATCGGCGGTGTCCCCGTGCACCCCGAAGCCAACGTCACAGCGTCGTAGAGCCTGATACGTCCGTCATCCCCATTCGTCCAGATACACGGATTGATCGGATCCGGATCGACCGAGTAAACCTGAGCCACATTTATTTGCGGGTTTGGCGCACAGGCCGCATTTGTGGACGTGTCGAAGCAACGAATTAAAGTGCCATACGTTAACGTTGGAAGGTAGATCCGTGTTCCCAAAGTTCCGATCTTGTTGTACGCGTGTGAATTCCCATATCCAAGACCATTGGCGATGAGAAACGGCTCGACTCCCGACGGAAGGCCCACAACCGTCGAGCTTCCGGTTTCGAGGTCTAGGCAGTCGCTGTCTTCGTAGACCGCATTTCGATTCTGAAAGCGAGCTACGGTGCATACCGCGATCAAGCTTCCGGCAGCATTCGGGACTGCCACGAGCGGCCTAACGCCGCCGATGTACACAGGACTAGTGGGCCAGCCACCGCACTTGACGTCGACATAGCCCGTTGCACCTGACACGATTCGGGCCGGGTCGATACACCCCAAACGATGGTCGTAGGTGCCCGAGTCAAGCCTGCGGAGGACGTAGAGCTTCCCGCCGATGACCTTCAGATCGCCGTTGTAGGGGTTAGCGAGTTCGGCGGAGAGCCGGTAGGGCTGTCCGGGGCAGGCTACAGGGCCTCCCGCCGCCCTCGTGTCCAAGCAGAGCAGGCCATCCTGAGATTGGGTGAAGACCTTGCCATCCACGGCAGCGATCCCCATCACCTCGTTCCAACGCGTCCCTGTCGCGTAACTCGGGATCCTGTCGTCCAATCCGAACCATCCACCAACGGCACACGGCTGAGGACTGGCTCCGCTCACATCAACGCAGTAGAAGCCGCGTGAAAGCGTGACACCCGTGGTGGTGTTGACGGACTCCCCCCACAGGCGTTGCTGGCCATCGACCCAACCGGTTGATCGGTCGGAACTGACGAGGAAAGGGGTGAACCCATCGACTCGATAGAGGCCGTCCCCGAGTTGGGGCCAACAGCTTGCACCTCCGGTATGGCCGTTCTCTGTGCGCAGCCAATGACAATCGATGTGTGCCCAGAAAGCGTGGTGCGGGCGGTTGAAGACGCGTGTGTAGTCAGGGTCGAAGAACACATCCCAGCCATCCCCCGTCCCCGAGGTGGTGATGCCGTTTCCCGCGCCGAGCAGTACGCCCGTCGATGTGCGCGAGGCGACCTGCCTGCCCGAGTTGGACCCGTCGCTGACGATGCTGCCGTACGCCTTCACCCCGCGAACTGCTGCCCAGCCTGCGGTCGTGGTCGGCAGCGTGGAGGTGTACGTCGTACCGTCCGTCGAGACCTGGAGCGTCCAACCTGCCGGATACGTGATGTCCGAAGCAGCCGTCAGCTTGACCTTCGTGGGGTCGATCGTCTGGACGATCTCCTGCGCCAACGTCCCCGCGTCGGAAACTGGCACGCCAGCCGTGAGGTCGACAGTAGAGCCCGGCGCGACGGTCGGACTCGAGGTCGTCATCGACACGGAGCCGCCCGTGGCCCCGGCCGGGCTCGCCGGCACGACGAGCAGACCCGAGGCCAGTGCACCGCTGAGTACCGCCACCAGGCCGGCACGCACGCCCGCGGACATCGACGACCTCCCTGGAAACACAGCGTGGGCCTCACCGGCCCCCCATGAATCCTCACGGACATTCACGGATCAAGTCGCGGCCGCCCTGTCCCCCCTTTGATGACACTTCGCGCTCACGTGTGACACGTGTGACCTCTGAGACAGTCACGGCACCCGCGTGTCCTACGTTCACATGACATCGCACAGCTCGAGTAGACGACGCCGCATTCTTCACGGCGGCAAGTCGACGCCACCGATCGTCAGACGCGCGCCCGCCGTCGCCACGCCGTGAACGACGTCACAGGACCGTCGTGGGGCGGCACCAGCCAAGGCCATGGATGCACGCGTGCGAGTCGCAATTGCTGAGCACGGCGCCGCCAGCCCGGAACAGGCGCGAATGTCGTGGCGATTGCCACGTCACCGAGTTCCTCCACAGGATCGCCGATGCGCACCTGCAGTGTGCGCCGGGTCGCGAGGTCGGCCAGGCATTGGGCGAGGAACAGCAGGCGCACCGGCGACAGGCGCAGGCGCTGCAGGAGCGGGCGGTCCCAGACGAAGACGACGGACAGATCCGGGTGCGCGACGAGAGCCGGGTCGTCATCGCCGAGCGACTCGGCGGTCAACCACACGACGTCGGGGATTGCATCGGAGGACATCGCCATGAGGTCGGTGCCCGTCGTGACCGCCATATCGGGGTCGCGGCGTACGCGCGGGTCCGCGTACGAACGCTGCTCGGGCGGCTCCTCCGGCGGCCACTGCTGGATCGGGCAGGCGCGCGCGAAGCTGCAGGTGTCGCACAGCCCCGGTGCGCGCTTCTCCACCTGCCAGCGCGAGAAGCCGTAGGGCTTGCCGGTGAGCGCACCGACGGTCCACTGCCAGCCGATGCGGTTGGCCGCGCGCGACCCATCGAGCAGGTGACGGAAGAACGCGTCCTCGCCATCGCGCCAGCCCCAGCCGTCGCGCACCGTCCACTGACTGGCCAGCCACATGCGCTGCTGATTGGTGAGCCACCCCGCCTCGAGCTCACCGACGGAGAGGTCGATGCAGGCCATCCCCTCGGGCCAGGACGGTGAACCCTCGCTGCGCTCGGGCACCTGATAGCGCAGGCTGCGCCGGGTCGCGTCGCCCAGGCGCGCATAGAGGTGCCGGGCGTACTCCTGCCACAGCAGCTCATCGCGAAACGACGTCACGTCCTTGCTCGGGCCACCCTCGACGTGATCCCACACGCGGGGCAGGGTAAGCAGCCCGTGACGGATGTACGGCGAGAGCCGCGAGGCACCGCGCCGATCCGTCGGCCACACCTCATTACGACGACCGGAGTATCCGCGGACATGGAACGCCTCAAGCGCTGCGTCGGCGCGTGACTGGCCGCCGTGCATCGCCGGCTCGCCGATGGGCTCGCGCACGAGATCCGCCAAATGCTCCTGGAGCCAGGCGGCCTCGGCGCCGACCTCGGGCGGCGGGAGGTCAGCCACGGCGCACACGCCGGATGCGGATGGGTCCCTTGGCGTGACTGGGGTCGACGACGTGGCCGCCCTGGGTGATCTCGACCTCGTCACGAGCGACGAGGCGGCGAGCCGCCTGCCTCGCAGGCTCCATGAGATCGCGCCATCCCTCGGGATCGACCGCGCGGGCCGCCTCGCTCGGGCAGATAGTCGCGCTCGCGGCGCGCGCATCGAGTAGGTCGAGGATCCACGCCTCGAGCGCCTCGTCAGTGGCGGTGAGCTTGTGGCGCCGGCAGGCGTCGGAGCAGTAGCGCACGGAATCCCAGTTGCGGGCCCAGGCCTTGCGCCACTCCATGGTGCGCCCGCAGCGGGCGCACGTCTTGGGCTCGGGCGTCACCGTCACATCATCGACGCGTGCCGCCTCGAGCGCATCCTCAGGACGCGGCCGCGGGCTTCGCCGGCGCGACCTGAGCCAAGGGATTCGGCGTGGGCGGCGTGATGAGGTGGAGGGTGTTGCCGTCCGTGTGATGAAAGGGCTCGGGGCGATCCGAGATGGTCATCGTGGTGTCTTCGGTATAGGTCCAGGTGCCATCGGGATTTGCCGTGACGGTCATGGAGAACGACGTCGTATTGAAGTGGGCGGTCAGGAAGGGATTGGAGCTGATGCCGTAGTCAGGCGCGCCCAGAGTGGCCTTGACGGTGAAGGTCGTGGCGTCGGCATCGCACTGGCCGCCCGCGAGCAGGACCTGGCCTCGCGGGATGGACGCCGTCAGCATCACGGTGTTGGTCGCCGGCTCCCAGAGCCAGTAGCCGTCCTGGTCGTGGAAGGTGGCCGTCTTGTCGGGCTTGGTGATGTGCGTGTGGTAGCGCAGGCCGTAGAACAACTGCGGGCCGTTGGTCTGGGGATCGATCGGCTGCGCCTCGTAGTTCTCGACGAAGACCTGGTCCTTGGCACCCGACTTGTTGGGGTGCACGTCGGCACCGGCCGTGCCCTGCCACACGCCCGCCAAGGCACGCAGGGGTCCGAGATTGGCGAGTGTGTCCGGACTGATGTCAGCCGGCTTGGTGTAGATGGACGGCGGCGTAGTCGACATGGAGAGAGGCTAGGCCAGGACCGCGGCTAGCGGGCCGCGGTGCCCTCGACGTAGTCGTCATCGCCGGAGTCGATCCAGCTCATGAGGCCGCGCAGCTCGCGCCCGGTCTCCTCGATGGAGTGGGCCTCGCCCTTGGCGCGCAGCGCCTTGAACTCAGGACCGCCGGCCTCCTGATCGGCCATGAAGCGCGCGGCGAAGGAGCCGTTCTGCACGTCGGCGAGGACGGCCTTCATGTTCTCCTTCACCCGCTCGTCGATGACGCGGGGGCCCGACACGTAGTCGCCGTACTCGGCCGTGTCCGACACGCTCCAGCGCTGCTTGGCGATGCCGCCCTCGTACATCAGGTCGACGATGAGCTTGAGCTCGTGGAGGCACTCGAAGTAGGCGACCTCGGGCTGGTAGCCCGCCTCGACGAGGGTCTCGAAGCCGTACATGATCAGCTGCGAGGCGCCGCCGCAGAGCACGGCCTGCTCGCCGAAGAGGTCGGTCTCGGTCTCCTCGGTGAAGGTGGTCTTGATGCCGCCGGCGCGCAGTGACCCGATCGCCTTGGCGTAGGACAGCGCGAGCGGCCAGGCCTGGCCGGTGAAGTCCTGCTCCACGGCCACGATGGCGGGCACGCCGCGACCCGCGACGTACTCGCGGCGCACGAGGTGACCCGGGCCCTTGGGAGCGACCATGCAGACGTCGACGGTCGCGGGCGGGTTGACGTAGCCGAAGCGGATGTTGAAGCCGTGCGCGAAGAAGAGCGCGTCACCCTCCTGCA
>Ga0315900_10008913_pt1 | contig 12809 bp, 11 predicted proteins | sample LakEriMetagenome_FD_203521 | JGI IMG/M metagenome (GOLD analysis project Ga0315900, IMG submission 203521) | Freshwater fungal communities from buoy surface, Lake Erie, Ohio, United States - Buoy 12 MA114 | ecosystem: Environmental > Aquatic > Freshwater > Lake > Lake biofilm | place: USA: Lake...
CATCGCCTGCTACGGCCTCCTCAAAAACTGGCTGCAGCGGTTCAACATGGACGTCGAGGACGAGAGCACCCGGCTGATGTCCCGCTTCCAGAACATGGGCAAGAAGTAGACCGACCGGCCCCGGAACGGCAACTCGGAGCAGGCATCACCCATGGCGAAACGACAGAGCGACGGGCCGGCCAAGACCGACATCGACATGACGCCGATGATCGACGTGACGTTCCAGTTGATCACGTTCTTCATCTTCACCCTCAACTTCTCCAACGCGGTGCAGGACGACCGCGTGCAATTGCCGCTCAGCCAGTTGGCCAAGCCCGCCGAGTCACCGGCCGACGATCCGATCACGCTGCAGCTGTGGCCCGACAAGGACGGCATGACGAAGGTGATTTACAACGGCGAGGCGATCCGCGTGCCCGACATCCGGGGCTTCCTCGAGCAGGAAGTCCGTGTGCTGCAGGATGCCGGAAAGGATGCTGCGGATGCCAAGGTGATCATTCGCGGCGACGGCCGTGTGAAGACCGGCGAAGTCCAGGAACTGATCAAGATCTGCCAGGACGTGAAGTTCGAGAACTTCGTGCTTCGGGCCCAGTACGACGAACGGAAGTAGGACCGGGAGAACTGCGTCACCATGGCAAACCGCGAGCCGCTTCCCGACAAGATCGCCATCGACATGACGCCGATGATCGACTGCGTCTTCCAGTTGATCACGTTCTTCATGCTCACGATCAAGACGGTGATTCCCGAAGGCGATTTCGACATCAAGATGCCGCTCGGGGCCGCCGCCGGTGCCCTGCCGGAAGATCCGCCCGTGATCGTGCGGGTGAAGATGACGGCCGGCGCCAATGGCGACCTCGCCGGCATCTCGATGAACGGCAGCGGCGTGGGCGACTTCGAGGCCCTGCGGCAGAAGATCATCGGCATCGTGGGGGTGAACACGGGCCCCGGCGGCGCCGAGAACACGGAGGTCGAACTCGACTGCGACTACGGGCTGAAGTACATCAACGTCGTCAGGGCGATCACGGCCGTCTCGGGCATGCCGCAGCCGGACGGCACGGTGGTGGAGCTCGTGAAGAAGATCAAGTTCACCCCGCCGAAGAAGCCGGGCTAGTTTTCCGTGGACAAAGCCATCCATGGCCTTTGTCCACTTGATCGACCGCAGGAAACGCCGAGGGTTTCCTGGGTCGATGGCCTGCGCATCCTGCTCGCTAGAGCCTGTAGCGGTGGTCTCCGACCGTCGTGCCCGCCACAATCTTCTGCACTCGCGCGGCACCTTTCCGCCCGACAAGCCCCGGGCGGAAGCCCGGGGACTCCGCGTCCGAACGCCATCCCGTTTTCGGCGGTCAGAGACCGCCGCTACAGCGAGATGCCCATCGGCGGCCGGAGACCGCCGCTCCACAACGAGGCCTCACCCGCGCGGGTGGAACTTCGTGTGGATCGACTTGAGACGCCCGGCGTCGACGTGCGTGTAGCGCTGCGTCGTGGCGATGCTGGCGTGGCCGAGCATCTCCTGTACGTGCCGCAGATCCACGCCGCCGGCCACCAGGTGCGTGGCGAAACTGTGCCGCAGCGTGTGGGGGCCGATGTCGGGCGGGATGCCGGCGGCGGCGGCATGCTCGCGAACGACCTCCCAGATCCGCATCCGCGAGAGCCGGTTGCCGCGGGCCGAGAGGATGGCCCACGACGGGGCCGCCCCGGCGCGGGCCGCAAAGGCCTTGCGGGGCCCCTCCAGCCAGGCCCGCAGCGCCGCCACCGCCCGTCGGCCGAGCGGCACCACCCGCTCCTTGTTGCCCTTGCCGCGGCAGGTGCAGAAGTTCTCGGCGAGGTGCAGGTCGGCCAGCCGCATCGCCGAGACCTCCGAGGCCCGGCAGCCAGTGGCGTAGAGCAGCTCCAGCAGCGCCCGATCACGCAGGCCGACCGGCGAGCGGCCGTCGGGGGTGGCCAGCAGCCGATCGACCTGATCGGGCGACAGCGTGCCCGGCATGGCGTCGTCGCGCCGTGCGGCCGTGATCAGTTCCGCCGGGCTCTCCGCCACTACACCCTCGAGCTGTAGAAACGCATAGAACGTTTTCAGCGTGGCGGCCTGGCGGGCGACGCTCGCCCGGGCCAGCCCCTTCTTCGCGAGGAAGGCGAAGTAGTCGCCCAGGTCGCGGACCGAGAGCCCCGCCGCGGACCGGCCGCCGAGCCAGCCGGTGAAGTCGCGGAGGTCGCGCCGATAGGCGGCCTGGGTGTTGACGGCGAGGGCCCGCTCGTGGCGCACGTAGTCGAGGAACCGCTCGACCTGCAGGCTCGTGGCCGCCGGCGCCGCTTCGACCGCACCGCCGTCGAGCACGACCCGCCGCGTCCGCGGCCGCTTCTTGCCCTCCCCTTCTCCCTCAGCCGAAAAGCGAGATCCGTCTTTCATCGCCATCGGTCCGTCCTCAATCAGGCAAGGCGAGGGGATTCCCCCTCCCCATCAGCCGAGCAGCGCGATCCAAGACTCATCACCGGCCTCTTCATCACGAATCAGGGAAGGCGACGGGATCGGCGTGAGGATGCGGAGCGTGGCGTGCGGCCGCCAGCGACGCAACTCATGCCGTCCCGTCGCCGGGTTGGGCTCGCGTACGATCACATCCGCGATCACTCACGGATCGTAGCCGAGGTTCGGCGCCAGCCACTTTTCCACTTCGCCGACCGGCATCCCCTTGCGGGCCGCGTAGGCCTCGACCTGCTCGCGGGTGATCCGATCCACCGCGAAGTATCGGCTTTCCGGATGGGCGAAGTAGAGGCCGCTGACACTCGCGGCCGGCAGCATCGCGCAACTCTCCGTGAGCGTCATTCCCGCCCCCGCCCCCGCATCCAGCCAGGCGAAGAGCGACCGCTTCTCCGTGTGGTCCGGACAGGCCGGATACCCGGGGGCCGGACGGATGCCGCGATACTTCTCCTCGATCAGATCCTCGGGCGAGAGCTGCTCCTGCCGGCCGAAGCCCCATTCGCGCCGCACCCGGGCGTGGAGCCACTCGGCGCACGCCTCCGCCAGCCGGTCAGCCACGGCCTTGGCCATGATCGAGGCGTAGTCGTCGTGGTCGCGGTCGTACTTCCGGCACAACTCCTCGCAGCCGTGCCCCGCCGTGCAGGCGAAAGCGCCGAGGTAGTCCTTGCGGCCGCTCTCCACCGGCGCGACGAAGTCGGCCAGCGCGTGAAACACGTCCTGCCCCTGCCGCTCCCACTGCTGCCGCAGCGTATGCACCCGGCCCCGCTCGGTCGAACGGGACTCGTCGGTATAGAGAATGACGTCGTCCCCGGCGGCGTTGGCCGGGAAGAAGCCGTAGGCCGCCTTGGCGACCAGCGCGTCCGCGCGGACGATCTCGTCGAGCATCCGCAGGGCGTCGGCATGGAGTTTCCGGGCCTCCTCGCCGACCACGGGGTCGGTGAAGATCGCCGGATGCTTGCCCTTGAGCTCCCACGACAGGAAGAAGGGCGACCAGTCGATGAACGGGATCAGTTCGCCGAGCGGGATCTTTTCCAGCGTGCGGACGCCGAGGAACTCCGGCACGTCGATCGGGGCCGTAGACCAGTCCGTCGTCCACCGCTTCGCGCAGGCCGTCGCATAGGACACCAGCTTGGTCTCCTGGCGACGCTTGAAGTTTTCCAGGTCGCGTGCCTGGGACTCACGGGTGCCGCGCACGAACTCTTCGCGGAGCGTCGGGCTCAAGAGCTTGTCCACGACGCCGGCGGCCCGCGAGGCGTCGTTCACGTGCACGACCGCTCCGGAGTACTTCGGGGCGATCTTCACGGCGGTATGGCGGGCGGAGGTCGTGGCCCCGCCGATCAGCAGCGGCATCTTCAGTCCCGCGTGCTCCAGTTCCTGGGCCACCTGCACCATCTCGTCGAGGCTGGGCGTGATCAGCCCGGAGAGGCCGACGATGTCGACCTCGTTGCGGATCGCCTCGTCGATGATCTTCGTGCACGGCACCATCACGCCGAGGTCGACCACCTCGTAGTTGTTGCAGCCGAGGACCACGCCGACGATGTTCTTGCCGATGTCGTGGACGTCGCCCTTCACCGTGGCCATCAGCACCCGGCCCCGCTTGGTCTGCGTCGTGCCGGCGGCCAGCCGCTCGGCCTCCATGTGGGGCAGCAGATAGTTCACCGCCTTCTTCATCACGCGGGCGCTCTTCACGACCTGCGGGAGGAACATCTTCCCCTCGCCGAACAGGTCGCCCACCGTCTGCATGCCCCGCATCAGCGGGCCCTCGATGATCTCCAGGCTCGTGGCGTACCGCTGCCGGGCCGCCTCGACGTCCTCGTCGATGTGGTCCACGATCCCCTTCACCAGCGCGTGCGACAGCCGGGCCTCGACGTCGAGGCTCCGCCAGGCGTCGGCCTGCGCCGCCGTGGCCCCGTCCTGCTTCTTCACCGTCTCGGCAAACTCCACGAGCCGCTCGGTGGCGTCGGGCCGGCGGTCGAAGAGCACGTCCTCGATTCGCTCCTTGAGCTGCGGCTCGATCTCCTCGTACACGGCGAGCTGGCCGGCGTTCACGATCCCCATCTCCATGCCCGCGCGGATCGCGTGGTACAGGAAGCAGGAGTGCATCGCCTCGCGGACGACTTCGTTGCCCCGGAAGGAGAAAGAGATGTTGCTCACGCCCCCCGAGACCTTCACCGCCGGCATCGCCTCCTTGATCCGCCGCGTAGCCTCGAGGAAGTTGACCGCATAGCGGTTGTGCTCCTCGATGCCCGTGGCCACGGTGAGGATGTTGGGGTCGAAGATGATGTCCTCGGGTGGGAATCCGGCCTGCTCGGTGAGCAGCCGGTAGGCCCGCTTGCAGATCGACACCCGCCGTTCGATGTCGGTCGCCTGCCCCTCCTCGTCGAAGGCCATGACGACGACCGCCGCCCCGTGGCTGCGGACGATGGCCGCGTGCTCCAGGAACTTCGCCTCCCCTTCCTTGAGGCTGATCGAGTTGACGATCCCCTTGCCCTGGACGCACTTCAGCCCCGCCTCGAGCACCTCGAACCGCGAGGAGTCGATCATGATCGGCACGCGGGAGATCTCGGGCTCGCTGGAGAGCAGCGTGAGGAACTTCGTCATCACCTTGACGCCGTCGAGCATGCCCTCGTCGACGTTGACGTCGATGATGTTGGCGCCGTTCTCCACCTGCTGGCGGGCGACGCCGAGGGCCTCCTCGTACCGCTCCTCCTTGATGAGCCGGGCGAAGGCCCGGGAGCCGGTGACGTTCGTCCGCTCGCCCACGATCGTGAAGCTGCTCTCGGGGCGGATCTCGAGCATCTCCAGGCCCGAGTAGCGGCTCCGCCGCGGCGGCGCGACGGGCGTGCGCGGCGGGTAATTTCGCATCACGTCGGCGATCGCGGCGATGTGCGCCGGCGTCGTGCCGCAGCAGCCGCCCACGATGTTCAGCCAGCCGGCCTCGGCGAACTCCCGGAGCACGGAGGCCATCATTTCGGGCGTCTCGTCGAAGCCGCCGAGGGCGTTGGGCAGGCCCGCATTGGGGTAGCAGCTCACCAGCCGCGGCGTGATCCGGGAGAGGTCGGCGACGTGGGTGCGGAGCTTCTCGGGACCGAGGGCGCAGTTGATGCCGGCGGAGAGCAGGTCGATGTGCGAGATGCTCGTCCAACAGGCCTCGACCGTCTGGGCGGAGAGCGTACGGCCGCCTTCGAAGATCGTGAACGACGCCATCACCGGCAGCGTGCGGCCAAGATCGGCGAACACCTGCTCGATCGCGTGCAGGCAGGCCTTGAGCACGAGCGTGTCGAAAGCGGTTTCAGCCAGCAGGATGTCCACGCCGCCATCGATCAGGGCCTCGATCTGCTCCCGGTAGGCCGCCACCATCTGGTCGAACGTGACGTCGCGGTGGCCTGGGTCGGCCACGTTGCCGGAAATGGAGAGCTGCTTGTTGGTGGGGCCGATCGAGCCGGCCACGAACCGGGGCCGGTCGGGCGTCTTGGCCGTGGCCGCGTCGGCCGCCGCTCGAGCCAAGGACGCGGCGACGAGGTTCATCTCCCGGGTGTGGTGCTGCAGGCCGAAGTCGGCCAGCGCGATGCTCGTCGCCCCGAAGGTGTTGGTCTCGACGATGTCGGCGCCCGCCTCCAGGTAGGCGGCGTGAATGCCGCGGATCGCTTCCCCCTGCGTGAGCGTGAGGACGTCGATGCAGTTCTTAAGGTCCCGGTGGTGGTCGGCGAACCGCGCCCCGCGAAAGCCGGCCTCGTCGAGCGCCAGCTGGTGCACCATCGTGCCCATGGCGCCATCGAGGATGGCGATGCGGTCGGCGAGGACGGAACGGAGAAGATCGGCGCGGCTGGCGGCTGGCATCGACGGTCCGGAAAAGGCGGAAAAACGAATGGATCGCGGCCCCGGGGCCGCTTCGGAGCCATCATAGGCGACTGGGGGGTTGGGGCATATGGCGAAGAGTGTCATGGCCTTGCGGCCCCCGGCGGCGTCGATGCCGCATCCTGCACCGGCCGGCGGCCGGCCGCTCAAGCGCACAAGCGGCCCGGGACGATCGTTCACGAGTCATGGGGGAGGTCATGGAGACGATCGCGCGGATTCCGCACCTCGCGCCGGCGGCGACCGAGGAGTCCCCGGCGGCGACGGAGCCGGCCTTGGGCAGGTCCTGTATTCCCGTCGGCGCGGGCCGGCGGCGGCCGCCGTTTCCGGCCTGGTCCGTCGCCACCCTAGCGGTGATCGCGGCGATCGCCTGGACCCTCGCGACCTGGCACGAGCAGGAGCGGCTTGCGCGGCAGCGGCGGCCGGCCCGGCTCGCCCTCGAGCCACCGGCGACCGCCGCGGAGACGATCGCACCATGACGCTCGACACGCTCGACGCCGCCTTCGTGCGTCGCTGGCAGGACCTGCCCGCGCGCTCGCCGCCGCCCTCCACGGCCCCGCCGTCCATCATCCCCGATCCGGTACCCGACCGTCCGGCGGCGGCACCGGTCGCTCCCCAGCGGAGCGTGCGCGTGCAGGATTCCGCGTCGGAAGCCGCTCCCCTCGTGGAACGACTGCTCGTGGAGGCGGCGCCGCAGTGGCAGGCCATCGCCGATCGCATCGAGGCGGCGCGGAGCCGCGGCCGCCGGGTGATCGCCGTGGCGGGGTGTGAACGCGGCGAGGGCCGGACGACGATCGTCACCGCCCTCGTTCGGGTGCTCCAATCCCGCGGCCGCGACGTCGTCGAGGGCGACGCCGGAAACCTTGCGACGCACACCGGACAGACGCACGACAAGCGGATCGTGCTCGTGGACGCCGGCGTCTGGTTTCCGCCCGGCCCGATCCGCCGCCCGCGGCTGCTCGTCGCGAGCTACGGCTGCGAGGCCGTGATCCTCGTCCGCAGGGCCGACCGCCCCGCCGCCCCGGCAATCGAGGCTGCCTTGGCGGCGATCGGCATCGAATTGCTCGGCGAGGTGGTGACGTTCGCGGCCACCGATACCGCGGCGGAGACGCGCGCATGAGCGAGCCGACACCCGATCGCCTCACCGACGCCCAGCGAGCGGCCGTCGCGAAACTCGCCTGCGGCTGCGAGCAGGCGGGCGGCGTCGCCCTGCTGTGCGGCCCGGGCGGCGTGGGCAAGACGACGGTGCTCGCGGATCTCGCCACGGCGATCGGCACCCGCCGGTCGGTCGGGCTGGGCGACGCGGCGCACTGGTCCGAGGCCGCCGCCCTGCCGGACGTCGTCCTCGTGGACGACGCGCACCAGGCCGACGAAGCGACGCTCGGGCGGCTCCTGCAGCGGTGCCGCGACCGGCGGCCGGCCGCGTGCCTCGTGCTCGCGGGCGAAGGGCGGCTGTTCACGCTCATGACGCGCGACACGCGGCTTGAGCAGGCCGTCCGCATCCGGGTGGCGCTGCCCATGTTCACCGCCGCGGAGACGCGGCGCCTGCTCGAGGCGACCCTCGCGGGCGTCGCCGGGCGACCGGTCGCCGTGCAGGACGCGCCGGCCCGTGCGGTCCACGAGATCACGGCTGGGGCCCCGGCGGCCGTCATCCGCCTGGCGGAACTGGCCGGCGTGTTGGCGGCGTCGCGGCCGGACGGCGGCCTGTCGGTGGACGACGTCGAGGCGATCCACGGGCGACTCTCGCCAGCCGCCGCCTGACAAAAACCCGGTGTACTCCAGCGACGAATTGGCACATTGGGCGAGGGAACGCCACCCTCGGCCTCGAAGCACGCTGGTAAGGCGACAGCCGCCCCCGGCACACCGCGATCCGGCCGTCCGCGGTCGCAAACCTTGCGGTCGCCGCCCTTTCCGAGAAAGATGCATCGGCACGGGTGATTGGTTCGGCCGTGCGTCCCGCCCAAGCCCGCCCATGGCTTCGCCAGCAGCCTCCCTTGCGCCCGCAGCGATCCGCGTGTCCGGTGGGTCCGGCCGCGTCCTGCACACGACCAGCATCCGGTCGCCGATGGCCCGGGAGGCGGTCTTTTGGTGCGCCCACACCCTGTTCTGGCTCGTCGCGTTCGGCGGCCTCGTGATGATGATCGACGCCTTCCGACCGGGCGTGCCGATCTCGGTACCCTTGGTCGCGACCAGAATCATCTGCTGTTGCGCGGCCACCGCGGCCATGCGGTGGCTGTCGCTCAAGGAGGGCCTGCTCCGGCGCATCGGCGTGTCGAAGATCGGGCTGGTCGCCGGGGGCCTCCTGACCTCCGCCGTGCTGATCTCGCTGTCATTCGGCTTGGTGGAGCGGGTCTGGGGGCCGAACCCGGAGGCCGGCCGCGGCCTCGGCCTGCTCGCCCGCCTGGCCATCGACCTCACGCTGCTCGGCAACTGGTGCGCGATCTATTTTGGTTTTCACCTGATCCAAGAACGGAACTCGACCGAGTTCCGGGCCGTCGAGGCCGAGTCACTCGCTCTGCGAAACGAGCTCCATCGTCTGCAGGCCCAGATCAGTCCCCACTTCCTCTTCAACGCGCTGAACACGATTCTCGCCAGCCGGGAGAACCCGGAGGCGATCGACACGGTGACCCAGGCCTTGGCCAACTACCTGCGGTTCCTCCTCCGTCCCGCCGCGACCCTCGAACCCCTGGCCCGCGAGATCGACGCCCTGGAGCAATACCTCACGGTTCAGTCGGTGCGGTTCGGCGACGGGCTGGTGACCCGCATCGACTGCGACCGGGACGTCCGCGGCGTGCCCGTGCCGCCGGTGATGGTGCAGCCGCTCGTGGAGAACGCGCTCAAGTACGGCGCCGATTCCTCGCCGCGGCCGCTGCGGCTGGAGATTGCGGCCCGCCGGGAGGGTGACCGGCTCGTGGTGGAGGTGGCGAACACCGGCCGCTGGGCCCCCGCCACGAACCGCAACTCGACGGGAACCGGCCTGGAATCGCTCGCCCGGCGGCTCATACTCCTGATCGGCGCCGACGCGACCGTGACCCATGCCGAGGCGGATGGCTGGGTACGGGTCCGGATCACGATCCCCCTGGCCGCTGCCTCCACGACTCCCGCCCCGGCCGGGCTCTTCCCACCTCCGCAGGAATCGCACCGATGATCACGGCGCTGCTCGTCGATGACGAACCCTTGGCCCTCGAGCGGCTGGCCACGCTGCTGGAAGATTTCGAGACCGTCGAGGTGATCGGCACCGCCCGCAGCGTCGACGACGCGGAACGCTTCCTCCGCGGCCGCGCGCCCGACGTCGTGTTCCTCGACATCAACATGCCGGGCCGGCTGGGCATCGACCTCGTGGCGAGCGTTCCGCCGGGCACCAAGGTCGTGTTCGTGACCGCGCACGAGGGGCACGCGGTCGACGCCTTCCGACACGGTGCCGTCGACTACGTTCTCAAGCCCTTCGACCGGGACCGCCTCCTCGTCACGGTGGAGCGGCTCGAACAGCAACTCGAGCACGATGCCTCTCAAGCACGGCCTGCGAGCGCATCCCGACCGGCCGCCGGTCCCGCCGACGACGAAGCCGGCGAGGCTTCCGCCGACACCGCCGACGCGGTCACGTTCTCGGGCAGCCGCGGCCGCGGCCTGGAGGTGGTACGGTACACGGAAATCGTCTGGATCGAGGCGATCAAGAACTACACGCGGGTACAGATTCGCGGCGGCGCCCCGCGACTCATCCGGCGGACGATGAGCGAATGGGAGCGGTCGCTGCCGGTGGCGGACTTCGCCCGCGTCAGCCGGTCGTTGATCGTGCAACTGCCCGCAGTCCGCTCCACGCAGTGGCAGTCCCGCGACCAGACGCTGCTCTTCTTCACGGGCGTGGACGAGCCGCTCCCGATCGGCCGCACGGCCGCCATCCGCGTGAAGGAGTTGCTGCAATGAGTCTCGGAGCGGCTCACGCCGACTCCGCGGCGGCCCGCGCCAGGTAGGCGGCGACCGAATCCGGGCCCGGGGCCGCGGGCGGACGGTCGGCCGCGAAGGCCGCCGGATCGACCTGCGGAGTGCGGCCCTGGACCAGGTCCGCGATCGTCACGGCCGTGCCAGTCGATTGGTGCAGACCGGCCCGGAAGTGTCCGGCCGCCACGAACGCGTTGGCGAGCCCCGGAATGGGGCCGATCGTGGGCAGGCCGTCCGCGGAGCCCGGCCGCAGCCCCGCCCAGGTGCGGGTCGGCTCCACGCCCGCCACGTCGCCGAGCAGGTCCCGGGCCACCGCGCGCAGCCGGGCGATCGCGACGGCGGTCGTCGTCGGCTCGAAGCCAACGTCTTCGAGCGTCGAGCCCACGAGCAGGTGGCCGTCCTCGCGGGGCACGAGATAGTGGAGGCCGTGGTTCACGATCCGCGTCAGCACCGGGCGGGGCAGTTGCAGAAGCACGATCTGGCCGCGGATCGGCCGCGTCTCGATCGCCAGGCCGAACGCCCCACCAAGCGCGCCCGTCCAGGCTCCCGCCGCGAGAACGAACTGCCCGGCCCGCACCGTTTCCTGCGTGCCCGAAACGGTCGCGATCACGGCCTCGACCCGCCCGCCTGAACGAAGGACGTCATGCACCGCGGCGTCGTGCGTGATCGTCACCGTCCGCAGCCGGCACGACGCCTCCAGGGCGTCGAGGTGCCGCGGCGAGCGAAATGACTGCTCGGCTGGGAGCCAAAGCCCGCCCACGACCGCACCGCGGCCGACCGCGCCGGCGAGCGCCGGCTCGCAGGCCGCCAGTCCGACGCCGTCAAGCTCGTGGCATTCGGCGCCCCGGGCCCGCCAGTCCCGTGCCGTGACGCGGAGGCGATCCATGCCGGCGTCATCGGTGGCGACATACAGGCCGCCGCACTGTCGGAGGCCGTTGTCGATCCCCGTCTCGGCCAGGAGTTCGACCGCCCATTGCCGATGCAGGCGGTCACTCCAGGCAGTGAGCGCCGCGTTCGGTCCGCAGGCCGCGCCCGCGGGCGCCGGCGGGAATATGCCCACTCCCGCCCAGGAAGCCGTATCCCGCCTGCCGCCGCGGGCCAGCACGCGGACCGTCGCCCCGCGGCCGGCAAGCTCCCGGGCGATCGACAGGCCGACGATCCCGCCGCCGATGATGCAGCAATCGGTCATGGCGGGGCGGGTCAGGCGTTCGTGGGCACGTCGGGAGTGTCGGCGACATTCACCCACACGTGCACGTGCGGCGCGCCGCGGAAATGCCAGACGAAGGCCGGACCTTCGAGCCGCCAGTTGTCCCACACGCCGTCGTCACCGAGGTCGCCGTCCTTGTAGAAAGCCAACCGGCACTGGTCGAGCCCACCCTGCTTGGCGAGGCAGCCGCGGACCTCGTCGCGGTCGCGGGTACGGTAGGGCTCGAGGAGGATCGCCAGCACGTTCTCCACCTCCGCCCGCTGGTCGGGCGAGAGCGCCGCGATCGGAATCCCGGCCGGCTCGCCGCCTTTGCCGCGGAAGGCGACGGCATTCTCCTTGGGCAACGGCGCGACGAGCGCCGTCGCCCGCTGCTTGCCGTCGAGCATCGCGAACACCTTGTTGGCCGCGACGGCCTGCGGCCAGAAGACGTTGCCCTTGTGGTCGGCCCCCTCGTTGAAGCCGCCGGCGTCGTGACCGTAGAAGATCGGGCCGCCGAAGGCGACGTGCTCGGCGGAGTCGCCGTCGCACCGCAGCGTCATGTGGCGGCCGGTGAGCAGGAACTGGAACTGTCCGCTCCCCGGCTCCCCGAGCAGCGCGATCGACTGGTCGTGGCCGAAGCCGCCGCAATCGTCCTCCATCTGCTTGTCGAAGCGGGCGTGCCAATCGGGCTCGATCAGCTGCTCGAAAATCTCGCGCACCAGCCGCTGCTGATCCGCCGTGAAGAACTCGCTCTTCACGACCGGCTCGGTGGCGTTCCAGTTGCTGCCCACACGGGTCCGCAGGAGGCCGAACTTCGGGTGCCGGTAGTCCCACGGAAAGCAGACCTTCTCGCGCTGCGCGGGCGTGAGCGACGCGTGGAGCCGGCCGGCGAGCGTCTCGGCGGCAGCCTGCGGCTCCTCCGCGCGGAGGCCGCCGATCACGGCGCCGCCGGCGCACGCGGCGGCCCCGGCGAGCAGCCGGCGGCGGGAAAGGCGATCGGCAGGCGTGTTCGGGCTCATGGGGTTTCCTCCGCGGCAGGTCCAACTATCAACGAGCCTACGGCATCCGGACGGTCCGTGCCAAACGTCGGCCCGTTGCTTTGATGGCGACGGTTCGGGGGTGCCCTGGACCCGTCGCCGGACGTTCGCGGATGTCATCGTGACATCCGCTCACTGCATGTCCGCTGCGCTCCGCCCTCCGGGCTGCGCTTGCTCCCATAGCCCGGCTCCCGGGGCCAGGGCACCCCCTCACGGATGAATCAGGGATCGCAGGATCAATTCTTCAGCTGGCTGCCCTGCCGCCGCGTCGTGGCTGGCAGCCTGGACAGAAGAACGTCGATCGCTGGGCCTGCACGATCCA
>Ga0315900_10008916_pt1 | contig 12806 bp, 17 predicted proteins | sample LakEriMetagenome_FD_203521 | JGI IMG/M metagenome (GOLD analysis project Ga0315900, IMG submission 203521) | Freshwater fungal communities from buoy surface, Lake Erie, Ohio, United States - Buoy 12 MA114 | ecosystem: Environmental > Aquatic > Freshwater > Lake > Lake biofilm | place: USA: Lake...
CCTTGGGCGTGTTCTATAACGCTTTTGTTACAATAGCCCCAGTTCATCAAAAGCGTCAATCTGCTCATCAATATCTCTAGGCTCGTAATCGGTCTGCCTACCCATAGGTTTTACCCTCAACTATGAAGCTGCCATCTTTTTCAATAGGCACAAATACAGGCGCAACCTTTTTGTTTTTTACATACAAAATTCCGAACCCTTGCTGCCAATTGCCGCTGCCGCCTTTTAGGTATTTTGCAGAGGAAAACGACATTAAATTTCCGACTTCAAGACCAAACAAGGTATGCCCTATTTTACCCCCTGACGAGGCTGTAACAGAGGCTAAACCCCCGCGATGAGTATGCCCACAAACCACGCTCTTACCATGCCTTATAGCCAATCCTAGGGCTGTTTGACCACCCTTTTGGGATACCTGCCCCTCGTCACCATGAAGGATAATCCAATTAGGTGCAATGGGCATTGGTTCGCGCCAAAATTTAATGCCTAGCTCAGGCAAGCCAAGCCAATTTTCAAACTTCAATTCAGGTAATGAGGCGAAAGCTGGCAGCCTAGTTTTAATTGAATTCCATAATCGGTCAGTATGGTTTGACCTGACCATATCTGTTACCTGTAAGTCGTAAAGGACTTGCTTAGTAATTTGGCGATCTCGGTCAAGTGTTCCAGCAAATTCACCCGCCAAACCACGTTCCCATTTACTAAGTTGGGGGAGGTCAATTTCATCTCCGACCGTTGCAACTTGGTGCGGCTTCCATTTAGCAATAAATCGTACAAGGTTTCTAGTTGCAATTGGGTCATGGTATGGAATTTGTAAGTCTGAAATCAGAACGATACGCTTAATTTATTCGTCCTCGTCAAAGTCGTCTAATGGGTTTTTAATTGGGTCTGTTGTATCAACAATCCAATCAGGATAACTAGACCTATCCATTGCAAACGCTAGAGCTGTGCCTTCGTCCATGTTTGCTTTTCGGCAAGCCATATAAACTTCATTGGCTGCGATAGCCCAATAATCTAGCTTAGTAAGAACAGGCTCTTTAGTTGTCCTGCGTCTTTTAGCTACTTTCTTTTTAGGTTTACGCTTTGTTGCCATAGGTTTATTTTACTTCCTGCTAATGACAATAAACAGCTCATCAATGCGATCTGAAAGGCGTGTTGTTTCTTGTTGTAATGAGGTCAACTGGTCTTTCATTGAACTCCCGCCGTTGGGGCGAAGCTCGTTAAGCCAACCTTTTACTAGCCAGCGTAAGCCAGCCAGCACTCCAATTAATGTGGTGGTAATTCCAGCAGCAAAGCCAGCCCACTCAAGGGCTGACATTACTCTTTACTGCCTATGCCAAATGCTGAGTCGTCAGGATTTAAAGCTCTAAGGATAGGGGCAAGAAAAGCTACTAAAAATGCTTTCCAAATATCATCAAAAGAACCTGAAGGATTTGTTACATATACAGTTGCTAAACACACAAACGCACTTCGTCCGTATGAGTTAATTGCAGCCAATAACTTGCTATTCATGTTTGCCCCCTAGTAGTGGTATATCAAAAAATTCAGAATTATGATCTTGGTCTTTGCGGAAAGAAAGGTGGAGATGGTGGTTATGCGGGTTGTATCCGCGATAGCGACGCCACTTGTAATTTAAGATAGGCGAAGCAATCATGCCTAAATGAATTACATAATGAATACGTCCATGACGTTTAGCGTAGAGTCTAATCTGATCTGCCAAATATGCTGAAGCTCGTTTGTCGTCAGAAAGGCGAGCGTCAATGTCAATTGCTCTAACAACAAAGTTGGCTGACGCGTCGGGTATATGATCGCTTTTACCTCTACGTTTGTGATGATCGTCAGCAATCCACCCATCACTTTTGCGCTGGCGATCTCTGTAAGAATCATCTACCTGATTGCGTAATTGAGCAGCCGCTTTTGATAACCATGGTTTCATTTAAAAAACTCCTAAAGTTATGCTTTAGGGTATTTGTCTTTAACCGCTTTAAGTGTTTTGTAAAAATCACTATCTTTATCTAAAGCCCCTGAATCAATCGCATGATAAATCATATCTAATTGTTCAGGAAGCAGGGGATAAGATTTTTTGCGATTGCGGGCGTAGGTTGAAGCTTCCCACTCAGATTCCAAAACCTTAATAGTGTCTGCAATTTCTTTATCAGTTGGTTTTAATTCAGGATTGCCTTCCCAATTTAACACACCATCTTTAACACCAAAATTATCATTTGGTCGTAATCTTGCAACCGCATCAAATACATTAAATTTAGCCATTATGCACCTATTTCCATTAGAGTCATTGAACTAGAGGCTGCATAATATGTATCTAAGCCTCGTCTATTTATATTGATTGTGCCAGTATTAGCCAGCAATTCTACTTTGTAAGTAGTTGCAGAGGTTGTTGATGGACTATCTACTAATTGAATTGTGTAGCCTGAACCCTCTGATGAACCTTCAGCCATAAAAAACGATTGGCTAATGTTTACAGTACCGCCTGAGCCTTGTTGTATAGCGGTTGATCCTCTTTTAATTCTAAATGCTGAATCTGCGTTTGTGGAATTAGAAACAAGTCCAAAACTCACCATTACTAAAATTCTGCTAGACGTTGCAATTGGTGTTATAGAAGTTGCAATCTCAGTATATTCTGAAGCACTAGAAACTTGCTTTAATGTGTTATCGCTAGTTGAAACTACCTGCAATATTTTTCCACCACCACCAGCAGGAGTAGCCCAAGTTGGCACTCCACCAGCAACAGTTAACACTTGACCAGTTGAACCAATAGCTAATCTTGCAGGAGTTGAACCGCTTGACGAATAGATTGTGTCGCCAGTAGTTGTCATTGGGTTAGTCATACCTGTTGTATCTAGGTTTGCCCAAGCACTTCCTGTGTAATATGTCGTTACGTTTGTATCTTTAAGATATGCGAATTGTCCTTCTTGTGGAGAAGTAATTGCTGCGTCGCGAGCTGTCGCGTTTGCAAAAACTAAAACTCCCTGCATCAAATATCCGTTGACATTTGCGGCGGAAAGAATTTCACCAACTGCAAACGTTTTAAACCCTAGTCCTGCTGCCATATTGTTATCCCCCTAGTAGCTAAGTATATCGTCATTTAACTGACCATAATAAATATCGTCCAAAATAAATCCATCAACCAAGGTTTCTTGGGTGCTGAAATGTCCAATCCAAGACGAAGGGGTTATATCCCAAGCAACGCCTTGAACCTGAAGGTTTTTTGTAATTGTAGAACCGTCAGGCTGTATGTTGGTAATTAGAACATTAGTAAAATAATCCATGCCCAATAGCGTGTCAGTCGGCACATTGGAGTCCAGTAAGTCAACGCTCATTTCATCAATTCTAATGGTTGTGTCTGACCTTGAAGCGACGTAAATAGCGGCAATGTTAGCTGCTTCGGCGTCTGTCTGAACGACCAGATCAGAGCTAGTAATTGAGTGAGGGAAGTAGGTCGCAACGCTATCGGCGTCAATAAAAACTTGGGTCGTCCCGCCCAAACGAGTTATGTTCGCTTGGTTTACAATCAATTTATCATCAAAGGCAAATTTTACGTTTTTGTAAGGAATCCCAGTAGTTTGATTAAACTCAATAGGAGTGTCACCTGCGCTACCTATAACCTCTGATCTGTTTTTAAATATAACGTTTCCAGAGGGGCTAACATAATATGCCCCCTGCTCTGAGAATTCACAGTTTTTAATTGCTGATAAGGAAGTCCTAGAACTACCAGCGTCAGCTTGAGTTAAAGTATCTCCTACGGAAATTGATCGCATACTTACAGGGAAATCTACTGTATCCAAAATCTTGTCAATTCTAGTGCCTGTATCTTGACCAGCGGCTTGTCCTGTTATTGTGGTTACAGCTGCTAAGTTAAAAAGCCTAAAAGCGTCTGAAGCGTTTATGTCCACATAGGAAACGTTCTCGCCTTGATCGTAAGAATATATGTAATCCGTTGTATAGCCGCTAAACAAATAATAAGTTACTCCGCTATAAGCGGCAGAAATTCTTAATTTCTTTAAAGGTGTTAATTGTCCATAAAAAGGCGAGCTGGTGTTTTGGGGGTTAAAATTTCCGTTAGGGTCGTAAATTCTAACGGTAGCATTTCCAGCCTCGTAAGTATCTCTTATTAAATTGCGTCCGCGTCTTATGCTTATTCGTCTTGCATCTGGCGTTAAATCAGCTACTAATGATGGAGTTGTTGTTTCAGCTAAAGTACCAGTATCTAATAAACCGTTGACAGGGTCGTCAAGCGTAAGACCAATACCGAAGGTAGCTCCCGACGAGAAATCTAAAGAAATATCAAGCGTCGCTGGTAAAACCATTAATCGCCTCTGGTAGCTCTATTTGACAAAGTAAATGAACCTGACGCGCTTGAGTCAAGTAATCCCATACGCAATGAATCAGTTAAATCTCTGTTAGAGATAACATTGCCTTGGACGTTAACTGTCACTTTTGTTTCACGTTCTCCAGCACGATAACTCTGCCAATCAGGCATTTGTGTATTTAATGTAACTTGATTCTTTTTTGCAGCGTATTCTAAAGCTTTTGCTGCTCCACCAATGTCGCCGCCTAATGGTATGCCAGCAAAAGGAACGGGAACAATTGGTGAGCCACCGCCGCCGCCACCGCCGCTAATACCACCGCCGCCACCGCCTGTATTAACGGTGTTAACTTGAACAGTTAAAACAGGGGCTTTAAGTTTATTTAATGCGTCTTGTATTAAAGAAATATCGGTTATGGCTTTGTTAATGTATGAAGGATAATCTTGCAATGGATTTAAGGCAGGTGGTAAATTCTTAATTGCGTTTGCCAAACCTGTTGTTTGTAATTGTGATAACGCTAACTGATTGCTTAAACGGTCTGCCTCTGCTGCATTTTCTGTAAGTAAAGCAAGTTGTAAAGATAGTCTAAGTTTTTCGTCCTCAGTTAATTGATTCTGCAAGGCTGCCATGATTTGTATTTGTTCCATGTCAAGCAAGCCACTTGCCTTTTTAAGTTTAGCCTGATCTTTAATTGCCTTGGTTTGTGCGTTGGTTGCTTTCAATTGGGCAAGTGCGGCAGCCTTGGCTTCCTTGGCAGCTCTAGCAGCTGCACCCTCGGCAAATTTAGCCGCACCGCCTTGATCGCCCCCAGCCATTGAACCGCCAGCGGCAAACATACTTTGTAGGTTGTTAGTTGCCTTAGTTGCAGACTCGCTAATTGCATCAACGCCTTTAATCATTAAGCCAATTGCTGCAAACATGCCAGCAGTCATAGCAGCTGCGCCTAGTGGGCTAAACAAAAAGTTTCTAGCAATTGCTGAAGCTAATAAAGCGTTTCTCAAAGTCTTGACAGTTTTAACAATTGTGCCTAAAGCTGTTATGAAAGCAGCTATTTTATTAATTGTAAAGGCAGCAAGTAAGACTGCTGCAAAAGATTTAACCAAAACAATGTTATCTCTTATTAACTGCCCAATTCTAATTAAAGCTTGGGAAGTAGATTCACCAAAATTAATAATCTTTGTTTGTAGTTGGTCTATATCTGTTGCACCACTAATACGCATAATGGCTTCAACAAGACCTGCGCCAATGCTTTCTTTTGCTGAATCGGCTGCAACTTTTAATTTGGCTAATTTGCCAGCAAAGGTAGTTGCGGCGGCTGAAGCTGCACCTTTCGTAACAAGTGTGACCTCTTTAAGAATCTTAGCGAAGTCCCCTGAAGCAAGTGTGGTTTTGCTTATGCCTAAACCTAATGCGCCCAAACTCCTAGTATTTCCTAAATATGCTTTGCTTAATGCGTCGGCTGCCTCAGTTACCGTAATGTTTTGACGAGCAGCAATGTCTAAAGCAATGTTGGTAAGATTTTGGGAAGCGGCAAGACTACGAGTTGAGGTTAAAAGTTTTTCATACGCAGGAATTAATTGCTCATCTGCCACGCCGAATTGAAGTTTAAGACTGTTTAAAAATGCTAATGAGTCTGAGGTTGCGAACTCAAATCCAATACTACGCAATGAGTTTTTAAATACTGCTAGTTGCTTTTCTTGAGCAGCAAACGCACTAATGGCTGACTTAGCGAAAGCCGTAACACCAACACCAATGAGAGCTTGTTTAACGTTTCTAGCCAATTTATCGGCAGCGTTTTCAGCTTGAGTAAATGCTTTCTTGCCTGTAAATTGCGCGGCAATATCAATTACTATACTCATTGTGAAACCTTTCTAAAATATTGTTTCTTTTTAAATTGTTCGTTAGCGTTGTAAATAGCAGTTAAAGCGGCAGCATTAGCCTTGCCACCGTCCTCAGCCCAAGCCCGAAAGATCAACCGACCTTTCATGTAACGACCGCGCTTTGTAGAACTTTCAATATTGCCTTGCTTTAGCTCGCCCATTGCTTGAATAAAATCTGAGCCCGCTTGAGGGTTATTTGAACGACTAATATCTTTTTGACGTGGGTCGCCTTTACGACCAACCCAAGGCTGACCTGAAGGGTTCTTTCTACCAGCTGTTTCGTAAATAGCACCAGCAGCAGATTTGTTAATTATGTAATAAACAGCTTTAAATCCACGTTTATTAGTTCTGCGTGGGGTTGAACTATATTTAATTTCCTTAGAAACGGTTGCAGAGTTAAATAAAGGAAACTTTCTTAACCTATTACCTTGAGCATCAAAGTAAAATTCAGATCGCCGTCTGTAATTCCAATTGCCTAAAGGAGAACTACTAGGAACATAATTTTGAGCTTTCTTAACTATGCCACCAAGGGCGATAGCCATTTGATCGTCTAATTGTGCAGCTAGGGTAGGGTCATAGTCATTGAGAGCTTTTTTAAACTCAATTAAACCTTTTATTTCTGCTGGCATTTTCCCTAGCCTTTGCGTCGTCTTTGAGAACCGCTAAAGTCGCCTTTAACAAATCTCTGTCCATATCAATAAACGTTTGGTGCGGAAGTCCTGTTGTTATTGCTAACCTAGCAACAAGGTAGTGAAAGGAATCCCGCGTTATCCATTTGGGGAGTCAGCGTCAAGGATTTCTACTTTAACAAGCTGCTCTAAATACTTATCGCCAAAAGGCACAACAGTTACGCCATTGCGCCTTTCAGCTTCCCAAGCCAACCAATAAACCGCGCTTTGTTTTTCCTCATCTCGGAAATACTTATGAAAGCCACTTTTAAAATGGGATTCAAACGCGAACTCAATAACAGGAGTAATTTCATATTCAGAAATTTCACCTGAAGCCTTGGTTATTTTAAGTTTAATCATTTTAGTCCTTTGTTATGACCAAGTACCAGTGGTTGCGTACGCTGTCTTGCTATTGCATGTAAACGTCAAGTCCATCATGCCTATATCAGCGACCGCGCCATTGATGTCGGTTAAGTTATCAATCAAAATCGTACCACTGTACAACGGGTTGGTTGCGGACACCGCGCTGGCAGTATCTTGAATTGCTTCAAAAGCAACGGTTGTACCAAAAGCGGCTTGCAGTGTAGCTCTTACTGAACCTGCACCTGAAGCTAAATTATCATTTAGAAATGATACGGTAATGGTGTCCGCTGATAACCCAGTTGTAAATTTGTGAGAATTATCCCCCATTGCGCTGATCTCAATTTGGTCAAGAACGCGGTTTAAGGTGAAAGCTGTTACATGGTCAGACAAGTTAACAGAGTTAACTTTAAATCCAACTTTGTTATTTAAAAAGGTTGCCATGAATTATTCCTCGTCTTTCTTGGTGTTTGTTGGTTTTGGCTTGTCTTGCGGTGTTACTTGACCGATCTTTTTAAGAAAGGCAATGTCCTCGTCTGTAAGTGTCATTTTAACTCCAAGTTGTTAGTGTGCTTATATTAATTGTGGAAACCATCATCTCTTGAGCTTCCTGCAATACCGAAGGCGCAGATACGCTTTCAATGTTAAATTTAATGCTTGACGCAACAAGTTTTAAAAATACTGCGCAAACCATTTCCTCTAACGCAATCAATGAAGCTTGATTGTCCAGCATTGGGACTATGCAAGTTATTGTAAAGTTTGCTTTTGCCCCAACATTGTATTGATTGTTGCTTGGCTCAAGCATTGGGTCGGCATACCTGAGAACAACGCTATTGGCGGTGGGTGTGGCTGGCACATAAGAGAACGTGTCCCACACCCCCGCATTACTTAGCGCGGACGCAATGGAAGCTCTGAGAGTTGTAACGGCAACTGTCATTAGCCTATTAGTCCATTGGGAGCTAAGTGGTTCGCAATTAAGCCTCTAACTTTTGCAATCAATGTTGAACCCATTTTAAAGGGTGATGGTTGAAAATTAGGGTCTAGTGCGCCGCCATTAGCAGCTTGTTTGGCTTGCCAGACTTCAGTCGCCACCATAAGGGTAGCCAAATTTATTTCGGGAACTGTTGCATAATCTGTGCCATGAAACGACCCTGTTGCAACTCCGTAAGGTCTAACTAAATGATTTGTTTGATCTGCGCCTGAAGCAACCGTAAAAGAAAAAGTATAAATTGTAGATTCGGTTATTGTACGAGTTCCGTTAAACACCGCGCCTGAATCTGAAATTACTAGGCTTTGACCAACAACAAAACCATGAGGTTCAACTGTTGTAACAGTTGCCTTTAAGCTGTTTAATTCTGTTGCAGCAATGTAAGCTTTATTAAACCACAAATAGCTTTTAATTACGTTTTCGGCAGCCTGACAGACTTCCTCAACCGTTGCTGACGAATACAAATTTCCTAATTGTAAATTTGCTCGGAGTTCGGCTTCAGTAACGTATGTCGCTGGCAAAATATTTTCCTTTCTTAAAAGTTAAGGGGCGAAGGCTTCCAACGCCCCTTAACGGATTTTTCCTAGTTAGGAAAGATTAAGCAATCATCCACTTGTAAGCTCCAGCGTTTACCTTATTGGCAATTGCGCCGTAGCCATAGTAAGAAACGTCAATTTGACCGCTTGAAATTACATTGGTTTCCAAACGATACTTGGTTGACTCATACCATGTGAAGGACTGAGGATTTACAACAATAATTGAACCGTCGCCTACTCCACCTAGGTAGCGAGAAACACGGAGGTTTAATCCACCAATGTTGCCGCGGATATTTGTAGGAGTTAGATTTCCTGAAGCGTTCTGAGGATTAATTGTCTGAGTAAATACAGCTCTGTTTGAACCATCTACTAGACCCATCAATGCGCCCCATTGCTCAGGTGATACAACAATGTTCTCAGCAAAACCAAGAGTTCCAGAATAAACTGAAACAGCTGCGTCAGCAATAAAATCTTGAATATTTGCTGCTGTCATTGTTCGGTTGCCGCCATCTGTTGCAACTGCTGAAAGAGTTGCACCCACAGCTGCGTCAGTTGCGCTTGCGTAAGCAAACTCCATTTGACGAACTAGCTCTGAGAAAAATGCTGGGGACGATCTGTCCAATAGCTCAACGGAAAATATTTGACGTCCAGCGTATTTTTTAACATTTACGCTCAAGAAGGAAACATTTTGGTCAGTTTGTGATGGTGCTGCACCTTCAGCAGTTTCAGCAACTGTTGGTACTTGAGTTAATTTAGGAATTTCAAAAGTCATGCCAGCATCAGGAAGCGCACCAGTCGTAATAGAATCAATAAACGGTCTGTCTGCGTTGCTAAGTGGGTTAATTACTTCAGTCAATTGACGTGTAGGAATTAAACCTGCGTTGTCAGTTGTATCTGCTGCTGCGCGTAGGTACTCGCGAGCTGAATCATCATTTAGATATTGTGCGCGTAATGTGTTCTCTAGGAATTTTTCCTTTGTGAACTCAAGACGAGGACGAGTGTAAATAGGTGCTGCAATTGTTGGGCGAGAAGCTTCAACCGCTGGGGTTTCTACTACCTCGGTCGCAACAGTTTCAGTAGTTGTGTTTTCCACAATTTCCTCTTTTTCTGTTTTGGTTTCGGTTGAAACTGCCTCTGTATTTTCAGACGCAGCAACGCTAGTTACTTCAGCAGATTTAAATGCGGCTGCCTGTACTAGCGAAACTTCCATTAAACGTGCAGCACTTACGCGATACACTCCGTTACTGTTTTTTCCTTTTAATACTTCCACTCCAACACTCAAGCCAGAACGTAGCGACTCAGCCGCCTCAATCAAACTATCAGTTCCCCTAGTGGTGTTACTAACTTTAAACTCAGCATAAATTCCAGTTGAATCCTCAGTTACGTTTTTCATGCGACCAATTGGCATTTTTGGGTCATGCTCTAAAAGCAACTTAACATTTTTAGGCTCATCTATTGCGATTGAACCTTCCTCAAAAATTACTTTGCCAACTGAGGTATTTCCAATTTCGTTACCGTACGGCGCAATTTTTCCCGCAATGATTCTGCGAGATTCTGAAGCCTCTAAATCTGCACTAAAATTAATTATTTCCATTTGGTGATAATTCCTCCATTTGTCTTGCTTCCTCAACTGAAATCAAATTGAGCTGAAGCATTTTCTCAATAACAGTTAATCTTTCTAGTGGATTGGCTCTTAAAAATCCTGAGTCCATGTCAAACGCTATAAATTGTGTGGCGGGCGTAAGATCGTCCATACTTAGGCGACTTTCTACCGCGCTTACGTAAGGTTGCAAGGATAGAGCTACAAACTGACGTCTTTCGTCTTGGACGTTAGAATAAGTTAAACTATTATTCATTTCCGCAGAAATATAATAAGCAGGAACATTACAAAGTCTGGCAACTTGAGTACACATCATCAAAATTGAGTCGTTGTAGGTCATGTCCTTCGGTGAAAAGGCTGTTGGTTGATATTCCAACGACGCTGTCAAATATGCAGTTGATCTTTCTGCGCGACTGCGACGCCATGCAGCTAATAAACCTGCAACTTCTTTTTCACCTAAGTCCGCGCCATTATTTTTCAAAATTCCCGCTGGAGTTGGAACTGAAGCGGCGTTTGCAGCAGCTTTTTCTAAATCAATTGCTGATCTTAAAATTCGTGCGCCAGCATGTAAAATTCCATCAACAGGCGATTGTATTGTGACGAGTGAGCCAACTCCCGCCATTGGTCTTTCGCGTCCATCAACTGTATAAAAATCTACAAAAGTGTTTAATTTATTTAATTGAACTTGAACTCTAGTGTTATTAACAAAATCAAAACGCGCTGGACGATTGTCGTCTTGATAAACTTCAGTTACTTCTAAATACGCAGTTCCGTAGAAAAATAATGCGTCAACAATTGCGGTTAAAATAATTGTGTTAGGTGCTGATTTAGATAATTGATTAACCCAAGGTAAATTTGGTAATTCCTCTTTAGTTGCCTTGGAATAAGTTTTTAGTTCCATAGTGCCAATTGTTGTGGCTATTAAGTTGCGGCAGCGCATAACGCTTGGGACGGAAATCGCTTCCTCGCGTCCTACTGATTGGAACGGAGTAAATTGCGAATAAAAATTAAAAGGGTCAGCTACAACAGGCGGAGCAAGTTGCGCGGTTATTTGTGGTTTAGATTCTGGCTTGATTAAATCTCGGAAAAATCCCATTAGAGAATTATATCACTTTTGACCGTCATGCGTAGATCATCGGAACGGAAATTGGTTTTGATAGCAAGTGAACGCACATTGCGGTTGAAATGCTGGCGGTTACATCTCCAGCGGATTTTCTGCGAATAATTCTCCAAGAGCTGTCATTATATTTAGCAGCTGCATTATTCATTGATTGAACCCACTCAGGTTGCCCGCTATGAACAAGCCTTGAATTTGTAAGACTGTCAGCAAGTTCCCCGCACGCCTGATAAAACGCTTGTCCGCTTACGTCAACTAATTTATGACCCTGTTGAGCTAATTTTTGTGCAATAGAGGCAGTTGCGTATCTATCGTAAGCAATTTGAACAGGTCTGTACTTTAAAGCCCAATCATGTATTGCTTGAGTCATTTTTAATTCATCAATAGCAATTTCAGAGCTAAATGTTTCCATTAACCCAACGCCAATCTTGCCATCAACTATCTGGGCGGCAACGAGGCTTCCTGTGCGTTTTGACGGACTAACATCAAAAGCCATAACCGTCATTGCTCCAACAGGCAAAACAAGTTCAGAATTACTACAAGCTTCAATTGACCCAAAAGTCCAAGGCGATACTTGAGAATCAATCCAAACCGAAAACGTTTCAGTTAAAGTAGCTTCAATAGAGTTTGTTGCAATGCTTTCCTCAATGGCTTCCTCCGAAATCGTATGACCAAGGGCGGGATTACTCATTGCCCACAATTTACGGTCGTGCAAGTTTTGTCTAATAGACATAGGAGCAGAATATTCATAAAACCCAAATGTAGGGCTTGGATACTCCATTGCTTTACTTCGTAAATCATTAAGTACCGTACTAAACGCATCACCCGCATTGGAACAATAAAGACTCATTGCGTTCGGTCTAGCTCTAGTGGTTGGAACAGCAGCTTGAAACCCCTCAACTGAGATTTCGCGTAACTCATCAATAAATAATAAGTCAGCGTGCTTGCCGCGGCTTCCGTCGCGAGTGGCTGCAACAATCTCGTAACGACTATTGTCTTTTAATGTAATTGACTCTTGACCGTTTGTGTATCTAATTGCCTTAACCTTATGAAGTAGCACATCATTTTCCTCAATGGTGTTTGCAACAGCTCTAAAGACATCAAATGCCATAGATCGGTTAGAGGACAAGCCAATTATGTTTTTAGACCCGAAAACGAACAAATGAGCCAAGATCATTACTTTAGCCAGTTCAGTCTTGCCATTTTGTCTGGGGGTTATCAGCAAGTTAGTACGTCTAGCAAAATTTCCTTCCTTTGTAACTCGCAACATATCCTCAAGCACAAATTCCTGCCAAGGTAACAATTTAATGTTGATAGTTTCTAAAAATTTTACAACTT
>Ga0315900_10008917_pt1 | contig 12806 bp, 16 predicted proteins | sample LakEriMetagenome_FD_203521 | JGI IMG/M metagenome (GOLD analysis project Ga0315900, IMG submission 203521) | Freshwater fungal communities from buoy surface, Lake Erie, Ohio, United States - Buoy 12 MA114 | ecosystem: Environmental > Aquatic > Freshwater > Lake > Lake biofilm | place: USA: Lake...
TGCCCGGCAGCTCGATGGCGGCAGTCGTCGATCGACTCAGGCCCTGGAGGAACACCGTCACCACAGCGGTGAGCAGGACCCATGGCCTGCCCCGCTTGCCCGTGGGATTGTTGCCATCGGCATTGCCGGTGGGGGCGCCGGTTTCATCCACTCGGCCAGCGGCTGCCGACGGGCAGCCTCCAGCGCCTGAGCCATCGGTTCGGCCAACACTGCGCGGATGCGCTGGCGGATCGTTGCAATCGCTCCACGGCTGCTCTCCACCCCCAGCAGCTGATCGAGCAGCGCCTGGGGCTTGCTTGCCACTCAACGGAAAGGCACTGCCCGGCAGGCCCACCAGAGCACTGAGCCTGGGGCCATGGGCACTGGCTTCCACCTCCGCCGGCAGCATGGCGCAGGTGCTGGTGGAGCAGCAGAGACACACCAACCGGTGCAGCCGGTGCTCGATCAGCAGAGGCGTGATCGGCGGGATCTCGATCACCTGATGGCGCAACGGATCTGGGTCCTCGCCCCTCAGCAGGGTGCCGCAGCGGCGGCAGGCAGCGGGGTGGTGCACCACCACCGCATCCACCCGCTCGATCGGCAGCGGCTCCGGTCCTGACCCGGGATGACCCGGCTGGCCGCCGCGCTTGCGGCCGCCGCCCTTGCGTCGCTCCGGTGGCTTGTAGCCCGAAGGGCTTCCGCGAAGCGGTGGCCGGGCCCATCACTGGAGGGCGGTTTGGAGGAGTTGCGCGAGCTGCGGCCGATCCGCTCGCGCAGGCTGGACCAGCAGGCTCGCCAGGGCGGTGAGTTGGTCGCGGAGCTGAGCGATCCCCTGCTTCTGAGCCTGTGGCTCTCCCTGCTGATCCAGGAGGAACTCCTTGGCCAAGGCTGGCCATGGCCAAGGCTGGCCATGCCAACCCGTCAGCCTCGGAAATGCCAGCAGGAGCGGCGATCATCTCAGGCAGTCTCTAGCTGAGATACAAGTGCAAATCAGGGCGCCGTCAAGCGTTCAGCGGCTCCGATGGGCGCCCTGAGCTGTCCCGCCCTCTGAACGGGTACGCCCGCTTCTCCCGTTCACCGGTGTTGATGGCATCGCCCACGGTGAGGCGGAGGACAAGCTGGCTCACAACAGGTTGGGCGGCGGTGTGAACCCAGGATCGTGGCCAGGTGTCTGGGTTGACACGGATCCCTGGAACTTCCCCCAACAATCAACTGTGCACCCTGTTGGGGGCGTGTTGTCTCTGAACTCCCATGGCATCCAGCTCGTCCGCCAGCTCCGGATCCACTCCGGCGTTCGATCCCGGTTCAGCCTCGGCCGCCGACCCGCCTGACGCCGCTGAAGGCCTGCGCGAAGACGGCAGCGACAGCGCCGATCTGCGCCTGCTTGAGCCCCAGGAGGTGCGGCGTCTGATCTGGGAGCAGGTGCCCCTGGTGGATGCCCGCTCCGCCCAGGAATATCTGCGCCGGCACCTGCCCGGAGCGCTCCACCTCCCCCACGGCGCCCGCCCGCAGCAGCTGCGAACGGTGCTGCCCGATCCCAGCCAGCCCCTGATTCTTTACAGCAACGGCCAGACCCGCGCCGCCGGCCTGGCCCGCCGCCTCGTGGGTCTCGACTACGGCAACGTGTATGTGCTGGGGGGCGGCATCGGCCTCCTGCTCGCCCTTCAGGATGCCTGAACCGCCAGGCGCCGCTGGGTGACTTCCCCCCGCTGCAGCAGCAGCGCCTCGCCCACGGCGAGGCTGCGCCAGGTTTCATTGCGGGTGAGCGGTTCGGTGCTCACGATCGTGACCACGTCCCGCTCGGTGGTCACCTGGGAGAAGTCCACGGTGAGGTCGTCGTCGGCCAGGGTGGCCGCCGTGAACGGTGCCCGCCGGGTGATCGTGTGCAGCTTGGTGCCGCAGTAGGCGTAGAGCCACTGACCGTTGCTGATCAGGCAGTTGAAGATCCCCAGCCCCGCCAGCCAGGCTGACCCCTGATGGAGCAGCGGGAAGAGGGCGTGGCCGTCGGCCGGGTCCGGCGCCTGGGCGCTGAGCCGGTTGAGCAGCCAGCAGAACGCCGCTTCGCTGTCGGTGTTGCCGACAGGGTGGTACAGATCCCCCTCGGGAATCGGCTCCCTGAGGTCGCCGTTATGGGCGAACACCCAGTCTTCGCCGCGCCAGCTGCGGTGGAAGGGATGGCAGTTCTCCAGCGCCACCACGCCCTGGGTGGCCTTGCGGATGTGGGCCAGGGAGTAGAGCGATTTGAGGTTGAGATCGGCCAGTTCGGCCGCCACGGGGCAGAAGGCCGCAGCAGTCTGTTGGCGGGTGATGTGCAACCCCTCGCCCCCCGGATCGAAACTGGCCAGTCCCCAGCCGTCGCCGTGATCACCGGTGGCACCACCGCGGCGCATCAGGCCGCGGAAGGAGAAGGTCATGTCGGTGGGGGTGTTGGCGCTGAGCGCCAGCAACTCACACATCAGCCGTGGCGCCCTCGGAACAACTGAACCCAGATCCCATCCTCCCAGCACCCATCCTCGCCGAAGACGGCGCCCCAGCCCAAAGCCCCGGCTCGGAACCGGGGCGGGCCCTGCTCACGCCGTCGCTGCGGCAGCGGGCTGGATCAGCGGCTGCGGCGGAAGATCTGATCCCACTCGCCGCCCTTGCCGAAGTGCTTCTTGTCAAAGGCGTCCCAGCCCCCCAGATCGCCGATCGTGAAGAACTTCAGCTGCTGGAACCTGCCGCGGGCTGCCGCCTTGCCCGCGGGGGTGGCGGGGCGGAAGCCGTTCTTTGCGAACACCGCCTGAGCCGGAGGGGTGAACAGGAAGCGCACGAAAGCCTCGGCGGCCCGGCGGGTGCCCTTGCGATCCACATTTCTGTCCACCACGGTGGCCGGCTGCTCTGTGAGCACATTGGGGCTGAACAGCTTGTAGGGCACGGTCCACTCCCCCTTGCGCCGGGCCAGGATCGCCTCGGTCTCCCAGTTCAGCAGCACATCGCCCTTCTTGCGCTTCACGAAGGTGTCGGTGGCTTCGCGGGCATCCTTGGGCAGCACGTCCACGTTCTTGTACACCCCGAGGATGAAGGCCCGGGCGGCCGAATCGGTGCCGCCGTTCTCGGTGACCGAACCCCAGAGGGCGGCGTAGTTCCAGCGGGCGCCACCGGATGTCTTGGGATTGGCGGCCACGATCTCCACATCCTTGTTGTTGAGGTCGGCCCAGCTGTTGATCTTCTTGGGGTTGCCGGGGCGCACGAACACGGCCACGGTGGAGTTCACCGGCGTGGAGTTGTGGGGATTCTCCCTCTGCCAGCCGGGGTTGATCAGCCCTGCCTTCTCGATGCGGTTCACGTCCGAGGCCATGGCCAGGTGCACCACGTCGGCCTCCAGTCCGTCGATCACCGCGCGGGTCTGGGAGCCGGATCCGCCGTAGCTGGCCTTGAAGGTCACGGTCTGGCCGGTCCTTTTCTTCCAGTCGGCGGCGAACAGGGGGAAGATTTCGTCGTAGGCGGCCTTGGTGACGGCGTAGGTCACCAGCAGCAGCTCCTGGGGCGGCGCAGGGGTGCCGGGCTTCCTGGCCTGGGCCAGGGCCGGTGGGGCCAGCAGGCCGGCGCTGCCGGAGAAGCCGATGGCCACCAGGGCCGCGCCGGCACCAAGCCGGCGGGAGAGGGCTGACGGGAGATAAGCCACGTAAATCCGATTGGACACAGGGGCAATGTAGGTGGCCGCCGAGCGGCCGGCGTATCCCCGACTACACCGATCGGGAACTGTGTTCTGCCGGCTGACTCTGCGACAATCGCCCCGGCCCCAGTTCCCCGCTTTGTCCGTGTCCTTCAGTTCCAAGGTGGAGTATGGCCTGGTGGCCCTGATGGAGCTGGCGGGCAGCTTCGCCACGGGCGAGGTGCTGCAGGTGGCGGAGATCGCCAGCCGCCAGTCGATCCCCGACCGCTACCTGGAGCAGATGCTGGCGATGCTGCGCCGCGGCGGCCTGCTCAGCAGCGTGCGCGGCCCCCGCGGAGGCTACCGGCTCACCCGCTCGCCCGCCGAGATCACCGTGGCTGAGGTGGTGCACTGCCTGGAGGGGGAGGCGGCGGGTCGGCCTGTGTCCCCCCAGCGCACCCTGGAACTTGAGGTTCTCCACGCCCTGGCCGTGGATCTGCAGCGCCAGCGCCGGGAGCTGCTCGCCGGCACAACCCTTCAGGCCCTGCTGGAGCGGCGCGACGCCCTCAGCCAGTCGCAGGTGATGTACTTCATCTGAGCCTCCCGGCCCGAGCTGGAGGCGCCGCGCCCATCCCGATCCGATAAAGCACCGGTTGACCGATGGGGATTGCGTGCTACTTTGCCGGCAGTTGCCCGCCACCCGATGGGCTGTTGCCTCCGAATGCCCTCCGCCAGCGCCGTGCTGGCCACCCCCCATCCGATGTCCACGCCCATCCCCCCTTTCGATGACCGCCACCTATCCCGCCAAGACCCCTCTCCGCCTCACGCTCCAGCCCGGTGATGTTCTCCCCGAGAGCCTGAGCTGGACCATCCTGGAGGGCTACATCCGCACCTCCGCCTGGGACGAGGAGGGCGAATCGATCATCCTTGGCATCTGGGGCCCCGGAGACTGGGTCACGACAGCCTTCTCCGCCCTCAGGCCCGTGGAGATCCAGTGCATCTCCACCGCCGTGGTGGAGCAGTTCGAGCCCACCGATGACGATGTGGCCCTGCTGCTTCGCCAGCAGATCAAGAACCTTGAGGAAATCTTCCAGCTCAACCGCATCCGCGCCGCCGACCAGCGCCTGCTCACCCTGCTCGCCTGGATCGGGCGACGCTTCGGCCAGGTGAGCCGCCGCGGCTACCGGCTCTCCCTCAAGGACATGCATCTCACCCACAAGGCGCTGGCCGAGATCTGTGGGCTCACCCGGGTGACCGTGACCAAGACTCTGAACCGCTACAAGAGCGACGGCACCCTCCAGCAGGTGAGCAAGGAAGACCTCTTCATCCCTGCCGCAGCCATCTCACCGATCTACGCCTGAGGAGGGATGCCATGAATCCGAAATCCACCAGCAGTCTGTACACCATCCAGTTCAAGAACGGCGATCTGCTGCGCCACCAGAGTGCTCTCCAGCTGGCCCAGTTCCGCTCGGATGCCCGTCTGAGCCGGTACTGGGTGGAATTCGATCCCCAGCTTCTGGGCTCGCGCCCGGCCGAGCGGGACCGCGCCCAGCACGCGCCGGGGTGAGGCAGCCCGCGAGGTCTTCCGATGGGGCGCCCGGCCCCTGTACCCATCGCCAGCCGTTGCCGCGGCTGGCTTTGTTGTGCCTCTGACCGCCTCGGTTCTGAAGAAAATCCAAGCTGTTGCTGGAATTACAACCCACCCGAGAGTCAGCTGCCTAGCTTTAGCCCGCAAACCCGCTCGGGATAAGTCCCCAAGCCGTGATCCAGCTCAATTTCGGCCGGCGCCGCCTGTTGCTTGGCGCCGTTGGCGTGGCCGCCGGTACCCTTCTGCCCCTCGCCGCCGCCGGCAGCGCCCTGGCCTCCACCCAGTTCAGCCTGATCGCCCCGGCTGATGCCGCGGCCGCCGCCAGCAGCGGCAGATGGAAGATCCTCGATGTGCGCCCGGTGCCCCCCCTCGATTACATCGCCGGCCACCTGCCCAACGCCGTGCATCTCTCCGAGCAGGCCTTCCGCGGACCCAACGGCAAGCTCCCTTATCAGATCTGGCCGGCGGGTGACCTCGCCAACCTGCTCAGCAAGGCCGGCATCTCCAACAACGACCAGGTGATCGTCTACTCCGACGGCAACAACGTGCTCGGAGCCTCCCTGGTGGCCTACATCCTGGCCAAGAGCGGCGTGCCCAGGGTGGCCCTGCTCGATGGGGGCTTCTCGGGCTATAAGGCCTCCGGGGCTCCCGTCACGAAGGTGTTCCCCACCTACGCCAAGGGAAGCTTGCGGCCCACCACGGTCACACCGGCTCCCAATATCACCCTGAAGGAACTGCAGCCGCTGATCGGCAAGCCGAACGTGGTGATCGTGGATCCGCGGCCGAAGGCCCAGTTCGAGGGCACTGATCAGACGTTCATCCGCAACGGCCACATTCCCGGGGCCATCAACATCACCTGGCAGTCGGTCACCGAGGCCAACAACCCCGAGGAGGCCCTGAAGAACGCGCACAAGATCAAATCCGTGGAGGCCCTGCGCCAGCTGTTCACGAGCCGGGGCGTCACGCCCGACAAGACCGTGATCGTGTCCTGCAGCACGGGCCGGGAAGCCAGCCTGCAGTATCTGGTGCTGAAGCATGTGCTGGGCTACCCCAACGTGCGCATCTATGAGGGGTCGTGGACCGAATACAGTGCCACCAACCTCCCCGTGCAGACGGGCCCTGAGACCCCTTTGAGCAAGAAGTGATGGCGCCCTGGGCATCCCTGCTGCTGCTGGCCTGGCTGGTGGGCGCCACCGCCCTCACCCCCTCACCGGCTCAGGCCTGTGAGGCCGGCTCCGACGATCCACCCAAGGCCCGCACCAAGGGCCGCTGATGCTGGCCCGGAGGCTGCTGCTGCTCGGGGGCGTCAGCGCCCCGGCAGCGGCCTGGGCCTCCCAGGGCAGTGCTGGTGCCTGGGCCTGGCTGCTCGGCATCACCCTCGGCTGGGTGCTGGTGCGATTCCGCTTCGGCTTCAGCGGCCCCCTGCGTCGGGCGATCACCGGCCGGGATCCCCGGGTTCTCCATCCGCTTGCCCTGCTGGTGCTCGTGCTGGTGCTGGGCTCGGCCGTGGTGATCGGCCTGGCCGGGCCCCTCGGCCTGCCCCTTGATCTGGCGGAGGCTCCCCTGCGCCCCAGCCTGGCGGCAGGGGCCTTTCTGTTCGGCATCGGCATGCAGCTGGCGGGCCGCTGCGGCAGCGGCACCCTGGCCTCGGCCGCCCAGCCCGAGGGGGGCTTCGGCCTCACCCTGGCGGCCCTGCTGGTGGGGGTGTTCGCCGGGTCGTTGCACCGGCCCCTGATCGAGCGCGCCACGCCGGCCGGATGGCCTCCGGTGAGCCTGCTTGCCCATCTGCCGCTGGGGCTGGCGGTGCTGGTGCAGCTGGGCATCCTGGCCCTGCTGCTCGCCCTGCTGCATCTGCTCTGGCGCCACCCCCTCCGCCCGCCGGAGCCGGAGGCTTCAGCGGCTCCCTTCGAGGCTGATCAGTTGGTCGGCGCCGGCGCTCTGGGGCTGGCGATGCTGCTGCTGCTGCTGTTCACCGGCGACCTGTGGAGGGTGCTCTGGGGGCTGGCTCTCACGGCAGCCCATCTGGCCCAGGCCGCGGGCTGGGATTCCAGCCAGAGTGCCTTCTGGGGGTCGCCGGCCCGGCAGCAGCTCCTGGCCAGCCCCCTGCAGTGGATCCGCCACCCGGCAGTGGTGATCAACCTGGGGGTGATCTATGGCGCCGTGCTGGCCCGGAGCTGGTGGCCGCGGCAGCGCAGCGGACACTCCCGGCCGGGCGGCCTGCCGCCCAACCGCCACCGCATGCTCGCCCAGGCCATCGGTGGGCTGCTGATGGGCTATGGGGGCTTTCTCTCCTACGGCTGCAACATCAGCAGCTTCCTCGGCGGTGTGATCAGCTTCAGCCTGCACGGCTGGGTGTGGCTCCTTGCGGCATTCGCCGGATCCATCACCTGGCTCCGGCTGGCCCGCTCACCGCTGCTGCGGCAGTGGCTTCCGGGGGGGTGAGCGCCGCGTTCGGGAGCAGGTGCTCCACGCCGCTGAAGCGGCACACATCGGCCAGGCTGGTGCGCTCCAGCTCGGCCAGCCAGCGCTCCTCCAGCTGCCGCAGCCAGGCCAGGAACCGACCCCCCTCCGGCTGCTGATCCGGGCAGCCCCCCCCCGCCAACCCCCGGTGCAGGCTGAGCAGGTTGATCTCTTCCGGCGGGCGGGCCAGCCGGTAGCCACCGTTGGAGCCCTTCTTGCTGGTGACCAGCCCGAGGCGGCGCAACTCGAAGAGCACGTTGTTCAGGTAGCTGCCCGGGATGCCGTGGCGCCTGGCGATCTCCGCAGCCTTGAGGCTCCCCTGGGCTGCCGCGATCTCCAGCAGGCTCACCAGGGCATAGCGGAAGGTGGCCGAAAACAAGCGGATCGGGCCGAAACCCGAACCGTAATCCGCTAAGCCGATCGGAGATGTGCCTTGGAGAACCAGGGCTCAGATGCTGTAGTCGGGCACGAAGGCCCGGGCGTCACGGCTGCGCACATGCAGGCGCGACCCGGGCTTCACGCTGTTGAACGCCATCTGTTCCCGGGGAATCTGGGCCGTGATCACCTGGCCGTTCACCAGCACCAGTTCGGCCTGCAGATCCCTGCCCAGGTGGCTGAGGCGCCGCAGTTCCACCGGCACGGTGCCCGTGGCCGGCTCGAGGAACACCTCCACATCGTGTGGACGCACGAAGAGCTGGGCATCCGCGGGGGGGTTCCCGCCGCTGGCGGCCACCGGGATCGCCCCCTGGGGCAGCACGTTCACGGCCCCGATGAAGCCCATCACAAAGGGGCTGGCGGGCTGGTCATAGATCTCGGCGGGTGTGCCGATCTGCTCCACTCGGCCATGGTTCATCACCACGATCCTGTCGGCCACCTCCATCGCCTCCTCCTGGTCGTGGGTCACGATCACGGTGGTGACGTGCATCTCGTCGTGGAGATTGCGCAGCCAGGCGCGCAGCTCCTTGCGCACCTTGGCATCGAGGGCGCTGAACGGCTCATCCAGCAGCAGCACCCGGGGCTGCACGGCCAGGGCCCGGGCCAGGGCCACCCGCTGGCGCTGGCCGCCGGAAAGCTGGGAGGGGTAGCGGTTGCCGAAGCCCTGCAGCTGCACCAGGTTGAGCAGCTCATCCACCCGGTGGCGGATCGCTTCCCGCTTCCAGCCGCGCAGCTCCAGCCCGAAGGCCACGTTCTGGCGCACATTGCGGTGCTTGAACAGGGCGAAGTGCTGGAACACGAAGCCCACCTCGCGCTCCTGAACCGTGCGCGCGGTGGCCTCCTCGCCGGTGATCCAGATCCGGCCGTCATCGATCTGCTCGAGGCCGGCGATCAGCCGCAGCAGGGTGCTCTTGCCGGAACCGGAGGGGCCCAGCAGCGCCACCAGCGAGCCGCTGTCCACATCCAAACTCACGTTGTCAACGGCCAGGAAGTCGCCGAAGCGCTTGCTCACGTTCGCGACCCGGATCCCCATCGCTGTTCACGGTTTTGGAACATCCTGCTTCATCGCAGGGATTGTGGGCCCGGCCCGGTCGCCCCTGCCTGGCCGTTCGCCAGGCGGCCTGCCGGGCGTTCACGACGCCGGTCGGCGATTAAACACGGAACTACGGCGATGATACGCTCAATCCGAAGGTCGACGGTGTTACGGTCGGTCGACCCCTGGTTCACGGCTCGATGGCCGCTCCGTTCGCGCGTCTGCAGCGCCTCGCCGCCCGCCTGCCGAAGGTGCCCCTGCCCAGCTGGTCATGGCGGCTCACCTGGGTGTATCTCACGCTGATGCTTTTCCTGCCCATCGGCGGCATGCTGCTGAAGGCCGCCCGCGTGAGCCCGGCGGACTTCTGGCAGATCGCCACCAGCGAGGAGGCCCTGGCCACCTACCAGATCACCTTCGGAGTGTCGTTCCTGGCGAGTGTGATCAACGGGTTCTTCGGGCTGATCATCGCCTGGGCCCTGATCCGCTGCCGCTTCCCGGGCCAGCGCTTTCTCGATGCCCTGCTTGATCTGCCCTTCGCCATGCCCACGGCCGTGGCGGGTCTGGCCCTCACCGCTGTGTACAGCGAGGAGGGCTGGCTGGGCCGGCCGATCCTGCAGCTGTTCGGCGTGAAGGTGGCCTTCACCTCCCTGGGGGTGGGTGTGGCGATGGTGTTCATCTCCCTGCCCTTCGTGGTGCGCACCGTGGAGCCGGTGCTGCGCTCTCTGGAGAAGGAACAGGAGGAAGCCTCCTGGTGTCTCGGTGGCAGCCAGGCTCAGACCTTCTTCCGGGTGATCCTGCCCCAGCTGCTGCCGGCGATCCTCTCCGGGGTGGCCCAGGGCTACAGCCGCGCCGTGGGCGAATACGGCTCGGTGGTGATGATCTCCAGCAACGTTCCCTTCCGTGACCTGATCACCCCCACCCTGATCGTGCAGAAGCTGGAGGAATACGACTTCGCCGCCGCCACGGTGCTGGGCACGGTGATGTTGCTGTTCGCCCTGGTGAGCCTGCTGGTGATCAACCTGATCCAGGTGTGGGGGCAGCGCTACCAGGGTGCCGAGGCCTCCGCCTGAGCGGAGGTGCCATGAGATTGAAGCCTTCCCACGTTCCCTTTCTCCCCCCGACCCGTATGACCCTCGTCACCTCCGAGCTGCAGCAGCTCCAGCCGCCCCGGTGGGTGCCCCCCACCTTCGGCGGCCGGCTGCGCAGCCTCGGCCCGGCCCTGATCGTGATCACCGCCTGCCTCTACGTGGGCACGGTGATCCTGCTGCCGGCCCTGGCGGTGATCTTCCAGGCCTTCCAGAAGGGGCTCGCCCCGTTCGTGGAGAGCCTCCAGGATGCCGACCTGCTGGCGGCCCTGCGGCTCACGCTGGTGGATGCGGTGATCGTGGTGCCGGCCAACTGCATCTTCGGCCTCGCGGCCGCCACGGCCATCGCCCGGCGCCAGTTCCGCGGCAAGGCGCTCCTGCTCACGATCATCGACCTGCCTTTCTCGATCTCACCGGTGGTGGTGGGCCTGATGATCGTGCTGCTCTACAGCCCGAACAACGGACTGTTCGCCGGGATCATCAACCACTTCGGCATCAAGATCCTCTTCTCCACGCCGGCGATCGTGCTGGCCACGATCATCGTGACGCTGCCCTTCATGGCCCGGGAGGTGATCCCGCTGCTGGAGGAGGAGGGCTGGGACCAGGAGGAGGCCGCCAAGACCCTGGGGGCGAAGAACTGGCAGGTGTTCTGGAAGGTGACCCTGCCCTCGATCCGCTGGGCGGCCCTCTACGGGGCGATTCTCACCACCGCCCGTGCTCTGGGCGAGTTCGGCGCCGTGTCGGTGGTGAGCGGCAACATCCGCGGCAAGACCCAGACCCTGCCGCTGTTCGTGGAGGACGCCTACAAGCAGTACAACACCGAACTGGCCTACGGGGCGGCGGTGCTGCTGATGGGGGTGGCCGTGGTGTCGCTGGTGCTGAAAATCCTGCTTGAACAGATTCTCGAGCAGGACAAGGCCGCCCGTGCCGGAGCCGTGCCGGGGAAGGAGTGAGCCGAGGGTGGAGCTGCTCCGGCCTCTGGTGCCAGCAGCCGGTTCAGCGCTTCTCCCGGGCATCGGCCTGCCGCTGGGCCCGCCTGGCCTGATCCATGGCCTGCCTGGCCTCCTCTTCCGCCACCTGCTCGGCCTCCTCCGCGATGCAGCTTCAGGCTCTGCACGAGGGGCAGCAGAAGCCAGAGGAGGCGACCACGGCACGCATCGGTCCGACCCACAATCTGAATCAGTACAGATGATCAGAACGAGAAAAAATCACATTTGCTTTGATCGGTTCGTGATCCCTACGGTGTGGATCTCACCCGAGGTGGAGAGAAGCACTGATGGGCGATGCGGCGCACATGGCGATGGGGATGGCTCTGATCGCGCCGATCGCAGGGGCTTCGGCCACTGCGACAGCTGCCTTCTTTGCCAGCGATCCTGATGACAGCGTGGTGGTGCTGCTGTTGTTTTCCGGGGCCGAGGAGCCCCGGGGGTGCTGGCCCGTGGTGGCCGGCCGGTACCTGGGTTTCAGCCTGCTGGTGCTGGCCGGTCTGCTGGGCATCGGTGGCCTCCTCCAGCTCCAGAGCGGCAGCTTCGACGATCGCCCGGCAGCGGTGCTGGCCGCCGGCACGCCCCGCCCGGGTGATCTTCTCCATCCCATGCACGGACCCCCCATGGCCTCCCTGTTCCAGCGCCTGCGCGCCGTGCTTCTGGCCCTTGCCCGCGGCGCCCTGAACCCGGGCTGGGCCCCCCCGGTTGCGGCCGCCACCGTTCCCGGCCCGGCCACTCCCGCCGGCGCGGATCTCCAGGCCGCCATCGCGGCCAGCCGCGATCCCCAGCGGCAGGCCGACCTGCTGGAGCTGGCGGATGCCGTGGCCATGTCAGACCAACGCGCCCGGATCAGCAACGCCTCGTCCCACAGGGTGGGGGTGTTCGCCCGCTGCACGAAGGATCCCGCCGGCACGCCCGCCAGCGACCACGTGCCGGCCCCCGGCCACGCGACCGATGACGACCACGAGCTGGTGGCCCAGCTGGCTGCCCTGACCCAGCCGGAGCTGGATCAGGCGTCGAGAACCGCTCCCCTGGACTGAGCCACCGATGCCGGAGGAGAAACCACGCCGCACCCACCTCAACCCCAACCGGATCCGCGACCACCTGGCCAACGAGCGCACCTACCTCTCCTGGATGCGCAGCGGCATCTCCCTGCTGGGGTTCGGGGTGCTGATCGTGCGGATCCGCATCCTCAGGCCTCCCCTGGCGCCCGGGGGCCCCGGCAACGGCTGGAAGCTCGGCCTTGCCTTCTCGGTGGTGGGGCTTCTGAGTGTGGCGCTGGCCTCCTGGCACTACTTCGCGGTGCGTCACGACATCGAGAACGACACCTACGAGCCCTCCGATCGCTGGGTGCTGCTCTCGAGCCTGATCCTCGTTTCCCTTGGGGCATTCGTGGTGGCCTACGTGTTCAAGGTGCCCTTCGACCCGCTCAATGCCCTGCTCGTGGAGTGACCGCTTCCGATGGCTGCTTCTCTTCCTGCTGCCTTCCTGCTGCCTCCCTGCTGCCTCCCTGCTGTCTCCCTGCTGCCTCCCTGCTGCCCACGGCCGGCACGATCCTGGCCCTGGCCCTGCTGGAGGCGGCTGGCGCGGGCCTGGATTCCCCGGG
>Ga0315900_10008921_pt1 | contig 12804 bp, 9 predicted proteins | sample LakEriMetagenome_FD_203521 | JGI IMG/M metagenome (GOLD analysis project Ga0315900, IMG submission 203521) | Freshwater fungal communities from buoy surface, Lake Erie, Ohio, United States - Buoy 12 MA114 | ecosystem: Environmental > Aquatic > Freshwater > Lake > Lake biofilm | place: USA: Lake...
GTGCACATCGACCACCACGTACTTCACCCCGCGCCGGCCGCGCAGCTCGCGTTCGTAGTACTGCTCCAGTCCCCCGACGCCGATAACGTCACCGGGTTTATAGTAGGGGTCCTCCTCCACCTTGCGGGCGCTCACCTCGCTCAGGTAGCCCAGCATGTGGGCGCCGATCCGCTGGGGATAGGTGCGCAGCGTGCGGCTCTGCGCATAGAAGCCGGGGTATTTGGGCAGGTGCAGTGAGATGGCGGCGTACTGGTCCGCAGTGACCTGGCGTTCGATCTCGCTCGGTTTCCAGGGCGAGTAGGCCTTCGCCTTGCGCAACCGCTCCATGACCTCCTCCGGCGTGATGCCGATGAGCCTGGCGAAGGCAGCCGTATCGAAGGGCTTCACTTCCCGGGGTACGGCGAGGATGTCATACACCGGTGTATTGGCGACGAGCAGCTCCCCATGGCGGTCAAGTATCAGCCCGCGCGAAGGGAACACGGTGATCTTCCGTTCGCTGATGTCCGCGGCCCGGGCCGTCCAGCTGTCGTCCACCACCTGGATGTAGAAGAGGCGCAGGATGAAGACCACGCAGATGAAGATCACCGCGGCGATCAGCACGTATTTGCGGTCGTCGAAGTTCATCGCGTGCGCAGGCCGGAGCGGGCGATCAGCAGCTGCGAGAGAAGTACCATTACCATGGTGCCCGCGGCGCTCACCAAGGCCCGCAGCAGCGTGGCCAGGAAGCCTGAGAAGCGGAACACCTCCATGTTGAAGAGCCAAAGATGATGGATCACGACCAGGATGCCGGCATAGGTCATGAACCATGCAGGCCCCATGTCAGTGATGCTGGCGCGCCGCCCCTGCTCGTACCCCTCGCGCGGCGCCAGCGCCCGCAACGCCAGGTGACGGGCATAGGCCATCAGGGTGCATGCTCCGGCGTGCAGGCCAGGCGTGCTGCTGAAGTGATCCATCACCATGCCGGTGCCGAAGCCGATGAACAGCGCCGCCCAGAGCGCGGTGTTCAAGGGCAGCATGAGCAGGCAGAGCACGTACGGGTAGGGCACCAGCCAGCCATGCGCCAGGTCCATGTGGTCCACCACCAACGCCTGCAGCAGGATCAGTACCACGAAGCGCAGGAGGTTGGCGAGGATGGTGCCGATCATTCCACCGGGGCTTTTGCCTGCAATGAATCGCGTTCCGCACGCAGCAGGTCGCTCACCACCTGCACCTGGGCCGAGCGTGTCAGGTCCTCGCTCAGCCGGACGGCAATGACGTGGAACGGGATGCTGGGGTCGTTCTCCACCGCTTCCACCACGCCGATCGCGAACCCGGGAGGGTACACCCCTTCACTGCCACGCGTCACCACGGTGTCGCCTACACGTACGGTCACGTGCTTGTCGATGTCCGAGAGCGCCACGGTGCGCGGATCCCCGGTGTTCCATCTCAGCTGGCCGAAATGGCGGGAGCCCTTCAGTTGGGCGCTTGCAGCATGGTCCGGGTTGAGCACACTGGTCACCAGGGCGAAGTGGGCGCTCGTGTCGCGCACCACGCCGACGATCCCGTCGGCACCCACCACGCCCATGTCCGGCCGCACCCCGTCGGCCCCGCCCTTGTCAAGGGTGATGTAGTTCTTCTCCTTGTGCGTGGTGCTGTTGATCACCCGGGCCGGGACGAACGCGTAGCGCAGGCCCCGAACGCTGTCACGAACGGTCCCGGCGGTATCGGCCCCGCCGGGCATGGCATAGGCCCTGCTGCGCTCCTCGGCCAGGGCCCGGTTGAGGTCGGCGTTCACCTGGCGCAGGCCCGCGAACTCGGTGATCCCGCTCCGCATGCCGTAGATGCGCCCGATGACGGCGCGGCTGCTGCTGATGGCCTGTGCCCGCTGGTGCATGTTGCCTTTCACCAGCAGGGAAAGGCTCAGGCCCATGAGCAGCGCGAACAGCAGGTTGTTACGCTGGCGGAGCAGGAAGCGGAGCAGGTCGCGCATCTCACCGGATCGGCGAGCGCTGGGTGGCGAACGGCTGGGTGCGGTCGCACGCGCCGGTCAACGCCCATCACTCTCTCATGAGGAACTGGAAGCGGTCGATGTTCTTGAGGGCGATGCCGGTGCCGCGCGCCACGGCCCGCAGCGGGTCCTCCGCCACGTGCACCGGGAGCTTGGTCTTGATGCTGATCCGCTTGTCCAGCCCGCGCAGCAGCGCCCCGCCGCCGGCCAGGTAGATCCCCGTCTTGTAGATGTCCGCACTGAGTTCGGGCGGCGTGCTCTCCAGGGCGCTAAGGATGGCCTCCTCGATCTTGCTGATGCTCTTGTCCAGCGCCTGGGCGATCTCGCTGTAGGTGACGGTGATCTCCTTGGGTATGCCCGTCATCAGGTCGCGGCCGCGCACGGCGAAGTCCGGCGGGGGATTGTCCAGCTCCGTCATGGCGCTGCCCACTTCGATCTTGATGGTCTCGGCCGTGCGCTCGCCCACCAGGATGTTGTGCTGGCGGCGCATGTACTCCTCGATGTCCTGGGTGAACTCGTCACCCGCCACACGGATGTTCTTGTCGCACACGATACCGCCCAATGCGATCACGGCGATCTCGCTGGTGCCGCCGCCGATGTCGATGATCATGTTGCCCATGGGCTCCTCCACGTCGATGCCGATGCCGATGGCGGCGGCCATGGGCTCGTGGATCAGGTACACCTCCTTGGCCCCGGCATGCTCTGCGCTGTCCTTCACCGCGCGCTTCTCCACCTCGGTGATGCCACTGGGGATGCAGATCACCATGCGCAGGTTCGGGGTGAACAGGCGCCGGCCCGGATTGATCATGCGGATCATGCCCTTGATCATCTCCTCGGCCGCCTGGAAGTCGGCGATCACCCCGTCGCGCAGCGGGCGCACGGTCTTGATGTTCTCGTGCGTCTTGCCGTGCATCTGCTGTGCGGCCCGCCCGATGGCGATCACGCGCCCGCTCGTCCGGTCCACGGCCACGATGCTGGGCTCGTCCACCACCACCTTGTCGTTGTGGATGATGAGCGTGTTCGCCGTTCCAAGATCGATCGCGATCTCCTGGGTGAAGAAACTGTTGAACCAGCTCATGCTTCGATGGGTTCAGTGTTTGAAGTGGCGGACGCCGGTGATGCACATGGAAAGCCCCAGCGCATCGGCCGCGTCGATGCTCTCCTGGTCCTTGATGCTGCCGCCGGGCTGCACCACGGCGCTGATGCCTGCCGCAGCGGCGATGTTGACGCAGTCCGGGAAGGGGAAGAAGGCGTCGCTGGCCATTACGGCGCCCTGGAGGTCGAAGTTGAACTTCCGGGCTTTGGTGATGGCCTGCTCCAGCGCGTCCACACGGCTGGTCTGGCCCGTGCCGCTGGCCAGCAGCTGCAGGCTCCTGGCCAGCACGATGGCGTTGCTCTTGGTGTGCTTCACCAGCATGTTGGCGAACACCAGGTCCTTGAGCTCCGCTGCGGATGGCGCCTTCTTCGTGGTGTTGCGCATGTCCGCACCGCTCTCGACCACATCATCCGGTGCCTGCACGAGCACGCCGTTCAGCGCGGACCGCACGTTCAGCCCAGGCCGCTGCGCGGGACGGCGCTTCAGGATGATGCGGTTCTTCTTCCGGCGAAGCACCTCCAGCGCATCGGTGGCGTAGTCGGGCGCACAGATGATCTCGAAGAAAATGGTGTCGATGGCCTCCGCCGTGGCCCTGTCGATGGATGCCGTGGTGATGAGCACGCCGCCGAAGGCGCTCACGGGATCGCCGGCGAGCGCCGCGTCCCAAGCCTCCTTCAACGTGGGCCGCACCGCCGCGCCACAGGCATTGTTGTGCTTGAGTATCGCGAACGGGACCTCGCTTCCGCCCGGTCCGAGAGTGCAGGTCGACGCAAGGTCGTCGATCAGCACCAGTGCCGCGTCCAGGTCGAGCAGGTTATTGTAACTGAGCTCTTTGCCCTGCACCTGTTCGAACAGGCCATGCAGGTCGCCGTGGAAGCTGGCCGCCTGGTGGGGATTCTCGCCGTAGCGCAGGCCGTGGCGTGGACCGGCGCTCAGGCGCAGCTCGCCTTCCTCCCCAGTGAACCAGTTGTGGATGGCGCTGTCGTACCGGCTGCTCGCGCCGAAGGCCAGACCCGCCAGCCGCCGGCGTTCGGCCAGATCGGTGGTGCCGTCCTGCTCGCGCAGGATCCGCAGCAGGTCGCCATACTGCGCCTGTGCCGCGATGATCACCACATCGCGGTGGTTCTTCGCACCTGCGCGTATCAGGCTGATGCCGCCGATGTCGATCTTTTCGATGATGGCCTCCTCACTGCCCCCGGCCGCAACGGTGGCCTCGAAGGGATAGAGGTCCACGACCACCAGATCGATGGGGGGGATGGCGTATTCCTCCAACTGGGCGACATCGCTTTCCAACCCCCGGCGGCCCAGGATGCCACCGAAGACCTTCGGATGAAGGGTCTTCACCCGGCCGCCCAGGATGCTGGGGTAGCTGGTGAGCTCCTCCACCGGTGTGACCGGTACCCCCAGGCTTTCGATAAGTTCCTGCGTGCCTCCCGTGCTGTACAGCTTGACGTTCAGGCGGTGCAATTCCAGGACGATGGGCTCCAGCCCGTCCTTATGGAATACCGATATCAGCGCGCTGCCGATCCGCTTGCCGCCTTCCACGTGTTGATGGTTCGCTGCGCAAGTTTAGCGGGGTGCGGACCGGCTCCCCGGAGCGTCTCCGGCACCTTTTTCAGCCGTGTTACCAACAGGTTAGGCCCCGGTCCCGCCCATCAGAACCGCAGCCCCACGCCGAACAGCACGTTCACCACGTCCGTGTTGCTGGTCAGGGTGCTGAAGCCCACGGCGCCCTGGTCGCTCACGGTGATGCTCGCGGGGTCCACGTAGGTGGCCTCTCCGCTGTCGAAGCGTTCCACGCGCACTTCGGCGTAGGCCAGGCGACCCAAGGTGACCTGCACGCCCGCTGCCCAGCCTTTGCTGAAGGCAACGTCGGTCTCGTTGCGCTCCTTGCTCAGCTCCTCTTCGGCGCCCTGGGCCGTCACCTGCGTGGTGGTGCTGAACTGGCGGAACCCCACCATGCCGTCCACGTACGGGCGCACACGACCGCGCAGGGGGCTCAGGCGCATCAGGGGGTGGTAGCTGAACACCCGGCACCGTGTGCTCAGTTCACCAGTGGTGTCGGCCAGCACGTTGGAGGTGATCGGGACGTCCGCGCCTTTTTTGCCCATCATCGACAGGCCGAAGGAGAATCCCACCTGCAGGATGGGCACCCGGCGGAGCGGGTAGGCCAGCTGTGCACCGACCTTGAACATGTTCCGCCCCCAGGTCTTGTCGAAATCCCCGATGGGGGCGCTGACGCCGATGCCGCCGCCCAGGGTCCCCTGGTTCGCATCGCTGTTCTGGGCATGGACCGGCAGGGCGGCCATTCCGGCGGCGAGGAGCATGAGGAGGATGCGCATGATGGTCATTGGGTTCTCAAGATATGTGCCGATCCCTTCTCCGCTCCACGACGAAAGGCTCCCGGAGGAGCCTTTCGCGTAACTGAGACCGGTCGTGGACCGGACCCGGATATCCCGGATGGTTCCGGGTTCCGGGGTCGCCAAACGCTCAGTATGGGGTGTTCTGGGGGTCCCAGTTGCACCAGCCACTGGTCCAGTTGTCCGTTGCGAATGCGCCACGGTAGGGAACGCTGGTGAAGAACGGATCGTTCAGGTCGGCATCCGTGAAATCGGCACCGCTGGCCAGCAGGCTGCCACCGGCCAGGGTGAAGTTCGGGCTGAGCAGGTTGAATCCGTCCACCACGCCCAGTTCGCTGTTCTGGACCAGGCTTGTGTTGCCATTGGCGGTGAACCAGCCGGCGATGTCCCAGGTGCTGCCGCTGGCGGTGGCCGTCAGGGTCTCCATGGCGCTGTACACGCAGTTCTTCACCTTGAGCTCACCCGCATCGCAGTTGGCCTCGCAGGCGCTGCCGTCGATCAGGCAGCCCGTCGGGAACCCGGCGAACACGCTGTTGAACACGCGGCTGTGGGTGTTGCGACGCAGGTGCGTGGCGCGCTTGAAGTTGCTGTTGATCGTGGTGGAGGCATCGCGCTTGGGGCCGAACACGCTCACGTTGGTGATCACCGGGGTGGTGAAGGGCGTGGCGGTGGTGCCGGCGCCGTCGTTGTCGTGCTCGAATCCATTGCTGCCGCTGGCATCGGCCTGGTCGGGGTCGCGCAGCACCACGCCGAACTGGAGGCGGCCGCTGAAACCGTTGTCCATGTCGAAGTCGTCGTCCAGGCCGCGGTACGCCACCAGGTATTTCACGTTCACGTTGCCGCCGAACCACTCGAAGCTGTCATCACCACTGAAGCTCACCTGCACATGGTCGATAGCGGTGCCCTTGCCCACCGAAGCGAGCGTTAGGCCGTTGATCTCCTGGTTCGGCTGGAAGGGCACGCCGGGGAACTCGATGCGCACGTAGCGCAGCACCCCGCTGTTGTCGGCCGCGTCGGTGCCGCCATAAGTGGCCTCCACACCGCCCTCCACCGTGGCCTCGCCGCCCGGCTGGTTGTTCGGCGCCTTGCCGCAGATGATCAATCCGCCCCAGTCGCCTGCGGCGCGGCCGCCCACCGGCTGGTTGCTGGTGAACACGATGGGCTGCGTGGCGGTGCCCTCGGCCTGGATCTTTCCGCCGCGCTTGATGATCAGCGAACCCTTGGTGTCCTTGTCACCCTTGATGATCGTGCCGGGCTGGATGGTCAGTGTGGCCCCGCTCTCCACGTACACGAAACCCTTCAGCAGCCACACTTTGTCGCTGGTGAAGGTGTAGTTCACATCACTGCTACCCTCCACGGTGTTCACATTGCCGCTGGTGGTGATGCTGAAGTTGCGCACGGTGGGTTCCGGCGTCACGTCCTCCTCTTCCTCCTTCTTGCATGCACCGAGCAGCAGTGCGGTCCCGAGCAGCATGCTCAACAGGGTCTTCTGGCGGATGGCTTCCATCGTAGTTCGTTTCGTTTTGATGGCGGCAAAGGGACCGCCGCCATGTGAAGGTGAAGTGCCCCGGACTTTATGATTCCGTTGCTTCACATGAATTTTCGGTTAAGCGCTCAGAAGCGGTAGGCGATCCCGGCGCTCACATATTGGCCGCGGCGGAAGCTCATCACCTCCTCGTCCGCCGCCTCCAGGCGCCCGTTCTCGTTGCTGTCCTGCACAAGGCGCACGCGCTGGTTCAGCAGGTCCTGCACGCTCACCTTCAGCTCGAAGCGCTTGCCGAGCCCCTTGGTGGCCGTGAGGTCGATCACGTTGCGGGGCACTTCGTAGATGTCCGGCGTGCCGAAGGTGCCCACGGCGAACAGCCGCGGCCCGATCACGTTGTACAGCACGTTGCACTGCAGCTTGCGGTCGCTGTCCGTGTAGTACACGCCGGCGTTCACCACGTAAGGGCTCTGGCCCATCAGGGGGCGCTCGGTGCTCTGGCCCACGGCCCGCCCGCCCAGGTCGATGCTGGTGCGGATCCATGCGGCGTTCAATAGCAGCCCCATGCGGCTCAGCGGCCCGGCGGCGAAGGCGCCCGCGAGCGAGCGCCGCACCTCGGCTTCCACACCGTAGCTCGTTGCGCTGGCCGCATTGCCGAAGGTGAAGTTGCGCGTGCCCCCGCTGCCTGCACCCGGCAGGAAGTACATCTCGATGGGGTCGGTGAAGCCCTTGTAGAACACGCCCACGCTCACGATCTCGTTCAGGCTCGGGTACAGTTCCCAGCGCGCCTCGGCGTTGGTGATGAAGGCCGTGCGCAGCGAGTCGTTGCCGAAGAGGATGTTGTTGAAGGTGAAGTCGTAGTAGGAGAAGGGGGCCAGTTCGCGGAACTCGGGCCGGTTGAGCGTGTTGCTGTACGCAACCCGCAGCTTCTGCTTTTCACCGATGGCGTATGCCACGTTCACCGAGGGCAGCACGGCCAGCACCGGATTGTCCACCTTCACCGGACGGCCGCTGTAGCGTGCGCTGTTCAGCACCTGGCGGTTGTATTCCAGGCGCGCTCCACCGCTCACCGTCCACACCCGGTGGTACACGGCTGTGGCGCCCAGGTAGCCCGCGGCCAGCGTGTTGTTCGCCGTGTAACGGTCGCTGGCGTTGGTGCCTTCGTCCATCTTCAGGCCGCCCGCCGGGTCGATGTTCGCTGCGCTGAAGAGCTGCTCCAGTGGCTGTGCGGTGATGCTGTTGTCGAACCCGTTGGTCTTGGTGTAGGACATCCAGCGCATGCTGAAGTCGCGCTCCTTGTATTCGGTGTACACGCCGCCGCGCAGCTTCAGGCTCCAGCGTTCCTCGTTCTCCAGCACCACATGCTCGTGGTCCACGCGCGCGGTGTACACCTGCTCGTTCAGCTCGCTGAAGGACCGGCCCGCATTGAAGGGGTCTGCGGTGAGGGGGATGTAGGCCTCGTACACGCCGGCGTCGGTGGCCGCGATGTCGCGGCGCGTGCTCACGCGGCGGAAGTCGGGCTCGCGGCCGCGCGCAAGGCCGAAGCCGAGCGTCCACTCCAGCTTGTCCTTGGCGCCCAGCTCATGGCTGCCATGCAGCTGGCCGCTGTAGATGCTGCGTTGCTGGTAGCGCATGGCGTAGTTGCGCAGGTTGAACCCGCCCTCCAGGTCGCGGCCGGTGCGGTAGGTGACGCGGTTGTCGCCGAGCTGGTTGAAGAGGTTGCGGAACTCCAGCTTGGTGCGTGTGCCGAGCATGGCGCTCCAGTTGTGCATCACGGTGACGCGCGCGCTGCGGATGTTCTCCTCATCGCGGTAGCTGTAGATGGTGTCGCTGCGGCCGGCCTGCGCATCGTACGCGTTGTAGTTGTAGTTCGCGGCCGTGTACACCAGGCTGGTGTTGCTGTAGTCCACCGAGGTGAGGTTGCCGTAGCGGTTGCGGCCTCCCTCGCGGCCGAGGCGGCGGGCCAGGAACAGGCTCAGCCGGCCGTCGGGCAGTGCGGTGGCACTGCTGGTGGCCCAGTTGTTGGCGAGTGAGCGGCCCGCTTCCTGCAGCGGCAGCGGACCCGTGCCGTTGAGGCGCTCCGGGAATCCCGCGGGCAACCGGCGCAGGCCATCGTCGAAGCCCAGCGCATCGGTGCTGCCGGAGCGGTCCTGCCGGATGTCGCCCAGCGAGGTGCCCACACGGTAGGAGGTGCTCACGGTGAGCCTCGTCTCGCTCTGGTCGGGCACGTTGGCCGTGCCGATGCGCACCACGCCGCCGCCGAAGTCGCCCGGCAGTTCGGGAGCGCCGCTCTTGTGGATGAGGATGCGGTCCAGTGCACCGCTCGGTATCAGGTCGAAGCTGAAGGCGCGCTTGTCGGCCTCAAGGCTCGGAGCGGCCACATCGTTCAGCATCACTGCGTTGTAGCGGTCGCCCAGGCCGCGCACCATGATGAAGCGGTCGCCGATCACGGTGACCCCGGGGATGCGCTTGACCACATCACCGGCCGTGCGGTCCTGGCTCTTGGCGATCTGCTGCCGCCCGATGCCGTTCACCACCGCATCGCTCTTGCGGGTCTCCATCAGCACGGCCGCCTCGGTGTCGGTGCGCTTTTCCTTCACCACCTCCACGGCCTGCATCTCCTGGGCATCACCCTTCAGCTCCAGGTCCACCGTCACGGTCTGGTCCGCGGCCACGACGACCACGCGCTCCACCGCCGGGTAACCGATCATGCTGCACACCACGGTGTGGGTGCCGGGCTCCACCTTGAACAGGAAGCGGCCGTCCAGGTCGGTGCTGGCCCCGGTGGTGGTGCCCTTGATCACCACGTTGGCGAAGGGCTGGGGTTCGGCCTTGCCGTTCTCCAGCACCGTTACCAGGCCGGTGATGGTGCCCTTCTGCGCCGATGCGAAAAGGACGGCGGCAAGAGTGATGGCGAGGGAAAGCAGGCGAAGCATGGGTCTGGCGTTTGGCGCTGCAAAGCTCCCGCCACCCCATTAAGGGATCCTTGTTCGGGTATTATAGATGCGTTAGGAAACCTGGCCGATCGTTCACGCTGGCTTAACGATCGCCTTTGCGCCCGTTCAGCCCTTCCTCAAGGAACCACCACTTCGGCGTGTCCTTGCGCCGGCTTGCGCGTTGCCACATCGCCACCAGCCGCTCCTGGAGCAGCGTGGTGGCTTCCTCGACAGTGTCGGCCACGAAGACGAACTCGAGCTCCTTGCGGCCCAGGGTCCCCTGTTCCACCATGTGCTCGATCTGGTGGAGCATCGGGGACCAATAGTCCTTTCCGTAAAGCAGGATGGGGAAGTCGCGCACCTTGCCGGTCTGGATCAGGGTGATGGTCTCGAAGAGCTCATCCACGGTGCCGGCGCCCCCGGGCATCACCACGAAGCAGGTGCTGTACTTCACCAGGAGCACCTTCCGCACGAAGAAGCGCTCGAAGGTCAGGCTCACATCCAGGTAGGGGTTGGCCTGCTGCTCATGTGGCAGTACGATGTTGCATCCGATGCTGCGCGCACCCACGTCCCGTGCACCGCGGTTGGCCGCCTCCATGATGCCCGGCCCGCCGCCGGTCATGATGGCGAAGCCCACCCGGCCGATGCGCTGGGCAAGTTCACGGGCGGCCGTGTAGTAGGGATGGTCCTCCTTGAAGCGTGCGCTGCCGAAGAAGGTGACGCAGGGTCCCACGAAGTGCAGCTTGCGGAACCCCCGGATGAACTCGCTCGCGATGCTCACCACGCTCCGCAGTTCCCTCCATCGCGAACGCGGACCCTCCAGGAAGCGGAGGTCGATGGGCGTTGAAGGCCGTTCACCGGGCATCGCGGCGAAGCTAGCGTGGGAGGCAGCACGGCGGTGGCTTCCTTTCCTTTGTGCCATGACCATCAAGCTGATCCTTCCCGCTAAGTTCATCGCGCTGCCCATGTTCATCGCGGCACAGCCGCAGCCGGAGAACACCTCCTTCGAGGACTGGACGAACGTGGGCCAGGCCACCGAGGAGCCGGTGAACTGGAGCTCGCTGAAGACCTCCGATGGCGGTCCGCTCATCAACGCGCTGGTGCCCCAGCTCTGCTGGCGTTCCACCGAGGCGCATACGGGCCAGTACAGCGTGAACCTGCGCACGGTGAACTCCGCCGTGGGGGCCGCCAACGGCCTGCTCACCAACGGCCGTGTGCACGCCGAGCTCGCCGTGGAGAACAGCTACATGTACACCGTGCAGAACGACGCGCAGTGGAACACGCCAATGACCAGCAAGCCCGACAGCCTGGTGGGCTGGTTCAAGGCCTCGCCGCAGCCCGGCGACCGCGCCAATATCGGCGCCCTGCTGCATGTGGACGAGGGCCGGCTGCCCGCCTTCGGCACGGAGGCCAACTGGGTGGCGGGGCTCAGCTGGAAGGCACCCGCGGCCACCATCACTGAATGGACGCGCTTCAGCGAGCCTTTCCAGTACCTCTCCACTGCGGATCCCGAATGGATACTGTTCATCCTCACCGCAGGCGACAGCACCGGCAGCCAGGTGGGTACCGAGGCCTGGTTCGATGACCTGGCCCTGATCTACAACGTGCAGGCGCTGCCCGATGTGGCCTTGGCGTACGTGACGGCCCAGGACGGCTTCCCGCTCAATGTGGCGTACACCACGGGCGGCATCCCCACCGGGCCCACGGACTTCACCGCCGAGCTCAGCGACGCGAACGGCGACTTCACCGCGCCCACGGTGATCGGGGTCCTCAACAGCACGCTCAATTCGGGCAGCATCCCGTGCATCATCCCGGCGGGCACACCGCCCGGCGCCGGGTACCGCATCCGCGTCACCACGCCCTCGCCCTTCTACGCGCCGGTGGATGCAGGCATCGTGGTGGAGGTGAACACGACGTTGGATGCCCGGCCCGCCTTCCAGGACTGGCGTGCATGGGTGGGCGTTGACGGCCTGTGGCTCGACCTGCGGAGCACCGGCTTGCGCACGGCGGGCTACGAGGTGCTGGATGCACGCGGCACACGCGTGGCCGCGGGTCGTGCCCTTCCCGGTACGCTCCAGCGCATCCCGGTGGATGCCGCTCCCGGCATGCTGGTGGTGCGCCTGCTGCATGCGGAAGGCCTGGCCCACATGCGCGTGATGCGGCCCTGAGCGCGACGCGTGCGTGTGGGCATTGGACCATCCTTGTCCATTGGCCTCATGCCGGAGCGCGCAACGGCGTATCCGGCATCCGGCGTTCAGCGATCGCGCTCCGCTCCATCGCCGATCACGGGACCACGCTACGCACAACGCGCAATGCTTGCGCTGCGGTCAAGCAGGTACTGCGAGCACTGCTTCCAGGATCTCCTTCGCTTCGTGCAGGGTCTTGATGTCCTGAACGCTGACCCTTAGCGTGCCGGCTTTTTCATACACCTTGAATTTCCTTGGTTGCGCCTGCACTGCCCTGAGCACGGCATTGAAGGAGTCGCTTTCGAAGAACGCATGCTTCTGATCCGCGATGAAGGTGCCGATGAGCGTTCCCTTCTTCAGTACCATCTTCTCCAGACCCATGCGTTGGCCCAGCCAGCGCAGGCGGATGCCTTCGAGCAGTTCGTTCACCAGTGGCGGAATGGGGCCGAAGCGGTCGGTGATCTCCGTGGTGAACTTCTGCAGCTCGGCTTCGTCCTTGATGTCGTCCAGTCGGCGGTAGAGCGCGAGGCGTTCGGCGGTCTCGCTCACGTAGCTGTTGGGGATCAGCATGGTGAGGTCGGTCTCGATGATGCAGTCGTCGCTCTGGTCGCGGCGTGATCCACGGGCGAGTGCGTGACTTCCCTCTTGCGCGTCGGCGAAGAGCTCCTTGAAGTGCTCGTCCTTCAGCTCGCGCACGGCCTCCTCCAGGATCTTGTGGTAGGTCTCGAAGCCGATGTCGTTGATGAAGCCGCTCTG
>Ga0315900_10008923_pt1 | contig 12802 bp, 12 predicted proteins | sample LakEriMetagenome_FD_203521 | JGI IMG/M metagenome (GOLD analysis project Ga0315900, IMG submission 203521) | Freshwater fungal communities from buoy surface, Lake Erie, Ohio, United States - Buoy 12 MA114 | ecosystem: Environmental > Aquatic > Freshwater > Lake > Lake biofilm | place: USA: Lake...
AGGTGTCGGGCGACTCGACGCCGATGATGTCGGAGACCTGCGCGACATCGAGGCGGGCGGCCACGCGCGGCATCACGTTCTTGCCGTGCGCGGTGGCGGGCGCGAGCACGTGGCTGAAGCCGGCGGCGACCGCCACGACCTGTTCGGCGACGTTCTCGGCGAGCTGATCGGCGAGCTGCGGGGCATCGGCGACGAGCACGCGGGCCACGCCGGCGACCTGCGCGGCGGCGGCGGCGGCGGCGCCGCACTGATGGCCTGCGACCAGGATCGCGACCTCGCCACCCATGCGGGCGGCGGCGGTGACGGCGTTGAGGGTGGCGGGCTTGAGCGACGCGTTGTCGTGTTCGGCGAGTACGAGAGCAGTCATGTCAGATCACCTTCGCTTCGTTCTTGAGTTTGTCGACCAGCGTGGCGACGTCGGCCACCTTGACGCCCGCCTTGCGGCCCGGGGGCTCGCTGACCTTCAGGGTCTTCAGGCGCGGAGCGACCTCGACGCCGAGATCGGCCGGCTTGACCGTCTCGAGCGGCTTCTTCTTCGCCTTCATGATGTTGGGCAGCGTGACATAGCGCGGTTCGTTCAGGCGCAGGTCGGTCGTGATGACCGCCGGCAGCGCGAGCTCGAGGTTCTCGAGGCCACCATCGACCTCGCGGGTGACGCGGGCCTTGCCATCGGCGATCTCGACCTTCGAGGCGAAGGTGGCCTGCGCGGTGCCGGCCAGCGCGGCGAGCATCTGGCCGGTCTGGTTGGCGTCGTCGTCGATCGCCTGCTTGCCGACGATCGCGAAGCCGGCGCCTTCCTTGTCCATCAGCGCCTTGAGCAGCTTGGCGACCGCCAGCGGCTGCAGCTCGACATCGGTCTCGACCAGGATGGCGCGGTCGGCGCCGATGGCCAGCGCGGTGCGCAGGGTTTCCTGGCAGGCGGCCACGCCACAGCTCACCGCGATGATCTCGGTGGCCACGCCCTTCTCCTTCAGGCGGACCGCCTCCTCGACGGCGATCTCGTCGAAGGGATTCATCGACATCTTGACGTTGGCGATGTCGACACCGGTCTGGTCGCTCTTGACGCGTACCTTCACGTTGTAGTCGACGACGCGCTTGACGGGCACGAGGATCTTCATGGCTGCTCTCGATGGGATGGAACCGGGAAATCCGATGACGAGGCCGGATTATAGGTTGCGCGGTGGGCGCGGCGGCGGCGCAGGGCGCCGGAACGACCCGGCCTCGTCAACCTGCATTGACAACCCGGACGATAGGACAGCAGAATCCGCTTGTCAACCCGTGTTGACGAGAAAGCGATGAACTCACCCAACCTTAAACAACTGCTGCTCGAGCGCTCCGACTGGTTCGCCCGCGAGATCATGAAGGGCGTGCGCCGCAGCGAGCATGCCTACATCACGCCCGCGCAGAGTCGCCTGCTCGCCCACATGGGCGGCAAGCCGATGAACATGGCCGAGCTCGCGCGCCGGCTCGCCATCTCCCGCCAGGCGGTGCACAAGACCGTCGCCGAGTTGGTGCGCCGCGGCATCCTCGAGGTGGTCGACGACCCGCAGCGCGGCAACTCGAAGCTGGTGCGCTACACCGACAAGGGGCGCACGGTGAACCGCGCCGGCGCGCAGATGATCGAGCGCATCGAGGCTGGCATCGCCGGTCGCCTGGGCGCCGAGCGCCTTGCCGAGCTCAAGCGCCTGCTGGCCGGCCCCTGGGAGAGCTGACGGACCGCGAACCCGCGCTCAGCCGGGCCCGTGGCTGAGCGCGCTGGACACCAGCCGCGCCGTGATGTCGACGATCGGGATGACGCGCTCGTAGGCCATGCGGGTGGGCCCGATGACGCCGAGCGTGCCCACGATCCGCCCCTCGACCTCGTAGGGAGCCACGACGACGCTGACCTGGTCCATGGGCACCAGCGCCGACTCGCCGCCAATGAAGATCTGGACCCCTTCCGCGCGGCTCGAGGCATCCATCAGCGTCAGCAGGCCGGTCTTCTTCTCGAAGAGATCGAAGAGCCGGCGCATGCGCTCCATGTTGTCGGAGAGTTCGGCGACATCGAGCAGGTTGCGCTCGCCGGCGATGACCATCGGGGCGCTGTCCTCGGTAAGCGCACGGCCACCGACCTCGACGGCGCGGGTCATCAGGCGGGTGATGTCGTCGCGCAGCGAGCCGAGTTCCGTCTGAAGGCGATGCCGGATGGACTCGAGATCGAGGCCGGCGAAGTGGTGATTGAGGTAGTTGGCGGCCTCGGTAAGTTCGGCCGGCGTGTGCTCGCGGTCGACGGCGAGGATGCGGTTCTGGACATCGCCCTCGGGGGTGACCAGGATCAGCAGCACGCGGCGATCGGAGAGCCGGATGAACTCGACCTGCCGGAACAGCGAGGAACGCCGGGGCGTGGTGACCACCCCGGCGAAATGCGACAGGCTCGACAGCAGGCCCGCAGCCGCGGCGAGCACCCGCTGGGGTTCCTCGGCCTGCAGGTGGTCATGGATGCGCTCGGTCTGACCGGCCTCCAGCGGCTGGACGGTAAGCAGGCTGTCGACGAAGAGCCGGTAGCCGCGCGGCGTGGGCACGCGACCGGCCGAGGTGTGCGGGCTGGCGATGAGCCCGAGCTCCTCGAGGTCGGCCATCACGTTGCGGATGGTGGCCGGCGACAGGTCGAGCCCCGAATGGCGCGACAGCGTGCGCGAGCCCACCGGCTGGCCATCGGCGATGTAGCGCTCGACGAGCGTCTTCAGCAGCGTCTTGGCGCGGTTGTCCAGAGGGTTGGATGGCATGACACGATCATTCTATTGATCGCCCGGCCGGGTGCAACAGGCCGCCCGCATCGGCCATCGGGCCGAGCCGGCAGGTCCGGGATTCATGGTTTAATCGTCCGGATGAGCCACGCATTCCGAACCGTCGCGCTGGTCGGGCGCTACCAGTCCGAGGGCGTGGGTGCATCCCTGCTCGCCATCGCCGCCTTCCTCCAGGCGCGCGGCATCCGCGTGCTCGTGGAGTCCGAAACCTTCGCCGCCATCGGTCGGCCGGAGCTCGAGTCGGCCAGCACCGAGGCCATCGGCCAGCAGGCCGATCTCGCGATCGCCCTCGGTGGCGACGGCACCATGCTCGGCCTGGCGCGCCAGATCGCCGCCTCGCGCGTGCCGCTGGTGGGCATCAACCACGGCCGGCTGGGCTTCGTCACCGACATCGCGCTGTCCCAGTGGCCGGCAGCGCTCGGGGCCATCCTCGATGGCAGCTACGCCGCCGAAGATCGCACCATGCTCGTGGCACGCGCGTTGCGCGACGGGCACGAGGTCTGGCGCGCGCTGGCCATGAACGATGTGGTCGTGAGCCGGTCCTCGCGCGCCGGCATGATCGAGCTGCAGGTCCATGTCGATGGCGTCTACATGTACAACCAGCGGGCCGACGGCCTGATCACCGCCACCCCTACCGGCTCCACGGCCTATGCCCTGTCGGCCAATGGCCCGATCCTGCACCCGCGGCTGGCCGGGGTGGTGCTGGTGCCAGTGGCACCGCAAGCCCTCTCCAACCGGCCGATCACGCTGCCCGACGACGTGCGCATCGACATCCGCGTCGTCGACGGCCGCGAGCCGCGCGTGGCGGCCGACATGCAGGTTTTCAGCGACCTGCATGTCGGCGACGACATCATCATCGAACGCGCGCCCTTCAAGGCGCGTTTCCTGCATCCGGCCGGCTACAGCCACTTCGCCACGCTGCGCAGCAAGCTGAACTGGCACGAGATGCCCACGCTGACCCGCCCGGGCCCCTGAAGCCGGCCACCGCCCACGCCCACCCGGTCGCGCGATGCTGCTCGCCCTCCGACTGCGCGATTTCGTCATCGTCGATGCGATCGACATCGACTTCGGCCCCGGATTCACCGTGCTCACCGGCGAGACCGGTGCGGGCAAATCCATTCTGATCGACGCGCTGCAGCTCGCCCTGGGCGGACGCGGCGATGCTGGCGTCGTGCGGCAGGGCAGCCCGCGCGCCGACATCGTCGCCGAGTTCGCCACCCCTGAAGGCCTCGATGCCTGGCTGGCCGAGCACGCCCTGGCGGGCGACCCCGGCACGGTGATGCTGCGACGCATCATCGAGGCCGATGGCCGGTCGCGCGCGCTCGTCAATGGCCACCCGGCCACTGTCGCGCAACTGCGCGAGATCGGCGAGCGCCTGATCGACGTGCACGGCCAGCACGCGGCCCAGTCGATGCTTCGTCCGGGCGGCCAGCGGGTTCTGCTCGACAGCTATGCGCAGCACGCGCCGCTGCTCGCCGAGGTCGCCCGCGACTTCGACACCTGGCGGCAGGCTCATGCCAAGGTCGAGCAGGCGATGGCCGCCGCGGGCGAACTCGATCGCGAACGCGAACGACTCGCGTGGCAGGTCGCCGAACTCGAACAGCTCGCGCTCGCTCCCGGGGAGTGGGCGGCCCTGAACGAGGAGCAGAAGCGCCTGGCGCATGCCGCGACGCTGCTCGATGGCGCGCGCAGCGCCGTCGATGCCCTGGCCGACAGCGACGACGCCGCGCTTTCACGGCTGCGCGCCGTGCTTCAGCGCCTGCGTGCGCTGGCGGCGATCGACACCCGGCTCGCCGAAAGCGTCGAGCTGCTCGAGAGCGCCTGCATCCAGGCCGGCGAAGCCGCCACGAACCTCGCTGCCTACGCCGAGCGCATCGACCTCGATCCCGAACGGCTCGAGCAGGTCGAGCAGCGCATCGGGCAGGCCTTCGCGCTCGCGCGGCGACTGCGACTCGCGCCCGAGGCGCTCGCCGACACGCTCGACGCAGCGCGCGCGCGACTCGCCGAACTCGACGACGCCTGCAACCCCGAGGCGAGCGCAGCCGCCGAGCGAAGGGCACGGGCTTCCCGGGACGCCAGCGCGGCGCGGCTTTCGGAGGCCCGCCGGCAGGCCGCCGAAAGCCTCCAGGCTGGCGTGCTCGCCCATCTCGGCCCGCTCGGGATGGGCGGCGCGCGATTCGCGGTCGCGCTGGAGCCCGCCGAGCCCGCGGCGACCGGCGCCGACCGCATCGAATTCCAGGTGGCCACCCACGCCGGCGCAAGCCTTCGTCCCCTCGCCCGGGTCGCCTCGGGCGGCGAGCTCTCGCGCCTCGGGCTCGCGATCGCGGTCACCGCCGCGCAGGCCAACCCGGTACCGGTGCTGGTCTTCGACGAGGCCGACGCGGGCGTGGGCGGCGCGGTCGGCGATGCCATCGGCCAGCTGATGCGCCGGCTGGGCAATACGCGACAGGTGCTATGCGTCACCCACCTGCCGCAGGTCGCGGCACGCGCCCATCAGCATCTGGCGGTCGGCAAGGAAGTCCGCGACGGGGTCACCGTCAGCCGCATCGCAAGGCTCGACCGGCCCGCCCGCGTCGAGGAACTCGCCCGGATGCTCGCCGGCAGCGAGATCACCGCCACCAGCCGCAAACACGCGCGCGAACTGCTCGCCGGCGCCTGAGCAGGCCCGGATGCGGGTCGGCGGGCTCGCGCAACGCCGATCGCTTTGCCGCCCTTGCCACCTGTCGGATGCCTGCGGCGCGGCGCGGCGGAACAGGCTTTCATGCGAGGCCCACCGCCCGCATCCGATGCCGTCCGACCGCTCATTCCCGATCCGCAGGACTCGCCCAGCCAGCCGCTCGCTGCCCTGGATGGTGCTGCCGGCGCTTGCCTTCCTGGTCGCCAGTGGCCTGCTCGCCTTCGCGCTCACCCAGGGCCAGCTGCGCAGGCTCGCCATCGAAGGGGTGCCGCAGATCGAACAGAACCTCGAGCGGATCGCCCGCGAGCACGCGTCGGCGCTGACGCGCGCCGAGGCGGCGCCACCCGGTACACCCATCGAGATCCGGTCGGGTCCGGGCGAGCGGCCCGGCGGCGACACCCGCAACCTGCGGGTCATGCTGCCCCTGCGCGATGGCGCCCGCCTGATTCTGCCGGCCACCGCCGACCAGCTGCTCGGATCCCGGGTATCGGCGGCTCTCGATCCCGGTACCTACCTGTGGATCGCCGACACCCAGGCGCCCGCGGCGAACGCGACGGCGACCGAACCACCACGGGCGTGGCTCGGCGAGCGCCCGACAGGCAGTCTGCTGCTGGTCGCCGACGCCCGCTCGAGCCGACATCGTTTCACGCTCGGCGCGGGGATCGACACCGCGGGTCTGTGGCACCGTCACGCGTGGCTGTCGCCCTTCGTGCTGGCCGGTGCGGCGATCGCCGCGGTGCTGGGGCTGGCCGCCTCGCGACGGCGCGAAGCGGTCGCCGGCACGCCCTTCGGCGAGCTGACGGCGGCCCTCGGTCGCGGCGAATTCGAAGGCCACCTGCAGCCGATCGTCGAGCTGGCGACCGGCCGCTGCATCGGTGCCGAGATGCTGGTGCGCTGGCGCCATCCCGAAGAGGGCGTGCTGCTGCCCGAGCGCTTCCTCGCCCAGGCCGATGAAGCCGGCCTGCTCGGGCGCATCAGCGAAGCCTGCTTCCGCCAGGTCGCCGATCAGCTCGAACGCTGCACGACGCTGCCTGAAGGCTTCATGCTGAGCGTGAACTTCTCGGCCCGGCAGCTCGCGAGCGAGCGCGACGCGGCGGCCTTCATCGCGCTGGCCAGGCCCGGCGGACGGCGCTGGTACACGGTGATCGAGCTGCGCGAGGGCGACGCGCGGAATCAGGCCCTGGTCGCCCGGCTCGTGCAGCTGCAGGACGCCGGCTTCCTGATCGCGCTCGACGACTTCGGCAGCGCCCACGGCGGCGCGCGCTGGCTGGAGCGGCTGCCGGTCGACCTGCTCAAGATCGACCGGCCGATCGTCGGGACGATCGGTACCGATTCGGTGACCCGCCCGGTGCTAGACGCGATCGTGCGACTGAGCCGGCAGACCGGGGTCCACCTGATCGCCGAAGGGGTCGAGACGCGGGCTCAGGAGGCCGAACTGCTGCGGCTTGGCGTCAGCGCCGCGCAGGGGCACCACTTCAGCGCCGCCGTGCCTCCGCCCGCGTTCATCGCGCGCTGGCTGCCCGCACCTTCGCAGGACGACGACGATGCGGACGCCACCGACGACCCGCTCGACCCGGTGACGCGCACGCTCGAGGCGGTGCGCACGATCATCGCCCGGGCCTGAGCGGCAATGCGGTTCAGGCCCGGGCCTGGACCTCGGCGACGCTGAGCAGGTCTTCGCCGTCGCCACCGAGCCGTACACCGCGAACCGGGCAGGCATCGAGGTAGTCGAGGCCGGTGGCGAGCTTGATGTGGCCACCGCAACCCTCGGTCTCGCCCACGTCGAAGCCTACCCAGCGGTTGGCGATCCACGCCTCGGCCCAGGCCCGGCTCGCCACCCGGTCGCGCTCGGCGGAATAGGCATAGCCGCTGACGTAGCGGGCCGGCACGCCGAGCGCGCGGCAGGCGACGAGAAAGACATGGACCTGGTCCTGACCGACCCCGACGCCGAGCGCGAGCGCCTGCGCAGCCGTGGTCTCGACCGTGGTGAGGCCGACGCGGCGGGGCAGCCGGTCGAGGACCGCACTGGCGAGATCGGTGATGCCGATCAGCGGGCGTGCGCGAACCGTCGCGCGCATCGGCTCGGCGAAGGCGCGCAGCGCATCGTCGGGCGCGGTGAGCCGCGTGCTGCGCAGGAAGACCTTCGGATTGATGCGCCCCGCGGGCTCGCCGTCGTCGGCATCGGGCACCTCGACACTGCCGCGCGCGACCAGCCTGATCTCCTCGTGGGGGCGGTCGAGGGTCAGCACGTGCGTGAGGTTGTCGAAGGCATCGCGCATCGTCACGCAGGGCACCGGCAGTTCGAGCCGCCAGTCGATCACCCGCTGCTGCGCGACCGCGCTCGGCGTGAGCCGGATGTACTGCGTGCTGCGCGAAACCTCGACCTCGTAGTGGTAGCGCGTCGAGTGGACCACCGACAGCAGCATCTAGCGCATCTCCATGTAGGCGGCGTGCAGCGCCGAGCCGAGGCTGTTGTTGTCGAGCAGGAACTGATCGAGGAACGCGCGCAGCCCCCGTGCGAGCACCTCGTCGAGGTCGCCGTGCGCCAGTCCGGCGCGGATCACGGCCGCCTGCCTGCGCGCCGGACGGGCCGCTTCCTGGGGCAGCGCCGCGAGGATGCGTTCGATCTCGTCGAAGCAGGAGCGCAGCGAGCGCGGCAGCTGCGGGTTGAAGATCAGCAGCTCGGCGACCCGACGCGGCTCGATCAGATCGCGATAGGTGTCGCGGTAGGCCTCGAGCGACGACACCGATCGCAGCACGGCCGAGAGGCGATAGTAGTCGTCGTCGTCGCCGCCGAGGTCGCTGCCGCCCTGCTTGACCGAAAGAATCCGCGCGGTGTTGTCCGCGCGTTCGATGAAGGTGCCAAGCCGGATGAACTGGTAGGGCTGGTCGCGGCGGATTGTCGCGAAGGTGACGCCCCGGAACAGGTGGCTGCGCTCCTTGACCCAGTCGAAGAACTCGGAATCGATCGGTTCGCGGCCGCTGCGCCGGCGCGACTGCAGCTGCAGCCAGGTGTCGTTGATCGTTTCCCACATCTCGGAGGTGACCGAGCCGCGCACCGCGCGGGTGTTCTCGCGGCTGGATTCGAGGCAGTTGACGATCGACGAGGGAAGCGCGGGATCCCAGGCGAGGAAACGGGCGACGTTCTCGGCATTGACCGGACGACCGGTGGCGCGGAAGGCCTCCAGGGAGTCGGTGATGACCAGCAGCTCCGTGGCGGTGGAATCATCGGACGCGCCGGAGAGCAGCGCCAGCGAATGGCCGACATCGATGATCCGCGCCATGTTCTCGGCGCGCTCGAGGTAGCGCGACAGCCAGTACAGATGGGAGGCGACCCGCGACAGCATCACGGCCTCCCGCCCGACGACGGCCGCGCGAGCGGCGACGACGAAGCCTGCGACTGCAGGGCGGAGGCGGTCGACTCGGGCACGGGATCCTCGTCGTCGTCGAGCACCCAGGTGTCCTTGGTGCCGCCGCCCTGCGAGGAGTTGACCACCAGCGAGCCGCGTCGCAGCGCCACCCGTGTGAGCCCTCCGGGGACGATGTTGACCTCGCGACCGACCAGCACGAAGGGACGAAGGTCGATGTGCCGCGGCGCGACGCCTTCGTCGACGAAGGTCGGGCAGGAAGACAGCGACAGCGTCGGCTGCGCGATGTAATTGCCGGGGTTGGCCTTGAGCACCGCGCGGAAGTTCTCGATCTCGTCCTTCGAGGCGGTGGGCCCGACCAGCATCCCGTAGCCGCCCGCGCCGTGCACCTCCTTGACCACCAGCTCCGGCAGATGGGCGAGCACGTGGGCGAGATCCTCGGGACGGCGGCACTGCCAGGTGGGCACGTTGTTGAGGATGGGCTCCTCGCCGAGGTAGAAGCGGACCATCTCGGGCACGTAGGGGTAGATCGACTTGTCATCGGCCACGCCGGTGCCCACCGCATTGGCGATCACGACATTGCCGAGCCGGTAGGCGGCCATCAGACCCGGCACGCCAAGCATCGAGTCGGGGCGGAAGGCGAGCGGATCGAGGAAGCTGTCGTCGACGCGACGGTAGATGACGTCGACGCGCTGCGGCCCCGACGTGGTGCGCATGTACACGAAGCCGTTCTTGACGAACAGGTCCTGCCCTTCGACGAGCTCGATGCCCATCTGCTGCGCGAGGAAGGTGTGCTCGAAGTAGGCGCTGTTGAAGCGACCCGGGGTCAGCAGCACCACCACCGGATTGTCGACCACCGCCGCCGAGCGCAGGGTCTGCAGCAGCAGCGCCGGGTAGTGCTCGACCGGGCGGACCCGGTAGCGCCGGAACAGGTCGGGGAACAACCGCATCATCATCTTGCGGTTGCTGAGCATGTAGGACACGCCCGAGGGCACCCGCAGGTTGTCCTCGAGCACGTAGTAGCTGCCGTCGTTGTGGCGGACGATATCGACGCCGACGATGTGCGCGTAGATGTCGTGCGGCACGCGCATCCCGATCATCGCGACCTGGTACTGGTCGTTGGTCAGGATCTGGTCCTCGGGGATCAGCCCCGCGCGCAGGATCTCCTGGGCGCCGTAGATGTCGGCGAGGAAACGGTTGATCGCGGTGACCCGCTGGATCAGGCCGCGGCGCAATCGCGTCCATTCGGTCGAGGGGATGATCCGCGGCACGACATCGGACGGGATCAGGCGCTCGGTACCGCTCTCGTCGCCGTAGACCGAGAAGGTGATGCCGATCCGGCGAAAGATCAGGTCCGCCTGCGCACGCTTGGCGGCCATGGCCTCGGCGGTGGTCGCACCGAGCCACTCGGCGTACGGCTGGTAGTGCGGCCGTGCCGAAATCGCCTCGTTGTCGAGCATTTCATCGAAAATGCCCGGTCCTGGTGCAATCAGTTTCAGGCTGGTGGCGGTCATGGCCCCATTGAAGCAAAGGCCATGCCGTGTTTCAACCGGAACCTTTCAGCGGCGCACTTCGCGGCGCGGGCAATCGGGCTTGATGCAGTTGCCGTACAGGGCCAGCGCGTGGTCCTGGAGCTCGAATCCGTGCTCGCGGGCGATGCGCTGCTGACGGCCTTCGATATCGGCGTCGTAGAACTCCTCGACGTGCCCGCACTGCAGGCAGACGAGGTGATCGTGATGCGAACCCTCGTTCAGCTCGAAGACCGCCTTGCCCGACTCGAAGTTGCTGCGATGCAGCAACCCTGCCTGTTCGAACTGCGTGAGCACCCGGTAGACGGTGGCCAGGCCGACGTCCTCGTTGACCGCGAGCAGCTCGCGATAGACATCCTCGGCGCTCATGTGGCGGTGTCTACCGGCGCGGAAGATCTCGAGGATCTTGAGGCGGGGCAGCGTTGCCTTCAGCCCGATGCTCTTGAGTTCTTGTGGCGACGGCATGACGCGACCCTGGAAACCGGAATCGCTATCATAGAGGCAAGCCGGGGAACGCCTCCCGATCCCCGCGCAAGCGTCAGGTGAAAGTCCCCATGCCCCTCCCCGCCGTCTCCCGGCCGGCGCGCGCCCCGGCCCGCCGCCTCGCCGCGGCCGCCACCGCGGCCCTCCTGATCGCGACAACCGCCGGGTGCGCGGGGCCGCGGGCCGACTCGAGCGGGCTGTTCGCGCCCTATCGCATCGACCTGCCGCAGGGCAACTACCTGACCGCCGACATGCTCGACAAGCTGAGCCCCGGCATGACCCGCGAACAGGTCCGGCTGGTGCTCGGCTCGCCGCTGCTGCAGCCGCTGTTTCGCGCCGATCGCTGGGACTACGTCTTCGCCTACCGGTTCGCGAGCGGCCGCACCGAGGTCCGGCGGGTCGCCATCCTCTTCAAGGACGACCTGATCGCCACCATCAAGGCCGACCCGCTGCCCCAGAACGACGAGGCGAACGACCCGATGCTGCCAGGCGGCCGACCGGCGCCCGCCGCAGCCGCCCGGCGCTGAGCCGGCGCGTCCACCACGTCTCCCGGAGTCATCGCGATGTCCTCCAGCCCTCTTCGCGTCGCGGTCGCCGGCGCGCTCGGCCGCATGGGCCGCATGATCATCGAGGCGGTGCTCGGCGCGCCCGACACGCGGCTCACCGGTGCGCTCGACCTCCCCGGGGCGCCGGGCTTCGGCCGCGATGCCGGCGAGTTCCTCGGCCGCGCGACCGGCGCCGTGGTGACCGACAGCCTCGAGCAGGCCCTCGCCGACGCCGATGTCCTGATCGACTTCACCCGGGCCGAAGCCACGCTGCGCCACCTCGAAGCCGCGCGGTCGGCCGGCGTGGCGATGGTGATCGGCACCACCGGCTTCGACGAAACCGGGCGCGCCCGTATCGCGGAGGCGGCCCGGGTCATCCCGATCGTCGCGGCACCCAACATGAGCGTCGGCGTCAACGCCACGCTGGAGTTGCTCGCGGTCGCCGCGCGACTGCTGTCGCAGGGCTACGACATCGAGGTCATCGAGGCCCACCACCGGCACAAGGTCGACGCGCCCTCGGGCACGGCGCTGCGCATGGGCGAGGTGCTTGCCGAGGCGCTCGGCCAGCGCCTCGATGACGTGGCGGTGCACGGCCGGCACGGCTTTACCGGCGAGCGCCGGCCCGGCAGCATCGGCTTCTCGGTGATCCGCGGCGGCGACATCGTCGGCGATCACACCGTGCTGTTCGCCGGCGCCGGCGAACGCATCGAGATCACCCATCGCGCCACGAGCCGCCAGGGCTACGCCGAAGGCAGCCTGCGCGCGGCGCGTTTCCTGGTCGGGCGCGCGCCGGGGCTGTACGGCATGCCCGACGTCCTCGGTCTGCGCGCCGGCCGAACCTGAGGGCCATACGGTGAGCCTGCTGCTCGCGCTCGATCAGGGCACGTCCAGTTCACGCAGCATCGTTTTCGATGCCGCGGGCGACATCGTCGCGATGGCGCAACGCGAGTTCACGCAGCACTTTCCGCAGCCAGGATGGGTCGAGCACGACCCCCTCGAGATCTGGAGTACCCAGCTCGCAACCGCCCGCGAGGCCCTCGCGAAGGCCGGTGCGCGCGCGACCGACCTCGCCGCGATCGGTATCGCGAATCAGCGCGAGACCACGGTGATCTGGGACCGTCGCAGCGGCAAGCCGATCCACCGCGCGATCGTCTGGCAGGACCGCCGCACCGAGCCGGCGTGCGCGCGCCTGCGCGCCGCGGGTCTCGAGTCGCTGGTAGGCAGCCGCACCGGGCTGGTGCTCGACCCCTACTTCTCGGGCACCAAGATCGCCTGGATCCTCGATCGTGTCGAGGGTGCGCGCGCGGCGGCCGAGCGCGGCGAGCTCGCCTTCGGCACCATCGACAGCTGGCTTGTCTGGCAGCTTACGGGCGGTCGCCTCCATGTCACCGACCCGAGCAACGCGGCCCGCACG
>Ga0315900_10008924_pt1 | contig 12799 bp, 7 predicted proteins | sample LakEriMetagenome_FD_203521 | JGI IMG/M metagenome (GOLD analysis project Ga0315900, IMG submission 203521) | Freshwater fungal communities from buoy surface, Lake Erie, Ohio, United States - Buoy 12 MA114 | ecosystem: Environmental > Aquatic > Freshwater > Lake > Lake biofilm | place: USA: Lake...
GCTGAAATCCCTGGTGCCCTCGATCACGGCGGGCGTGTTGCTGGGCACGCTGCTGGGCATTGTCGTGCATGGATCGGTGCACACCGCGGTCTTCGCGGTGATCGCGCTGGCGGTCGCGATCAACATGGGCTTCACGGGCGTTGATTGGCGGCTGCGCGACAGCTTCCCGACCGGCAAAAGGCGCCACTCCATCGGCGGCTTCATCGGTACGGTGAGCGCGATGATGGGTATCGGCGGCGGCACGGTGGGTGTGCCGATCCTGTCCATGTTCGGCGCGCCGATCCGCAGCGCGGTGGCGACCGCGAGCGCCTTCGGGATCATCATCTCGATCCCGGCGACGATCGGCTTCGTCTATGGCGGCTGGGGCAACCCGGAATTGCCGCCGCTGAGCCTGGGCTATGTGAATCTGATCGGCTTCGCGCTGATCGTTCCCACGAGCCTGCTCGCCGCGCCATGGGGCGTGAAGCTGGCGCACTCCATCCCGCCGCTGCTGCTCAAGCGCTGCTTCGCGGTGTTCCTGGGGCTGACGGTGCTGCGGATGTTCTGGTCGCTGGCCACATAGCCTAAGGCCGCCAGGGCAGCGTCCCGGCGGGCAGGCGGCGCGCGGCCAGCGTGGCGAGCGCCATCAGCCCCGCCATCAGCAGCAGCGCCAGCCAGGAAACCGCGGCGGCCAGCGGCGATTGCCCGCTCTCCTGCAGACCGAAGACCAGCACGCCCAGCGTCTGCGTCCCTGGCCCGTAGAGCAGGGCCGAGACCGTCACCTCATTCACCGCCGTCAGCGCCACCAAGATGCCCCCCGCCGCCAGCGCAGGCGCGAGCGGGGGCAGGTGGACCCGAAACAGCCGCCGCCAGGGCCCCGCACCCATGCCGCGCGCGGCCTCGTCCAGCGTAGGGTCGAGCCGCGCGGCGGCAGCGGCCACCGGGCGCAGGGCGAGTGCCTGGAAGCGCATGAGGTAGGCGAAGAGGATCAGCCCGAGCGTGCCATAGATCGCCCCGCCGCCTGGCAGGGACAGCACCACCAGGATCGCCGCCACGCCGGTGATCGCCCCGGGCAGCGCATAGGCCAAATCCGGCGCCGTCGTTGCCACGCGCAACGCCCGCGCGCGCATCCCGAGCGCGAGCGGCAACGCGGCCAGCGCCAGCAGCGCCGCCGCACCCAGCGAGAGCAGCAGCGAATTGCCGAAGGCCCGCGCCGTATGGGCGCCGGGCGCCAGGGCCGCGAGGAAATGCCGCGGCGTGGCCGTCGCGGCCGACAACTCCACCCCCATCGCCGGCACCAGCGCGGCCGCGAGCAGTGCGAGCAGCGGCACCGCGAGCACGATGAACAGATAGAGCAGCACCCCGGCCAGCACGAAGCCCTGTCCGCGCGCCAAGGGCAGCGGTGCGAAGGCCTGCCGCCCGCCGCCCGGCGCGCGCCGTGCCGCCAGCGCCTGCAGGACCAGCGCCGGCGCCGCCATCACCGCCAGGAGCAAAGCCAGGGCCGCCGCCTGCTCCAGCGCCGCCGCCCCGCCACTCGACAGGCGCTGCCAGATCAGCACGGTCAGCACGGTGAAGCGCGCCGGAATGCCGATCAGCGCGCCAACGCCGAAATTGCCCAGGGCGGCGACATAAGCGAGGCCCGCCCCCGCCAGCAGCCCGGGCGCGAGCAAGGGCCAGACGGCGCGGCGCAGCGCCATCTCCGGCGCCGCGCCAAGCCCCCGCGCCGCCAGCACCACCTCGCCCGGCACGCGCCGCAGCAGCGCGGCGAGCGCGAGCAGAACCAGCGGCGCGCCTTGCACGCCGAGCAGCGCGATCATTCCCGCCGGCCCGTAGATCGGGTTGGGCGTGCCGATCGGCGGCGCGAGGTCGAGGGCGAGTAACAAGGGCGAGGCCGGCCCGCCCGCCTGAATCCAGCCCAGCGCCATGATCTGCGCGGGGATAAGCACCGGCAGCATGGCGGCGAAGATCAGCACGCCGCGCCCGGGCAGGCCGCGCAGCAGTAGCGCCCAGGCCAGGGCCGCGCCGATCAGCGTCGCCAGCGCCGCTGCCCCCAGCGCGACCACCAGCGTCCGCCCCGCCGCGCGCCACACCGCGGGCTCGGCCAGCACCAGCGCAATCGCGGATCCACCCAGCGCCTCGGCCAGCAGCCGTGCCAGGGGTGCGGCGCCGATCAGCACCACCCAGGCCAGGCCCAGGCCCAACACGAGCCGGCCCGGCCCGGCGCCGGCACTCTCCGCCGTGCCGATCAAGCCCCTGTCAGCCGCCCGCAAGCTGCGCGAAGCGCGCCAGCGCGGCGGTCTGCTCGGCGGCCGCGCGCGCGGAATCGAGCGGCATCACGCGGATCGACTTCGGATCGGGGAAGCCCGGCGGGGGCGCGACCTCCGGATCGATCGGCAGGAAGCCCTGGCGGGAGGCCAGCTCCTGCCCCTCACGCGACAGCAGGAAGTTGAGGAAGGCGATCGCCGCCGGCACGTTGCGCGCGGTGGACAGGATACCCGCCGGCTCGGTGATGGCGGAGACACCATCCTCGGGGAAGACGAAGCGCACGGGCGCGCCGTTGCGGGCCTCGCGGATCGGCAAATAGTCGATGGCGATGCCGAAGGCGCGCTCGGCGCCGGCCACGGCCTGCATCACCGGGCCATTGCCGCCGCGCGCCTGCACGCCATTGGCCACCAGCCGCTCGATATAGGGCCAGCCGAGTGCGGGGTTCTGCGCCAGGGCCAGGATATGGATCGCGGCCGCGCCGGAGACGGCGGGCGAGGGCATGGCCACCTGGTTGCGCGCGCGCGGCTCGGCCAAATCGGCCCAGCGGCGCGGCACGAAGGGCGCGCGCGCATGATGCATGATGCCGGTTGTGATCAGCTTGGTGCCGAAATGCGCGCGTGCGGCATCGACCTGCGCGGCCGGCGTGCCGCCGAGCTGCACCTCGGGGCTGGCGCGCAGCCTTCCCTCGGCCTTGAGCCCCTCGAAGGTGAGGCTATCAGCCAGCAGCAGCACGTCGGGCCGCGGCTGGCCGGCGGCGATCTCGGCGCGCAGGCGCGTCATAATCTGGCCGGTGCCGCCGCGGATCCATTCCACCTGCACGGCAGGGTGACGACGGCGGAAGGCCTCGACCGTACCGGCGGCGTCGGGTTCGAGCTGGGAGGTATAGAGCACGAGGTTGCCCGAAACCTCCTGCGCGGCAGCCGGACGGATCATCGCTGCCGCGAGACCCATGGCCGCCATCCCGATGTCACGCCTGTGCATTGTCTTCCCCCTCAAGGCACCGTGTCTTCCCCCACGATCTAGCGGCGTGCGGGCGCGGCGGGCAGGGGGGGAGTGTGAACTTCCTGTGTCGGCGCCCGATCAGGGCGGCGTCATGAAGTTCGCCGTGGCACTGGCGCGGCCGATCAGGGCGGTCATGTCCGGGTGCTCATGGCTGCGCTCGGCGGTCAGCGCGCCCATGGGGCAGAAATACTCGTGCGCCTGGGGCATCTGATGGCGCGCGAAGCCCTGATAGTCGCGCTCCTTCAGCCCGTAGAGCACGCGCACATCGCGCACCGGCAACACCAGCGCCTCCCGCGGTTCGGCGCGCAGCAGGCGGATCAGGCGCCAGCGCTGGGTCGGATCGTTGGGCTCCACCGGCTCGAGCAGCCAGCGCAGCGGGCAGACCACGAGCAAGGATGTCGTCGAAGGGGCAAATCTCGCGCGCTTGTCCTGGAGGTTCGCGACCGAGCCGCAGGCCTCGATGCAGAGGATGTCGGCATAGCGGTCGGCGGGGTCGGGGCTGAAATGCAGCCAGAGCCCGTCGGGCAGCGTGCGGTAGGTGGCGCTGCCGGGCAGCTTTAGGAAGGGCGCGCCGGCGGGCGTGGCCTCGCGGCTGGGCTCGCCGGGCCGGCCGCGCAGCCAGGTGCCGGGTTGCTTGGGCGTGCGGACCGCGCCGGGTGGGCGCTGCGGCCAGGCACGCAGGCGGTTGCGGACCAGTTCGTCCAGAACCTTGCCGCCAATGACTCGCGGAATTTCACGCATGAAGTGCAAGCTCCCCCTGTGGATATCAACTCTGAGTAGATTGATTCCCTGAATGAGCGGCAGATTCAAGAGATTTGTTTACCATCCGCCCATGAATTTCGCGGATAGGTTGTAGAATCCTTCACCCAGCCGAGAGCGAAACCCCATCGAATCACCTTCCGTTCCAGGTCGCTACAGGGGCGCGCAATTGCGCTGCCGGAGTTTTCCCCAATAGATCAATTGCTTGCGCCATCTCCGCAATTGCAGAGCCTTCCCTCCGCAATTGCAGGCCGCTGGCCCGCAATTGCAGCCTTGCGGGTGAGGACTTGGCGGCTTGTGGGCCGTTCGGAGGCGAAACGTGTCGCCATCCGGACACAAAAAACCCCGCGCGGCCGGCGCCGCGCGGGGTGCTTGGGGGCAGGGCCCCTGGTTCAGCCGCGGCTGGCGACCGGCTTGTAGTCGCGCGTCGCGGGGCCGGTGTAGATCTGGCGCGGACGGCCGATGCGCTGCGAGGGATCCTCGACCATCTCCTTCCACTGCGAGACCCAGCCCACGGTCCGCGCCACGGCGAAGATCACCGTGAACATCGACGTCGGGATCCCCATCGCCTTGAGGATGATGCCCGAATAGAAATCGACGTTCGGGTAGAGCTTGCGGCTCACGAAATACGGGTCTTCCAGCGCCACCTTCTCGAGCGCCATGGCCATGTCCAGCAGCGGCTCGTCCTTGATGCCGAGTTCGGCCAGGACCTCATGGCAGCTCTGCTGCATGATCTTCGCGCGCGGGTCGAAGTTCTTGTAGACCCGGTGGCCGAAGCCCATCAGCTTCACGCCCGAATTCTTGTCCTTCACTTTCTCGATGAAGGCCGGGATGTTATCCACATGCCCGATCTCAGCCAGCATCTTCAGCACGGCCTCATTCGCGCCGCCATGCGCCGGGCCCCACAGGGCCGCGATGCCGGCCGCGATGCAGGCGAAGGGGTTCGCACCGGTCGAGCCCGCCAGCCGCACCGTGGAGGTGGAGGCGTTCTGCTCATGGTCCGCATGCAGGACCAGGATGCGGTCCATCGCCTTGGCCAGGGTGGGCGAGACATTGTACGGCTCGGCCGGCACGCTGTTGAGCATATGCAGGAAATTTGCCGCATAGCTCAGGTCGTTGCGCGGATACACGAAGGGCTGGCCGAGCGCGTATTTGTAGGCCATCGCCGCGATGGTCGGCACCTTGGCGATCAGCCGGAAGGCCGCGATCTCGCGTTGGCGCGCATCGTTGATGTCGAGGTTGTCGTGGTAGAAGGCGGCTAGCGCGCCGACCACACCGCACATCACCGCCATCGGGTGCGCATCGCGGCGGAAGCCGTCGAAGAAGCGGCGGATCTGCTCATGCACCATGGTGTGGTAGGTCACACCCTTGCGGAATTCGGCCAGCTCGCTCGCCGTCGGCAGCTCGCCATTCATCAGCAGGTAGCAGACCTCGATGAAGTCGCTGTTCTCGGCCAGCTGCTCGATCGGGTAGCCGCGGTAGAGCAGCACGCCCTCATCGCCGTCGATGTAGGTTATCTGGCTCTCGCAGCTCGCCGTCTCGCCATAGCCGGGATCGAAGGTGAAGACCCCCAGATCGGCGTAGAGCTTGCGGATATCCACGACATCCGGCCCGACGGAGCCCTTGAGCACCGGCAGCTTCGTGCTGCGGTTGGTGCCATCGAGGGTGAAGGTCACGGTGCCGTTCGGCGTTGCGGTCATGCTTTGCTTCCTCACAAGCAGGGGGGCCGTGGCCTTGCCCCCTGCGACAGGGCGGGCACGCGACGCCATTATGGTGCACTGCACGATAGGGTCGGGCTCACCCCTTTGGCAACGCCGCCCGGCCGATCCTTCGCCCGGCGCACCGGCCGAGGGCGGGACAGGCTGGGGCCCGCACACGCGCGCGTGAAGGGATTCGGCCTCTTGCGCGCCCTTTGAGGAATTTCGCTTTGCCGCGAAGGCAGATACGCTCGCGCATTGTCCGGGCCACGGATCAGCCCGCCACGCCTTCAGCAAACCGGCACGAGAACAGGCGCCCGAAGACCGATGACCGAGCCGCCCTGCCATCGCCCCCATGACGCCGCGCTCGGCCGGGCCTTGGCAATGGGGCGCCCTGCGGCGTGCCGAGTTGCCCGGTGCCGCAATGCCCCGCCGCGCCTTGTCTTTGGGCCGGGCCTGGAGCCCGTCGCCTGAGATGTCATTGCACCGGCTGAACGCGGCCTTCGCGCGGGGGGTCGCCCGGGTCGGGCTGGCCTTCGCCGTGCTGGGCTCGGCAGCCGCCGCTCAACCCGCCGAGCCGCCCCGCCAGGCCTTCCTGCGCATCGAGGCGGCGGCGCATGTCGCGCCCATCGCGCGGTTGGCCGTGGATGCGGAAGGACGCTTGCTGGCCACTGTCTCGGACGACAAGACCCTGCGGCTCTGGTCGCTGCCCGATGGCGCACCGCGCGGCGTGCTGCGCCCGCCGATCGGCCCGCAGGCGGAGGGCGAGCTTTACGCCGTGGCGCTCTCCCCCGATGGGCGGCGCGTCTTCGCGGCCGGCTACACGGCGGCGAGCTGGGAGCGCAGCTTCGCGATCTACGTCTTCGACACGACGAGCCTGCGCATGCTCGCGCGCCTGCCCGGCCTGCCCGCGCCGGTGCAGCACCTCGCGATCTCGCCCGACGGCACCCGGCTGGCGGCAGCCCTTGGCGGGCGGGCGGGGATCCGGGTGTGGGATGCGCGCAGCGGCCAGCCGCTCTGGGACGATGCGGCCTTCAACGCGCCGGCGCGCATGGTCGCCTTCGCGCCCGGCGAGGCGGGGGCCGAGAAGCTGGCCGCCAGCGGCGCGGATGGGCGCGTGCGCATCTATGACCGCCATGGGCGCAAGCTGGCGGACCGCGCCCCGGTGACGGGCGCACGGCCCTTCGGGCTGGCCTGGTCGCCCGATGGCGCGCTGCTCGCGCTTGGCTTCGAGGACCGGCTTCGCGTGGAGATCCTGGCCGGGGGCGATCTGCGCACGGTGTTCACCCCCGATGTCGCCGGCCTGGCGGGGGAGGGGCTGCTGGCCGTCGCCTGGGCGGCCGATGCGCGGGGCGGCGTGCAACTCCATGCCGCGGGCGATGCGCGACGCGCCCCGCCCACCGCCGCACGGGGCGTCGTCCCAGGGGCACGCGGGGTGGAGGTTGCGGCGCCGCGCGGCCTCAACGCCCCGGCCACCGCCCCGCGGGATTTCGTCATCCGCCGCTGGGCCGATTTCGGCCTGGGCCCGGCCACCGACATCCCCGCCGCGCGCGAGACGATCGCCCATCTTATCGCCCTGCCCGGTGGCGGGCTGGCCTATGCGGCGGCCGATCCGGGTTGGGGGCGGCTCGCCCCCGATGGCAGCCTCGCCCTCGCGCCGCGCCCGCCGGGGGGCGATTTTCGCGCCGCGGGGCAGGGGCTGGCCGTCTCCGCCGACGGCACGCGGCTGCGCTTCACGCTGCGGCCCGGCGAGCCCGCGCTGCAGTTCGATGCCCAGGCCGGGCTGCTCGCCCGCGCCGATGCGACCAGCGAGGGCTTCGCCACCGCGCGCGTCACGAGCGCGCGGCTGCAGGTGGCGGATTGGCGCAACGGCAATCGCCCGCGCCTGGGCCAGGCGTTGCTGCGGCTGGGCGAGGGCGAGTATGCGCGCAGCCTCGCCTTGCTGCCGGAGGATCGCGGCATACTGCTCGGCACCGACACCCATCTGCGCCTGTTCGACTCCGCCGGCGCGCCGTTGGCCGCGCTGGCCGTGCCGAGCGCAGCCTGGGGCCTGGCCCTGGCGCAGGACCGTGCGGTGGCCGCACTCGGCGACGGCACCATCCGCTGGTACGCGCTGGCCGGCGGCGCCATCACCGAACAGGCGGCGCTGTTCATCCATGCCGAGACGCTGCGCTGGGCGCTCTGGACGCCCGAGGGTCTGTTCGACCACGCGCCCCATGGTGGGCAGGAACTGGTCGGCCTGCAGGTCAACAACGGCCGCGCACAGGCGCCCGAATGGGCCAGTTTCCAGCAGGCCTATCGCGCGCTCCTCGCACCCGCCGCGATGCGCGCGCAGGTCGCCGGCGATAGCCGGCCCGCGCAGGCGCGCCTCGCCCAGCTTGGCGATCTGCGCGCGCGCATCGGGCAATTGCCGCAGCTCTCCGCGCGCGGCCTCTGCGCCGTTACCGCACATGGCTGCGCGGCGCTGCGCTGGGAGGCGCCGGAATTGCCGGCCGGGGCGAGCGCGCTGCGCATCGGCCTGCTCGCCGCCGATCGTGGCCTGGGCATCGGCCCGCTCGACGTGCTGGTGAATGAGCGCATCGTCGCGCGCAACGAGAACGCGGCCGGCGAGAGCATCGTGGAAGTGCCGCTCGACCCCGGGGCGAACCGCATCGCCACGCGGCTCCATGCCGAGGACCGCACGCTGTTCGCCGAGGGGCCCGGCATCATGCTGAGCCGCGCCGGTGGGGCGGAGGCACCTGCCGTGGCGGGGCGGCTGGTGGTGCTGGCGATCAGCGTGAGCGGCCATGCGATGCCCGGCTACAACCTCACCTCCGCCACGCCCGACGCCGAACGCGTGGCCGCCACGCTAAGCGCCCAGGCCGGCGCGCTGTTCCGCGAGGTGCGCGTGACGGTGCTGCAGGATGCCCAGGCGACGCGCCGCGGTGTGCTCGACGTGCTGGCCCAGGCAGGGCGCGAGGCCGCGCCCGGCGACACCTTCGTGCTCTACATGGCCGGCCATGGCCTGCGCACCGAGCCTGACCAACGCTTCCTGTTCCTGCCGCATGACGTGACCGCCAGCGACGGGCCGACGCTGCGCCAGCAAGGCATCGAGGAATCCACCCTCGTTGCCGCCATCGCCGGCATCCGCGCGCGCGATGCGATCCTGTTGCTCGACATCAGCCATGCCGGACAGCCGGCGATGGACCAGCTCTCCGCGCTGGGGAACGAGACGGGGCGTTTCCTGCTCGCGGCCTCGACCGCGGCGCAGGCAGCGCGCGCCGGCGATGACAGCCGCAACGACGCCTTCACCGATGCGGTGCGCGAGGCGCTGACGGGGCACGGCGGGGCGGATGGCAAGGGGCGCGTCAGCGCGCTGATGCTCGGCGAATGGGTGCTGCGCCGGGTGCCGCAATTGGCGGCCGAACGAGGCCACGTGCAGGAGGTTGTGCTCCGCGCGGCAGGCCGCGACCCGCGGAACGTCCCCCTGGCGGTGGTGCCACCCTGAGAGCCTGATCTTAAAGGCAGATGCTGGACGCCCTGCGCGAGTCCACGGCTTCGAGACCGAGCCGGGAATCCGCCTTGCCGTCGCCGCCCGTGGCGGTGCCGATTGCCAACCCGCCGAAGCCGATCGTCTCGCCCGCCACGGCCAGGCTGCGGCCGACCAGCGGCGTGGTGCTGGTGAAGCTGATCTCCGAATCCAGAAGCTTTGGCGCTGCGTTCACCGCGCTCTCGGCGAAGGTGACCAATGGGGCCAGGTCCGCGATCAGCTGCACGCCGATATCCTTCCGCGCAGGATTCCGATCCGGATCATCGCCTGTTCGAAAGCATAGACCGCGCCACAGTGCTTGGCCTTGCCCTTCTTGCAACCCTGGGGCGGGGGCGGGCGCAGCCCTACCCGTGCATCGCCCGCCAGACGCGTTCCGCCGTGGCCGGCATGTCGAGATGCGCGACCCCGATCGCGTCGCAAACCGCCGAGATCACCGCCGGCAGCGCGCCCACCGTCCCGGCCTCGCCCGCGCCCTTCGCACCCAGGGGGTTCGATTTGGTCGGGCAATGGTTCCCCAGCACTTCCACCAGTGGCATGTCGGCCGCGCGGGGCATGGCGTAGTCCATGAAGCTCGCGGCCAGAAGCTGCCCGCTCTCCGCGTCGAAGCGCGCTTCCTCCATCAGCGCCTGGCCGAGGCCCTGCGCGACGCCGCCCTGGATCTGGCCCTTGAGCAGCAGCGGGTTCACGACGGTGCCGACATCATCCACCACCAGGTAGCGGGTGACGGCGACGGCACCCGTCTCGGGATCCACCTCTGCCTCGCAGATGTGGCAGCCATTGGGGAAGGTCGCGTCATCGGGAGCGACCACGGCGGAGGCGTAGAAGCCCTTCTCCTCGCCGGGCGGCAGGCCGCCGGGGATGTAGCAGGCGCGCGCCACTTGCTCGATCCGCACCGCGCGGTCGGTGCCGGCGACGCTGAAGCGCCCCTCGGCGAAGTCGATATCGGCCTCGGCGGCTTCGAGCATCAGCGCGGCGACGTGCTTGCCGCGTTCGATGATCCGCGCGGCCGCCTTGGTCATCGCCGCCCCGCCCGCGACGATGGAGCGGCTGCCGAAGGTGCCGCGCCCATGCGGCAGGCTGTCCGTGTCGCCGAACACCACGCGGATCTTCGCCATGTCGAGCCCGAGCATGGAGACCGCCATCTGGCGGAACACCGTCTCATGCCCCTGGCCATGGCTGTGCGTGCCGAGCAGCAAGGTGCAGCCGCCATCGGCCGCGAAGCGAATCTCGACACCCTCTTCCATCGGCGTCTTCGGCGGGCCGGCGCTGATCTCGATGGCGTTGGCGATGCCGAGGCCAAGCCGCTTGCCGCGCGCCGCCGCCGCCGCGCGCCGGGCCGGAAAGCCCGCATAGTCGGCCGCCTCCATCGCCATCGTCATGCCGCGCGGGAAATCGCCGCTATCATAGGTGAAGACCAGCCCGGTGCGGAACGGCATCTGCGCCGGCGTGATCAGGTTGCGCTGGCGGATCTCCGCGCGATCCAGGCCGAGTTGCGCGGCGGCGACATCGATCGCGCGCTCGATCGCATAGGTCGCCTCGGGCCGCCCGGCGCCGCGATAGGGCGCGGTGGGCTGGGTGTTGGTGAAGGCGCCGAGCACCTCCGCGCAGATCGCCGGCGTGCGATAGACGCCCGCAAGCCCGCCGAGATTGTTGGTCGAGGAATGCGGCCCCAGCAGCGCGAGATAGGCGCCGAGATTGGCGATGGTGCGGATCCGCAGCGCGAGGAAATGGCCTTCGGAATCGAGCGCCAACTCCACGGTCGAATCATTGTCGCGCGCATGCGCGTCCGATTGCAGCGCCTCCGACCGGTCCGCGATCCAGCGCAGCGTGCGGTTCAGCTTGCGTGAGGCCCAGAGCAGCACCGCCTGTTCCTGGGTCGGGTGGCTGCGCAGGCCGAAGGCGCCGCCCATCTCGGGGGCCGCGATGCGCAGGGCGGAGGAGGTCTCGCCCAGCACGGGCACGAGCACGTCGCGCAGCGCATGCGGGCCCTGCGAGCCGGTGCGCAGCGTCCAGCGCCCTTCCAGCGCATCCCATTCCGCGATGGCGCCGCGCGTTTCCATCGTGTTGGCGGCGATGCGCGAGATGCGGAAATCGAGCGAGACTCGATGCGCCGCCCGCGCGAAGCCGGCCGCGACGGCGGCCTCATCGCCCTGGGTGAAGCGGTAGCAGAGATTGTCGTCGCACAGGCCAGGCCAGACGGCCGGCGCGCCGGGGGCGAGGGCGGCGGCGGGCGCGGTGATGGCGGGCAGCGGCTCCCACTCCACCAGCACCGCCTCGGCCGCATCGCGCGCCTCGATCTTGCTGCGCGCGATGATGGCGGCGACCGGATCACCCACATGCCGCGCCACGCCGGCGGCGAGCGGCAGGTAGGGCGGGCGCGGCATGGGGCTGCCATCGGGGCGCTGGCGCGGTACGGCGCAGGGCAGGCCGCCAAGCCCATCGGCCAGCCAATCCGCCCCGGTCAGGATGGCAACGACCCCCGGCATGGAAGCGGCCTCGCTGGTGTCGATTCCGCCGATCCGCGCATGCGCGTGCGGCGAGCGCAGGAAGACCACATGCAGCGCCTCGGGCGTGCGCAGATCGTCGGTGTAGCGGCCGAGGCCGCGCAACAGGCGCTGGTCCTCGATGCGGCGCACCGGCTGGCCGAGGCCGAATTTCGCGAGCGGATCGGACATCGTGATCTCCTGCACCCATCTGGCGTAGCCGCCGTGGCGCGCGGCGTCGAGGGGCCGGCCACCCTTGCGGTCCCCCCATCCATTCCGTTACCTGCCCGCATACGCGGCGCCCCAAGCCGCGACCCCGAGGAAGCACGGAGCAACGCCCATGATCACCCGCCGCAACCTGGCCGCCCTGGCCGGCCTCCCCCTTCTGCCCGGCCTCGCGCCCAGGGACGCCATGGCGCAGGAAGCCTGGCCGAGCCGGCCCGTCACCATGGTGGTGCCCTGGGCCGCCGGTGGCTCGACCGATGCGGTGGCGCGCATCATGACGGCGCGCATGTCCACCGACACCGGCCGCAGCTTCGTGGTGGACAACCGCACGGGGGCCAACGGCACGATCGGCTTCAACTCGGTGGCGCGCGCGCGGCCCGATGGCTACACGCTGCTGGTCAGCACGGTCAGCACCTACGCCATGGCGCCGCACATGATGCAGCTGCCCTACAACAACGAACGCGATTTCGTCGGCATCGGGCTGATGGCCGCGATGCCGATGATCCTGTGCGTGAACCGCAACTTCCCCGCCCGCACCCTGGCCGAATTCGTCGCCGCGGCGAAGCGTCCGGGTGCGGACGTCACCTTCGCCAATTCGGGCGTCGGTTCCTCCACGCACCTCGCGACCGAGCTGTTCCTCCAGGCGGCGGGCCTGCAGCTGCGCGACATCGGCTATCGCGGCGGCGCGCCGGCGGTGCAGGGCGTGCTGGCGAATGAGACGCCGATGATCGTGCAGGCGGCCTCGGGTGTGCTGCCGCTGATCCAGTCGGGCGATTTGCGCGCGCTGGCGATCTCGTCGCGCGAGCGCAGCCCGGTCGCGCCCGAGATCCCGACCTTCGCCGAGCAGGGCTTCCCCGATT
>Ga0315900_10008926_pt1 | contig 12797 bp, 10 predicted proteins | sample LakEriMetagenome_FD_203521 | JGI IMG/M metagenome (GOLD analysis project Ga0315900, IMG submission 203521) | Freshwater fungal communities from buoy surface, Lake Erie, Ohio, United States - Buoy 12 MA114 | ecosystem: Environmental > Aquatic > Freshwater > Lake > Lake biofilm | place: USA: Lake...
CAGCGCCAGCCGCAAGGCGGCGAACAGCGCTGAACCTGCACAGAGCAGGGCGATGGACCGCAGCATGGGACGGGCCCATGGCGCGCCCGAGATCACCAGCAGGCGGGCGGAGAGCTGCATGTACAGCAGCGTGTTCACGGCGGCGAACATGATCACCACCGAGGCCGCCGTGCCGAACAGCTTCATGGCGAGGAGCACCGCCAGCAGGTTCAACAGGGTCGCGCCCGCATAGAAGCGGAACATGCGACGTTCCTTGCCCACCACGCTGAAGAGGGTGACCAGGGGCTCGCTCAACAGGCGGAAGTAGTAGAACAGGCCCATCACGGCCGTGTAACTGCCGGCCAGTGCCCAGGCCTCGCCGAGGAGCACGCGGAACACCACATCGCCGAAGAAGGTGATGAAGGTGAAGGGCAGCACACCGAGCAGCGCCAGCCGGCCATGCAGCCGGGCGGTGATGGTGCCCATGGCCGCGGGGTCGTTCGCCCGGGTCTCGGCGGCCTTCTGGTAGATCACCCCGGAAAGGCTGTAGCCGAGCAGCCGCAGCGGCATCAGCAGCAGCCCGCTGCCCATGGCGAACTGGCCAAGGCCCGTGGTGTCGTGCAACGCGGTGAGGGCGAACACCGGCACCTGCGTGGAGAAGATGGCGAGCCAGCGGCTGGGGAACACCAGCAGGGGCTGGTTGCGGTGCTCCACGAGCGCGGCGCGCATGTCCCGCAGGTCGTAGCCGGTGCGCAGGGCCTCGATGCCGTGCCTGCGCAGGCCCACGGCATAGGCGATGGTGCTCAGCGTGCGCACCAGCAGTTCGCCCAGCATGAGCCCGGAGGCGGCCCCGTGCGAAACCAGGCCCAGGCCCAGGTTGGTGAGCCGCAGCCCCACGTTCGTCGCCGGGCCCAGCTTGGTGTTCAGCGCGAAGGCCTTCGCCCGTGCCACCCACACGTACAGCAGCTGCATCACCGCCAGCACCAGCACCATGGGCGGTATGGCGTAGGTCCAGTGCCCCAGGACGCGCCAGCCGGGGGCAAGGCCGAGGAGCAGGTCCTGCCAGAGGAAGAACGGCATCATCAGCACCACCATCACCACGCTCAGCGCCAGGGTGGCGCGCGCCAGCGCCCTGAACCCCTCGTCCTCGCGCGGCAGCAGCAGGGCGTTGGGATAGGAGAGGCCGGCCACCAGGCTGAGGTTGGTGCTGATGGAGATGAAGAGCCCGTAGATGCCGTAGGCCTCGGGGCCGTAAAGGCGGGCCACCAGCGGCGTGAGCAGCAGTTGCGCGAGGGTGCTCAGCATCGCGTCCGACATGGAAAGCGCCACGTGGCGGGCGAAGCTGCCCTTGCGCTTCGCGCCGCGCAGGTCCGCGAGCAGGCCACCGGCCAGGGCCTTCAGGCGGTCAAGCAGCGGCATGGCGGCTTCGTGCTGCGGCGGTCATCTTTGCACCACCATGGAACGGAACCTCAAGGAGCTGGTGCTGTGCAGCGGGAACCCGGGCAAGCTGGCCGAGCTGCGCGCGTTGCTGCCCCCGGGTGTCACGGTGCGCGCCCTGGCCGACGTGGGCCTGCCGGACGACCTTCCGGAGACCGGGGACACGCTGGAGGCGAACGCCCTGGAGAAGGCGCGCTTCGCGTTCGAGCGCTGCGGACTGCCCTGCCTGGCCGACGACACGGGGCTGGAGGTGGAGGCGCTGGACGGTGCGCCGGGTGTGCGTTCGGCGCGCTACGCCGGCCCTGCCAAGGACCCGGCCGCCAACATGGCCCTGCTGCTCGACCGGTTGGCCGGCGTCACCGACCGGCGCGCGCGCTTCCGCACGGTGCTGGCCCTGGTGCACGCCGGAGGCGAACAGCTCTTCGACGGGGAGGTGCGCGGTGCCATCACCGAGGGGCCGCGCGGCACCGGGGGCTTCGGCTACGACCCGGTGTTCCTGCCCGAGATGAGCGACCTCACCTTCGCCGAGCTCCCCGCCGCGAGCAAGAACGCCGTCAGCCACCGGGGTCGCGCCATGTGGCGCTTCGCGCAGTGGCTGCACGAGCAGGTGGTTCAGCGCTGAAGGCATGCCTCGATCAGACCGTTCACGGCCGGGGCCACGCCGATGCCCGACACCTCGAGCATCTTGGGCAGGATGCTGGCGGGGCTGAAGCCGGGCGTGGTGTTCACCTCGATGGTGCACAGGTCGCCCGGCACCGCCTGTTCACCGGTGCCCGACCACATGTGGTCCACGCGCACCATGCCCGCGCAGCCCAGCGCGGTGTAGATCGCCTCGGACCGCTGCTGCACCATGCGCGTGACCGCCTCCGGCAGCGGGGCTGGGATCAGCTCCTGTGTGTCGGTGGCGTGGTACTTCGCCTCGTAATCGAAGAACTCGTGGCTGTGGCGCACCTCGCACACCGGCAGCGCGCGCACCGTTCCGCCCAGGCGGATCACGCCGCACGTGAGCTCCCGGCCCCGGAGGAAGCCCTCCACCATCACGGCATTGCTCTCCGTGAAGGCGCGCTCGATGGCCGGCGCCAGCCCGTCCACCGCCTTCACCTTGCTGATGCCGAGGCTGCTGCCGCTCTGGTCGGGCTTCACGAAGCACGGCAGGCCGAGCTGGTCGGTGATGGCCTTCGCATCCACCGGTGCGCCGCGTGTGAGCAGGACCGACGGCGCCACCGGGAAGTCCAGCTGGCGCAGCATCGACGTGGTGCTGAACTTGCTGAAGGTGACGGCCATGTTCAGCACGCCGCCGGTCTGGTAGGGGATCCCGAGCATGTCCAGCAGGCCCTGCAGCCGGCCGTCCTCCCCGGGCGTGCCATGGATCGCGATGAGCGCGGCGTCCACACGGCGGGGGCCTTCGCCCAGGTCCACCAGCAACCGGCCCCGGTCCAGCGCCAGGGTACGCCCATCGGGCGCCTCGGCGGTCCAGTCTTGCGGGGTGATGGTGATGTGCACCGGCTCGAAGCGTGCGGTGTCGATGGCCTCGAGCATGCGCCGGGCGCTCTGGTGGCTGATGACGGCTTCGCCGGAGTAGCCGCCGCGGAACACGGCGATCAGGGGACGGGGCATGGCGGGTCGGATGCGTCGAAGTTCCCCCGGTGGTCCCGCCGGATGGCCGCGTGGGGTGCGCCGTTGCGAACAGGCGCCTGTGGAAGGTCGGCGGGTGTGCGCTGGTGAGGCGCCTATCTTCGGCCCATGCCCGAGCGACGGCTCATCGTGAACGCCGACGACCTCGGCCTCAGCCCATCGGTGAACACCGCCATCCTGGAGGTGCACCGCGCGGGCAACCTCAGTTCGGCCACGCTCATGGTGAACATGCCCGGCACCATCGATGCCGTGGAGCGCACGCGCGGGCTGGCCGGTCTCGGCATCGGCCTGCATTTCTGCATCACCGAGGGGATGGCGCTCACCGGGGCCTCCACGCTCACCGATACGCAAGGGCGCTTCCTTGACCGGCCCACGCTGGTGCGGGCCGCCGTGCGCGGCCGCTTGCGTGCGGACGATCTCCGCCGCGAGCTCGAGGCGCAGCTGGCCCGGGCGGCCGACCTGGGGGTGCGCCTCACGCACATGGACAGCCACCAGCACGTGCACATGGTGCCCGTGATCTTCCGGGCCATCGCGCCGGTGATCGAGCGTCATGGCCTCCCGGTGCGCATGGTGGACCCGCCTTCCGGGGCGGTGCTGCGCGCGTGGCGCCGGCCCGCGAAGGCGCTGAAGCAATGGCTGAACGGCCGCTTCGCCGCACAGGACCGCGCCCTGTTCAACGGGCGCACGAACGATGCGCTGGTGAGCATTCACGACCTGGACCATCCCGGTCCGTACACCCCCTCCACATACATGGGCCTGCTCGCCGCGATCCCGGAGGACCGCGTGGTGGAGGTGATGGTCCATCCCTACATCCTCGGGAGCGATGTCACCGGGCTGTATGCGCAGGACCTCGAGCGCAAGCGGCCCTTCCTCGAGCGCTGCGTCGCGGAGCATGCGGCCCTCACCGCCGGCCCGGTCTTCGGCGGCTGCAGGCTGATCGACTTCACGGCCGCATGAGCACGGACGACCTGGTGATCGCGCCGCTCGGGGAGGGGGACCTGGAGCCCCTGGCGGCCTTCATGCGCGAGCAGAACAACGCCGCCACCGATGCCGGCCGCCTGCGCCACTGGTACCTGGACAACCCGGCCGGGCGCGCCACCGTGATCGTCGGTCGCATCGGCGGTCGCATCGTGGGTATGTCCACCACCAACGACCACCGCTTCCGCGGGCCCGGCGGGGAGGCGCTCGTGGCCATGCCCCAGAAGGTGCTCACCGATGCGTCGGTGCGGGGGCGGGGCATCTTCCAGCGCCTGTACCACGCCACCGAACAGGCCGCCCGCGCCAAGGGTGCCGGGTTCCTGCTCACGGTCACCAACGCCGCCAGCACCCCCATCTTCCTGGGGCGGTTCGGCTACGTGCGGCTGCCCGTGCCACGCATGCTCGTGTGGCCGGCGCTCCCGGGTGGCGTGCGCGGCGAGGTGCCGCCCGATGCGTGGGCTGCGCATGCCTGGACCACGGAGGATGGCTCGGTATGGCACCTGTCGCGCGATGCGGCCCACCTGCATTGGCGTTATTCCGCCCATCCCGATCGCGCGCACGAACAGCATGCGTTCGCCACGGCGGACGGCCATGCGCGCATCGTGCTCAAGCGCATCCGGCGCAGGGGCTTGCCGGTGATGCTGCTGCTGGAACTGGTGGCGACCGATCCCGGCAGCGCGCGGATGGCCCTGCGCAACGCCCGCCGCCTCGCCTGGCGCAACGGTTGCATCGCCCTGATGGGCCTTCGCACCCGGCAGCTGCTGGTCGCCTCGCGCGGCACGGTCCACCTCACCGTATCCAGCGGCTTCAACCTGCTGGTGAAAGGCCTGGACGAGGGTGCCACCGCCCGGCTCAGCGCCCAGCCCTTCGAGCTGGCCTTGGGCGATCTCGATTTCCTCTGAACCGGGGTGGTCGGCCCATCAGGCGGGGTATCTTCGCCGACCCGCGATGGAACGGCGCACCCTCACCCGCCTGCTGGCCCCCATGGCCTTGGCCCTGCTGATGCTCGGAGGCGGCTGGCTCTGGCTCCGTTCGTACACGCGGCACGATGTCGCCGTGCAGGTGCCCGACCTCAAGGGCATGACACTGGGCGAGGCCTCGGCCGTGCTCACCGGGCGCGACTTGCTGGTGGAGGTGGTGGATTCCGTCTACAACGAGGAGGCGCCCAAGGGGACCGTGGTGGACCAGGACCCGCCGGCCGGGCGGGCGGTGAAGCCCGACCGCCGCATCTACCTGGTGATGAACGCCCGCGAGCCGAAGATGATCAACATGCCCGCGCTGGTGAACCTGAGCAAGCGCCAGGCCATCAGTGTGATGGAGATCGTGGGGCTGAAGGTGAAGGAGATGCAGTACAAGCCCGATCCCTGCGTGGACTGCGTGATCGCCCAGCTCTACAAGGGCAGGCCCATCGCGGCCGAGGCGCGCATCCGCAAGGGTGAAGCGGTGACCCTGGTGCTGGGCGGCGGGGAGAAGGGAGAGCGCGTCCCTGTACCGGACCTCCGCGGCCTTTCGTTGGCCGATGTGCGGATGGTGCTGAACATGAGCTCGCTGAACCTCGGTGTGGTGGTGGAGTGCCTGGGCTGCAATACCAAGGCCGATTCGGCGTTCGCGAGGGTGGCCCGCCAGTCGCCCGCCGCCTCCGCGAACAACCTCATCGCCATGGGCGGGGTGATCGACGTGTGGCTCGACAGCGACACCACCGACCTGGCGCCGGCCGTGAACTGGCGCGATTCACTTCAACGGACGAACGATGCCGATGCACTGGACGAGTAGGCTGCTGATCCCCGCGCTGGTCACCCTGGCGCACACCGCCCTGGCGCAGGCGCCGGCCGAGGAGCTCGGTCCGCTGCATGCACAGCCGCGAGGGACCGGTGGAGCCCCCGGCGAGCAGCGCGTGCAGCTCAACGAGTTCTTCCTGTACGAGAACCTTCCCCAGGAACTGCCCGTGGTGGATGACTTCTCCACCGACCGCACCCGTCACCTTGACGCGCAGTCCGGCGATGCGAACGTGACCCTCACCGCCACCTTCTACCTGCTGGCCGTGGGCGGGGTGAGCGACCCGGGCATGGCCTACCTGCTCGACACCACCTGGCGCTACACCTTCGACGTATCCGACCCCGACACCGTGATCGCGGACACGCTGCCCAATCCCGTGGTGACGGTGACCGTGCTCGACCTGGACGTATACCCCCCCACGAGCATCACCGTGGATGCGTGGCCGCCGTACGACCTGTACGACACCCTGGGCACGCCAGTGGACACGGTGGACTATGCGCCCGACCTGGTACAGGACTCCTTGTTCGTGTACACCGTGGCGGCCGATCCGCGCACCTACGACATGGACGGCACCATCGTGCCCCTGATCCTGTGGGAGGACGATGATGCCTGCGTGAACCGCACCTACCCGGTGGACCCGCCCACCATCGGGGTGGCGAGCTTCGACGGGCTCGACCGGCGCGGGTTCCCGTACGATGTGACGGTGCCGCTGCCCTACGGCGAGTGCGACCGGCTCACCTCGGTGCCCATCGACCTCCAATACCCCGCCGGCGACAGCATCTACCTCAGCTTCCTGTACCAGCCCCAGGGCCTCAGCGGCGACGAGTTCGTGCAGGAGGAGGACAGCCTGGTGCTGGACCTGTACGCACCCGACGACGACGAGTGGGTGCAGGTGTGGAGCAGCGAGTACACCATGTTGCAGCCCTTCCGCCAGGTGATGGTGCCCATCACCGACACGCGCTTCCTGAAACCGGACTTCCGCATGCGGTGGCGCAACTACGGCACCCGCAGCGGCGCCCTCGACCACTGGCACCTCGACTACGTGCGCCTGGGCCGCAACCGCAGCTTCGACGACACCGTGCTGGTGGACGTGGCCTTCGTGATGCCCGGCAACACGCTGCTGCAGACCTACACCTCGGTGCCCTTCGCCAAGTTCAACGCGGCCCCGGCCAGCTACATGGCCCAGAACGTCGAGCTCACGATGAAGAACCTCGACATCGACGACAAGTTCATCACCTGGGGCTACCTCGCCGACATCGATGGCGACCCGACGCCGCCCTACGAGGAGTGCGACAACTACGGCAACAACATCAGCAGCAACGCCGGCACCACGTTCACGTCGGTGCATCCAGTGAGCGCCGGTCCGTGCAGCTTCACCTACGACCCCTCCCTGAGCACCGATGCGGCGTTCTGGCGGAACACCTTCTGGCTGAACGCCACTCCGAACAACATCGCCTACAACGACACCATGAGCTTCCTGCAGGAGCTCAGCAACTATTACAGCTACGATGACGGCAGCGCCGAGGCGGGCTACAGCCTGAACAGTGCCGGGGCCAAGCTGGCGGTGCGCTTCGATACGCAGGGCGGCGATTCGCTCCGGGCCGTGCGCATGTACTTCGATCCGATCTTCAGCGAGAACGACCCCACGGACGGCTCCTTCCTGCTCACCGTATGGACCGGCCTGAACCCCGAGGTGGTCCAGTTCCAGAACTTCACCTTCAGCAGCCCCGAGTACCGTTTCGACGGACCGAACAAGTTCGTGGAGTTCGCCCTGGACAGCACGATCTGGGTGCAGGGCACCTTCTATGTAGGCTTCGTTCAGACCAACGCCATCAAGATGAACATCGGGTTCGACAAGAACCGGGTGAACTCCGACAAGATCTACTACCGGACCAGCGGTCCCTTCGTGAACACCGGCTTCCAGGGCTCGCTGATGCTGCGCCCGGTGATGGTGGCCCCGGTGGACCCCTGGGCCTCGGTGCCTGAGCCTTCGCAGGAGCGCACGCTCACGGTCTTCCCGAACCCCGTGGGCGACCAGCTCAACGTGCGTCTGTCGGAAGATGCCGCGGGCACCCGGGTGGAACTGATGGACGCGATGGGCCGTGTGGTGCGCCTCGAGGGTTACCGCCCGGCCATGACCGTGGGGGTGAGCGACCTGGCCCCCGGGCTTTACGTGGTGCGGGTGGTCGATGCGCAGGGAACGGCCATCGGGCAGGAACGGATACTGGTACAACGCTGATGACGGACGAGGACATCGAGGCCGGCTCCGAGGAGCAGGAACTTTACGAGCATCACCGGATCGTGTGCGATGCCGGGCAGACGATGATCCGGCTGGACAAGTTCCTGTTCGACCGCCTGCCCAACACCTCGCGCAACCGGGTGGCGGTGGCGGCCAAGGCCGGCAATGTGCTGGTGAACGGCAAGGCCGAGAAGCCCAGCTACAAGGTGAAGCCGAAGGACGAGATCAGCATCGTGCTGCCCTACCCGGTGCGCGAGGTGGAGCTCATCCCCGAGGACATCCCGCTGAAGGTGCTGTACGAGGACGAGCACATCCTCATCATCGACAAGCAGGCGGGCCTGGTGGTGCATCCCGGCCACGGCAACTGGACCGGCACCCTCGTGAACGCGCTACTGTTCCACTTCGGCAAGCTGCCCTCCTCGCCGAACCAGCCCACGCCGCGGCCAGGCCTGGTGCACCGGCTGGACAAGAACACCAGCGGCGTGATGGTGATCGGCAAGACCGAGGAGGCCCTCACGCACCTGGCGCGCCAGTTCTACGACCGCACCAACGACCGCCGTTACCTCGCGCTGGTGTGGGGCGACATGGAGGAGCCCGAGGGCACCATCGAGGGGCACATCGGCCGTTCGTACAAGGACCGCACGGTGATGCAGGTGTTCCACGACGGCGCGCACGGCAAGCCCGCCATCACGCACTGGAAGGTGATGGAGCGCTTCACCTACGTGTGTTTGGTGGAGTGCAAGCTGGAGACAGGCCGCACGCACCAGATCCGCGCGCACATGGCGTGGAAGGGCCATCCGCTCTTCAACGATGCGGAGTATGGCGGTGACCGCGTGCTGAAGGGCACGGTCTTCACCAAGTACAAGCAGTTCGTGGAGAACGGCTTCGCGCTGTGCCAGCGCCAGGCGCTGCATGCCTGCATGCTGGAGATCGACCACCCCGCGACCGGGAAGCGCATGCGATTCGAGAGCCCGCTGCCGGCGGACATGGAGGCGCTGGTGGCCAAGTGGCGTGCCTACGCCAACGGCCCCCTGCAGGCGCAGCAGGGCGGTGCCGAGGCCTGAGCGTTCAGCGCCGGATGTAGCTGAAGCGGTCCTTCAGACGGAGGAAGGGGAGCTCGAGCCAGCGGTAGCTGAGCTGCGCCAGGGTCACCGTGAGCACGAGCGCCGCAACGGGTTGGAGCAGCACCACATGCCACAGGCGGCCTCCCAGGCCCAGCATGGTCATCACCTGCACCACCGCGAGCACGCCGATCATGTGCAGGCAGTACAGGCCGTAGGAGATGCGGCCGAGCTCGGCGAGGGGCCCGGCCGGCGGCAGCTGCAGCGGCCCTGCGGCACCGGCCGTCTGGTACAGCACCACGCCAGCGGCGGCCGCGGCGAAGAGCACGGGGTGCCACACGTCGCCCTCGGGAAGCGCGCGAAGGTGCGCGGCCAACGCGTAAAGGCCGATCAGGGCGGCGTGCAGCAGCAGGGCTGTGGAGGTCCCCCATCGGGACACGGCGACCCGGCCGCGACCGGTGTCGAGCCATGCGGCGGCAAGCCCCCCCATGGCCAGGTCGCCCATGCAGGCGAAGGAATGCCAGAGGCGCACCCCATGGTCCGGGTGGGCGATGCGGAACAGGATGGACGCCAGCAGGAGCAAGGCCGGGGGCAGGGCGGCAAGGCGGCGCGGCACGGCCACCAGCAACAGGGGCCAGGCCAGGTAGAACTGTTCCTCCACCGCGATGCTCCACAGCACCGTGAGCACCGAGGAGCCGGCATCCAGGCCCGCAGCCTTGGTGAGGTTGCTGTAGAAGAAGAGGAATGGGAGCGGGTCGGCGGTCCCGGGCCGCGGCGCACCCAGCGCGGCGTACGCCATGGGGACCGCCACGAGGCCGATGCCCACCACCAGGAAGTACAGCGGCCAGATGCGCAGGATGCGGCGCATCCAGAAGCGCGGCACGTCGATGCGTCCATTCAGCGCCCGTTCGGCGATGAGCAGGTGCGTGATGAGGAAGCCGCTGAGCACGAAGAAGACGTTCACACCAAGGAAGCCGGGCCCGAAGACATGCAGCGCAGGCACCTGCCACACGGGATGCCCGGTGATGGCCGGGTCCATGGTGTGGTACGCATGACTGCCGAACACAGCGAGGAAGCACAGCGCCCGCAGCGGGTCAAGCCGGGGGTACGAGATGCGCGGGTGGGCCATGGCCCCGGAAAGGTAGAAGGCTACCGCTTGATCTTCCCGGACGGCGTGCGGTCGATGGTGGACACCGCCGTGACGCGGCGTGGCAGCTCCCAATCCTCCAGCACGCCGGCCAGCAGGTCCATCACCTCGGGCACCACGGTCTCCGCCGGCTGGTCGGTCTCGATCACGAGCCCCACGCACTCGCCCAGCTTTTCGTCGGGGCGTGCGGTGAAGTAGTGCGCATAGGGCAGCACGCCCGCCGTGCGCTGCTCCAGCCGCTCGGGGAAGATCTTGCGGCCACCGCTCAGGATCACGTTGTCGTGGCGTCCGAGCCAGCGGAATCGTCGCTCGTCGAGCAGCTCGACCACATCGTTGGTCACGTGGTCCCTGGTGCGCAGGTGCGGCGTGTGCACCACCAGGCAGCCACGCTCGTCGAGCTCGAAGGTGATGTCGCCGATGGCGTGCGACCATTCCTGCCGGCGCGGTCCGTTCAGCCGGCGTATCGCCACATGCGTCAGCGTCTCGGTGCTGCCGTAACCGTGGAACACCTCCACGTCGAGGTCCTGCACGTCCTCCTCCAATGCCGTGCTCACCGGGCCACCGCCGAGGAGGATGGTCCGGAACTGCCGTTCGAGCCGCGCGCGGTCGTCCTGCAGTGCGCGGTGCAGCTGGTTGGGCACCATGGCCGCGAACCGGAAGCGGTCGTCGGTGCGGAGGTTGTTCAGCACCCCGCCCGCCGGGTCGATCACATGCAGGTCGAGGCCGATCACGAAGCCACGCACCAGCATCAGCTTGCCTGCGACGAAGCTGCACGGGAGACAGAGCAGTGCGCGGTCACCGTGTTTCAGGTGGAAGGTGTGGCCGGTGAGGCGCGCGCTGGACCGCAGGTCGTTCGGGTGCAGCTTCAGCTCCTTCGGTGGGCCGGTGGTGCCGCTGGTGTACGCGGTGAGCGTGCCGTCGCCGGTGCACAGTTCGCGCAACGTGTCGCGCAGCTCAATGGTCCAGCCGGCGTTGTCGGTCGCTGATGCCAGCGCGTTGACCCAGCGAAGGATGGCATCGCCCTCCATCCGCTGCCCGTCGATGGTGAGGGAGGTGAAGGGCGTGGACATGGCGGCTCAGGGATGGAACGATGAGAGGTCCCACTCGTCCTCCGGGCGGTAGCGCAGGAAGCCCTTCTCCGCGTGGAGCGGCGAGGCGATGTTGTTGGCGTACACGCGGCCGGTGCCGAGGCCCTGCGCCATGGTCACCTGCTGCAGCGCGGTGAACTGCGCGATGGCGTTGAGGCCGATGCTGCTCTCCAGCGCGCTGGTGATCCACCAGCCGATGCCGCGTGCCTTCGCCAGGTCGATCCATTCCTGCGTGGCCGCCCAGCCGCCCACCAGGCTCGGCTTGATCACGATGTACTGCGGTCGCACGTTGTCGAGCAGGTCCACCTTGGCGTCGCGCGTGTTCTGGCCGATGAGGTCCTCGTCCAGCGCGATGGGGATGGGGGTGTCCGCGCAGAGCTCGGCCATCACCTCGTATTGTCCGGGCGGCACGGGCTGCTCGATGCTGTGCACCTGCAGATCGGCCAGGCGCTTCAGCACATCCGGGGCCTGAAGGGCCGTGAAGGCGCCGTTGGCATCGACGCGCAGGGTGATGTCCGCGGGACCATATTCCGCACGCACCGCCTTGAGCAGCTCCAATTCGTCGTCGATGCCGATGGCCCCGATCTTCATCTTCACGGTGGTGAAGCCGCCGTCGAGCTGCTCGCGGATGCGCTGCTTCATGGTGGCCTTGTCACCCATCCAGACCAGCCCGTTGATGGGAATGGCCTGCCGGCCGAGCGTGAAGTCGGAGGGGAAGAGCGTCTTGGTGCCGCCCACCTCCAGGTCCTTAAGGCCTTGTTCCACGGCGAAGCGCACACTGGGCACGTCCATCAGGTCGCCGTGCAGCCTGCGTTCCCAATCGCTGGTCTCCATGCACAGCTCCAGGAGCTTGGTGCGCACGTCGGCGGGGAACTCCCTGCTGTGACCGGGGAACAGCGCGGCCTCGCCGATGCCCAGCACCTCGGGCCGGTCGTGGTGCCAGGCGATGAGGTACCACACGGTGCGCGCGGTGATGGTGCCCTTGCTGGTGCCCAGTTCGAATCGGGGCTCCAGGGTGCGTTCGGTCCAGCGCGCGCGCAGCATCACGCAAGGATAAGGCCCAGTGAGAAAAGCAGCGCGGTGAGGAAGGTGCCCAGCGCCAACACCTTCAGTTGGGGGTCGAGGCTGCGCGGTTCCGAGGCGGACCACACGCGCTTCAGGTGGATGATGAAACCTGGCAGTGCGAGCAGAAAAAGAAGCTGCCAAGGGCTAACGAAGACAGTGAACGTGGATGCGAGCAGGATGAGCAGGCCTCCCGCCACCAGGACGGTGTGGTATATCCTCGCGTTCGCACTGCCCATGCGCACAACGAGCGTGCGTTTTCCACTGCCCGCATCGTTCATGATATCGCGCATGTTGTTCACGTTCAGCACGCCGGTGCTCAGCAAGCCGAAAGCGGACGCTGGTAGGAGCAGAAGAGGATCATAGGTCTTTGTATGCAGATAGAACGTACCGCA
>Ga0315900_10008927_pt1 | contig 12796 bp, 6 predicted proteins | sample LakEriMetagenome_FD_203521 | JGI IMG/M metagenome (GOLD analysis project Ga0315900, IMG submission 203521) | Freshwater fungal communities from buoy surface, Lake Erie, Ohio, United States - Buoy 12 MA114 | ecosystem: Environmental > Aquatic > Freshwater > Lake > Lake biofilm | place: USA: Lake...
GGTAATGTAAATGTTGTTGAAGTAGAATTAGAAGTTCCTGCTAAAAAAACATTTACATAAACCATATTACCTGCCACTTTATATCTTATTGTCTTTCTCGTAAAACTACTCCATCCCACAATGGTAGACTGCTCCGAGAAATCAATCCACGGAGTGTTTATCTGATTAGGTAAGTCACCACCATATACACCATTCGCTGTTCCATTCATAATCTATCAATTAAGGAGCTAAGTAATCTAATCCTGAAGCCTGAATAAAGCAAGAAGCACTTGCTGAAAGGTTTGCTAATGTTGTTGCCCTAAGCACATCACCTCCTAAAAGAGGAATGTACTGTCTTCCTGTGTTATCCAATGGAAGACCTGGAATGTTTGTACCATTCAAGAAATCCACTGCAAACCTTGCAGCAAATGTGTTACCACTTGAAACAGGTACGTTCACAAGTCCCAAAGGAACTACAGTAGAACCACCTCTTAAAATGTATAGAAACACGTTCACAGTCACAGTATCGTTTGTTGTGGCTGTAAGAGCAATAACCCTTGTGCCATACGTTCCTGCTGTCTCTATTGTTGTTCCGTTAGTGTTACTGCCAAGCGTACCTATTGTTGTGCCTGTAAGCACCGCAAAACCTGCTGCTGGCTGATTTGCCACTCTAACTAATGAACCTGCTGGTAAACTCATATTCTAAAAATTAAATAGTATTCTTTGATTTGTCATTATCGCATAATCCACATCATCCGCAAAGCTATCCAAACTTGTCTTAACAAGGTTATTTGTAGGATACTTTGTTGATGAGCTGTCTAATGTTACATTCTCCTTATTAGCTACATTCTCAGGTGTATATCCTAATTCAGCACCTACTGTTGTAGCACTTAACGTACTACCATTCCCCTTCAGTAACCCACTAAACGTTGTTGCTGTAAGCGAATTTACGGTATTTGTTCCATTTGCTCCCTGTGGGCCTTGAGGACCTAAAGGAAGTGTGGATTGAACCCATTGATTGCTGTTGCCATCATTGATATAGATGTACTGAATACCTGTATCGGAATGCACCCAAATACTCTCTAAAGGAATAGTTCCAGTAGGAGTAGTATTCTGATAGTATCCGTTAGGCTTATCGTTGAATGTACTCCAATCCGTAGAACTTAACTTACCTGTATTTGATGCACTCGCAACAGGCAGATTAAACGTATGGGTAGCACTCGTAGAAGATATACCAAAGTCAGTACCAGATGTCCCAGTAGCAAAGAACTGCACCTGTGCTGAAAGGTTATTAATAGTTGCAACACCAGTAGATAGCGTAGTAATTACCTGAGACAGGTTAGGATTCTCCGTATATAGAGTAAGCGTCTTACCATCACAATCCACATACACCCTAATCGCTAATCTATCCGTTACTGTTAAAGTAGTTTGAGGAACAGATATAGAGGTAGTGTACAGGTCTACAGAAGTTCCATTAAGAATAAACTCAGGAGTAGCTGAATTACTTGCAATAGAAGTAAATGTACTTCCATCGTATTTCAGTAACTCAACATAGAAGCTTGGTGTTCCACCTGCTACACTTGCACTGAAATAGAAGTCTATAAGCCAAGCACCTGAAGGTATATTAATTATTCCAGGGTCTCCTGCATCTGTCAAAAACTGAGCAATAACACCATTTGATGAAGTAGATATGTTAGTACCAGTGCCAATTATAGGAGTCTTACTTAGCTGCTTATATCCACCTACAGAAGCATTTACGCTACCATTAAGGTAGTAAGTGATACTAGAACCACCACCACTTGGAGATGAAGGGAAATTACCCAAACTGCCGTCTCCTCTTATGTACTGAGCTGCTGTTCCTGCTCCCGTTACAGCCAATGTTCCTGCGCCAATCACAGGGCTATTGGCTACACTAAATCCTGTAGGCATCGTAAGCCCAACAGAAGTAACAGTACCTACACTAAGATTACCAGAACCTACAAGACTATTGTTGTTTACCGACTTTATATTATTGCCACTTACAAGCGTATCCTGCTTGGCATTAAGAGCTGTTTGTGTGGCCGTAGATATAGGCTTATTGGCATCTGAAGTATTGTCAACATTTGACAACCCAACAGCATTCTTGTCCAATGTTTGAAAAGTCTTATCCCCTCTGAAGTACTGAGAAGTAGTTCCAGGGGTAATCGTATTCTCCTTTCCGTTTAACGCTGTCTGAGTAGCTGTTGAAATAGGTTTGTTTAGGTCGGAAGTATTGTCTACATTACCTAAGCCTACCTCCGCCTTTGTAGGAGCAAGACCTATCGCCTGAAAGTTAGTGCCATCATAAACCACCACAAGTTCCTGTCCTGCCTTAATATCTCCACTTGATAGTGCTACGTTTACCGACTTAAATATATTCTTAGCACCTAAGCCGTTTATATTTAAGGTAGCCGTACCTGTATTGGAATTGGTAAACTTGATGATGAACCCATCATTGGTATTGTATCCTGTTACATTGGCTATTGTAGCAGCATAGGTATCTGTTCCTGATGCTGTTCCTGATGGCACACCAGTGGCAGTAGAGATTAGATTACCTCCTGATAACTGTAATCCTACACCTACTGTTATCTGCTCGATGTCTCCTGTTCCAGAACTGCTTCTGCCTAATAATCTTCCTGATGCTATTTGAGCTTCCTCTACTGTAGTTCCGTTACCGGCAAGTATACCTGTAATATTAGTTGATGTGCTTGTAGTAACCTGATTGGGTCCTGGAGGACCTTGCACTCCTGGCAACCCAGGCAATCCTTGCGAAGCAGTAATCGTTATATTGCTAGCTGTTTTGCTGTCAACTACAACATTCATACGAATACTACTACCTGGAGTAATAATTACTTCAGCAGGTTCGCTAGAGCTTACTTCAATAAGCGGTTGTTGTCCTATGATTTCTACAAATGCCATTAAGCAGTAGTTATCTGTTTTAATACTTTAAATTTACCACCTATCAACGTCTTTCTAAGACCATTTGCAAATGTGCATTGTAAATCATAGAAATATGTATCAGGAGGAAAGTTTGGAACAAAGTTAAATGTAACAATATTTGAAGATACCAAAAACTCAGAACCTGCCTGAAGCGTATCCATTAAAGCGTCTTCTTCGTCTCTTATCTCCATAATAAGTGTAGCTCCTGTAAAATTAAGAGGCTTACCTTCCGAATCCTTAAATGTAACAACAGCATCAAAGGTATCTCCTTGTAGCACTGTAAAGTTTACATCTGCTTTTATAATATTTGAAACCTCTGTAGGTTTACCGGTTGTTGTATCGTTACAGTTTGCCATATTATTTGAATACTTTTATTTTGAATGTTGCTTGTACAGGGTCAAGACTTCCCGTCCCGTAATTAGAGAATCTAACAGTTACGGTATTTGCTGCACTTACCCAAGCTGTAAAACAGCTATGATTCAGATTAACTGAGTTTTGAATGCCTAGCGCTACAACATCGCCTTCTTCTGCACCTGTAATTCCATTTATGGTCAAGTCTGATTTATTTCCATTATTTGTACTTGGGAAGTCAAGTGTAGCAGACCCTGAAATCTCGTTAGCTATCTTCTGCCATCCACCACCTGTACCACGATATACATAGTTTGCTGAATCGGTAGTGCTAAATATTTGAAGTCCAGTAGTTGGTGTTGTTGCTATATTATCTCTTTGAGTATTAGTCATACGAGGCTGTAGGAAACCTGCATTTGTAGATGTTATTTCAAATAATGCTGTTGTGTCTTGATTTGTATTAGAACCAAGCGTATTATTAACCCTTATTTCATCACCTGACCTACCGCTAAATATTCTCATAGTTCTATAGAAAGAAGCTATACTTCCAGATTTTACAACAACAGATGAAGAGTCGTTAGATAGTCCTGCTAATAATACAGTGTTACCATCATTTACATAATCAACTTTTATACCCGTATATCCTCTTGCGTATAAACCATTTCCGTTTGAAGATATATTTCCTACAATATTTGCCCTATAGTTATTGTCAGTTATCGTTCCTACTAGTAGATTTCCTAAATGATTAACTCTAGCCCTTTCCTTTAATGTCTGCAATACAGCTCCAGAAGTAGTATCAGATGAAGTTCGGAAAATAACCGAACCACCTAATCCAACACCAGTACCTCTACCTGCATTGATAGTAAAATTACTACCAATTGTATCTGCTTTTGTAGGGAATGCTGACGGAGCATAAAAGTTTACGTGTGCGTCATTTGTAAACCTAACTCTATTACCACCTCCAAAATAATAATCATTAATATAAGCGTTAAAACTACCTCCACCAATAAAGGCATACCTTGATGTTAATCCCAAAAGCGCTGTATCTGCTCTATTTGATTCGTGTCCACCGGCAACCAACTGGATTGCATTTTGCGTAGTTGCTGGCAATGATGACCATCCATCACTAGCGCCTATCATTGTATTTTGTATTCCTGTTGTTATAGATGACCCTGTATTGTTTCCTACAAATGTATTGTTTGCTCCAGTTGTAATGCTGCTACCAGAAGCTCTGCCTATTAAAACATTCTGACCTCCTGTTAATGTATTGTAAGCTCCCTGTGGGCTAATTATAACATTACGAGCTCCAAAGAAAGATGGCAGGTTTAACAAAGAAGAACCCCAAACTAAACTACCATCATTTGCATTTTGATTTACTATTATAGCTGTATTAGATGGAGAGGTTGGTTGAAGCCTAAGAATACCCCTTATTCTTGCGTCTCCATTAACATTAAACCTATATATACTGTCAGGAGTTCCCCCTATGCTTACCGTTCCGCTAGGGAAGAATCTTGTAGTATCTGCTCCTCCAATAATTGTAAGTCTTCTTGTATTCAGATTGATACTAGTATTCTGATTCAAAGAACCACCTAATCTAAAAACAGTACTGTCTTTTGTAAGACCATTTGCAGCTGTAAACTTATAATTATTAAGCATCGCAGCCGTATCGTTCTTAGTTATACCTACACTGTCTCTTATTGCAAATGTTAGTGTGTCGATATTAAAATAGATACTGTCAATACCCTCTACTCTATAGATATTTGTAACCTTTGCAGATGTATTAATCATTGAAGGTATAGAGTCGAATGCTTCAAAATAAAAAGAGGCAACCTCTATCTCATTACCGAAAACAGTAGGTTTTTGAGGAATCTTATTGGGTGTCCCTGTCTTAACCCTAAAGCTATCTCTATTAAGAACTAAAACATCAATCCTTCCTGTATTGTTGATTGTCTTAGGAGAAAGTGTTGCCGTCTTGTTGGTTAAACTAGACCTATAATCACCATCAAAAAAAGCCCCATAAGGCTGTATAACATAATTTAAATTACTTCCAGAAGCTTTAGATACTTGACCACCATATACCAATCTGGTAACATAATCCATACCAACTCTTTTCCATCTGCTGCCGGTATATATCCATAAAGAAGTGTCTTTAGGAGGACAGTTCTGGCAAGGAGATTCGTTCTTTACAACAGTAATCAAATACCCTCTTCCAGGCCATCCGGAACCAGTTAAAGGAGCAGCAGGAGTGTCCAAGTATATAGGAACATTCATCCAGTTGCGAGTCAAAATACGAGTAACGTCAATACCCTGAGGACCACCAATAACCATAGGAGGAACCTGAGCCGTAGCAAACACACAAATAAATACCAATAAGAACGATAATAAAAACCTCATATTAATAGAATTGTATTACAAATACATCACCAGATATAACAGCATCTCCCACTCCTGTAAGATATATTGTACTTCCGGTTTTATACCAATCATAAAAGTTAATGCTGTTCCTTACTATTCTGAATCTTAATCCAGTTAGTCTTGAGTCGCTAAAAGATGTAACACCTGCTGTTATGTCTACTCCACCAACAAGTCTAATATCATCTGGCACAGCAGGGCCACCTCCACCAGGAACAGATGGAACTCCTATAAAATCATTATTAAGTCCAACAAAAGTATTGCTTCCCGTGTTATACATCGGCAATTGCTTACCAAAATCATATAACGAAATGCGGCTTATCAGCAAAGATACCATAGCCGCAAGGTCTTTTGGGTTTACTGTTAGAGAACCATACATCCAGGAAACAGCCTTTTTCAAACAGTATATAAGTATCTTCTCGTCCTCATAAGTGCTATCCTCCTCAAAGAATCTCTCATCAGTAGACTTAGTACCTAGCTTATAGAGGGTTTTATTAGCCCTGCTTATCCATAACTCTATTTCAGCTTGAGTATACTGGGGCATTATAATCCGTCGTTATCGGTGATAAATTTAATTCTGTCTATTGCGTTCTGAGCATTTAATACATCTGTATCTACTGCCGCATTATTAGCCGCCTCAATATCAAGTACTATCTTCATGCTATCCTTAAGATATTCTGTATTATTTAGTAAAGATGGCTCAACAACCATTTTGTTCTGACGCTCAAAAAATGCCACCTTAGAGTAGCAGGTCAAAGATACTACTTTAGTAGCCGTATATACACTTCCGCTTACTGGACTAGATGGAGTTATTTCCATATTGATTTTGAACGCGTAATCCTTGTCAATACCAGTAATGGGTATTACATCAGAAGGATAAGTAGCGTAAGCAAAGTTTATGGTCCTGTAAAGTGTCCCATCTGCGTTATACAGATACAGGTAGCGATTTGTCATTGCCGCCTTTGTTTCAGGGGACGCATAGTTAGTAGTATCCGTAATTTGGAAAGTAGTACAGTCGGAACTTTGTGATGCAGTAAATGACGCTGTTATTGGCATCTTATTTCTTTTTAACAAAAATAAAAAATAGCCCCCATAAAAAAGGGCTATTTATGTCAACACTTTATATTACCGGCCCCTGTTTATTAATTCCTAAGACGACTTCCGCTTCTTTTGCTTTTCCTAAGACTAGAGCCTCTTAGTTTTGAAGTCTTGCTTTTCCCGCCAACAGTTGTAGCTCTTTTTTTAGCATCTCTTAAGGAAAACCTTATAATTGAGTTTACCTCTGTAGGGAATATTCCTAAAGACGAGGCTAATGCAGGCGCTATCATAGTACGTAAAACTTCCTTATCTTTCTCTTTCAGCTCCCTCATTTTACCGTAATTGTCCTCGAATTCTCCGTCAAATGCAGATAAGTCAGTCAATTCATATAATTGAGCAGCCCTCTCTAGTGTTATACCTAAAAGCCCTAAGCTCGTTAAAAACTCAACTGGCTTTGGTTTATATATATTTATTTTTTCTTTATCTGATATGTCCATTGCGTTTTGAATCTCATCAGTAAGCGTATATAAACCTTCTTGAACAACCTTATCTAAAATAGGGACTGGAGACAATAGTTCCGTTGCGGTGCTAGTAGCTTGCCCCTTTATAAGGTTATCAATTCTTTTTTGCTTTTCTTTTTCATCTTCATCATCACCCATTAAGTATTTGGCGGCATTTCCAATAGCTATGGCAATGAATATAGACATTCCTCTAAATATTGTAGTTTCGACAGCGTATGCAGCAAGCGACCTTGCTGCTAAAACCCTATCTTCTTTTGTGGATGTACTTATATTTGACAATGTTGATATATCATTTGCTAACCTAACAGACTGATTTAATCTAAATGAAGCAAAAGGCATAGCCATTTTTACAAAAAGATTTTTAAATGAATTATCGGAATCAGACAACAACTTTCCTGTTTCAGCAGGGTCTGATACGTTTTGCTGTCTGTCAATCATTCTTTGGGCGTAGCTACCAGCCTCTTCGTTTACCTCATGGGTATTCCAGTCTATTGTAGAGGGGTCTATCCCTTGTTTTTTCAATGATTCTTCGTAATATGTAATCCAAGAAGAGCGAGCAACCCAAGCATCCGGCTTAACAAGGAATACATCTAGCCACATTTTGTTAGTTTTTTCTATCCCTCTTAGGAATTTTTGTGGAGTAGAATTAGCGGATACTTCAATAATCCTATTGATTGAATCTATTTGTGCTTGAGACTCAACTCCTCTGTTTGCTATAGAGTATCCGCTTCTATTAATAAAATCATTCTTAGATTTACTTAAAAAAGCACCAATATCTAATCTTCCTGCATTAACAAGAGTATTCCCTATAACTGGTATTATCTGTTTAAATGGCTGTGTTACGCCACCTAAAGCTTGACCCACACCAACAGCAGCAAGATTATGAAGTCTTTTTATACCTTTAGATAACTCATCATTTTCAAAAGGAGATTTGTTCCTTATTTTTCTAATATAAAGACTAACTCTTCTTTCTAAAACCCCTCTATCTTCAGCACTAGGAACAATATTATTAAAATCTTCTGAATTGAAGAATGAATCAACTTGCCTAATAGCTGCTGCTGTATTTATATCAATAAGCGCATCATACATTGAATTTGCATTATTATTATCAAAAGATAAGTCAATATATTTGCTAGGCTTATTATTTTTACCTTTAGGCAATGATTCTGGCCTTGTTGCCTTCATTAATACTCCTGTCTCTTTTTTATAAATCTCTCCAGTATTATAATGAAATGCAGATTCTTCATTCGTTAAATCTTCAAGCTTACTAACTCCTGTTAGAGACTTAAATCTGTCAGGATTGTAATCCGTGTCCTTATCTAGGATTCTATTATAAACATTTTGAGATAAATCCGAAAGTTGCGGATATATATCGCTCCACTTGTCTGTCCACCAATTAACGGCTTCTACATTTAATGGGTCTGCTTTTTTAGATATTTCTTGAGCGCTTGTAGCTGATTCTACTCCTAGTTTATCGTATATCTCTTTATACTCTTTAGCCTTTTGTTTCTCTTTTTCACTACCAACAGATAAGGCATCAATAGATTCTTTTATGATATTCTTGCGCCTGTTAAACTCAGCATCTCTTTCTGCTTGTGTCCCGATTACATTCCTTGATACAAAAGCAATCATTCCACGCTCAACCATATTTTTAATAGAGTTAAACTCCTCTCCATTAGCCCTTTGCTTATAGAATAAATCAACATATTCTTTGGCTATTTTATTAGAAGCTGATTCTGCCGCTGCTTTACCTCTTCTTACTTTTGACAGCCCAGACATATCTTCTACAAACCCTCCGCGAGCAACACCCTTAAACATCCTTTCAAATAAAGGACCAAGATTCGTAAGTTGTTCTGCAAAAATTCTACCTAAACCCTTTGAGAAATACTTCGAAAGAGCGACAGAAACTATGCCTTTTTCTTTTACTCTTTGAGCATTCACTCTTCCTGTATAATCACCTACAACCGACTCCATCTTAGCTGTAGACTTATTCTGAATAAAGTTATTTAACGCATCGACAGCTTGAAGTGCCTCTTTTGGGGTAAGCCTATTTAAGTCCATACCCATGAATCTGTTAATCAAATCCTTTTTAGATTCACTGACTTCAAATGGAGCATCAGTCAATGGGTCTACGCCACTAGCTAATGCCTTTTTAATTATTGAAGAATAAATTCCAAATGCTTTATTTATTGTCCCCCTAATTATAGATTCGTTATCCTTTGAGATTTCTTTATCTTTTTCAAGAAGTGAAATCATATCATCATAGCTAAATTCAGAAACATCAATTCCCATAAGCTCCTGAATTTCAGCGGCAGTTTCTGCTCTTAGCTTTTGGTCTTGACTAGCAATAGCACCTTTTATGTAGTTTGAAGCATCGTCAATATTTACAGTAGAAGCAAATGACACTTCAGATTTCCTTGCTTTTGAGCCGGCTAATGATTCTTTAATCTTAGCTGCCATATCATTATAAGCATCTATATCTTCTACCATTGATGGGTCTATATCCAAAAACATCTTAGCTACCTCTCTTAGGTTAGCGTCTTTTTCTTTATTTTTAGATAACTTAGATATATCCTTTCTTACAGATTTTCCAGTAGATAACTTGTTTTCGTATTCAGCGTCAGCGAATACTTTTGTCATATAATCAACAAACTTACTAACTGACTTAGGGCTTAGTATGTTTATCTTCCCAAACTTCTTAATTATATTTCCCGCTTGTTTAGCTGTTATCTGCCCATTACGAGCCATTTCTTTAATATCCTTCCCAAGCACACTACTTGCGTTTCTCCATGCTGTAATAGCATCTTTTGCTCCCTTAGTAGCATCTCTTAATTGCTTTTGTAAGGCAGCTTTTTCTGTCATTGTTACTTTAGCAAGATTCTGTACTCCAAGCAACTTGCTGACTCTTGGAGAAGAAGGAATTTTTACCCCAAACATTTTATCTATACTTCTTACCAGCTGCTCTCTTTGTAAATCATTAGCATCTTCGTAAGCTTTAGAACCTTGAACATAATTAATTACGTTTTCTCTTATTCCTGCTTCATCTACTCCTCTTTGCTTTGACTTATCTACAATTCCTTGAATCTCTGTCATTAGTCTATCGAAACGAGGTATTTCTGCTTCTGTTATTTGTTTTGACAACCCTAGCTTTTCAATATTGGAAATAGTATTCATTGCATCAGTAACATCCTTCTCTTGGTAGTTATTATCTGCTGCAACCTTCCTGATTGCATCCTGAAGAGCCATTCCTCCTTTCACTAAAGCCTTCAATGCCTTTACCATTGTCTGAATGGCAGCCAAAGGTATTACCCTTGTAGCATCACTAAGCTTACCGGAATTAAGTTCTTTCCCGATAGCATTATCAATACCATCAAGGAAGTTAAATACCTTTTCAAGATTCGTAGGAACTTTAGTGTCAACTGTCAATAACTCATCTACGTTAACTGGTGCAGCTTCCGCTACAGGTGCAGCTTCGGCCATTGGCACAGCAGGAGCAGTATATCCAGTATCCGCTATCCATTGTTTTACTTTGTCAACGACTGGTTGCCCCATTTGTCTTACAGAACCTTCTTCATTTTCTGTTACTTGTTGGGCTAATTCATCCATTAACAAAACCTCCTGACCTGGATTTATTGTTCTAGTATAGTTCTGTATAACAGGAGTATTATCAGGAAGTGCTGTTATTTCTTGTACTATTTGCTGCGCTTGGCTGCCGAAATCGCGATTGCGAGCATCTGCTGCTTGCTGCGCGGCTTGCCCGACGCCCCCTTCTCCTTGCCCGATTTCTTGTTGTCCTTCTTGAGTTCCTTCAGGTTGTACGATATTGCTTGGTTGAGGGACTTCTTGCTGCGCCCTTTCGCTGATTTTAGTGGCATATTTTTGTTTTATTTGATTTAAGTTATCTAAAGCATTTTGAGAAGCCTCTATATTAGCAGAACTCATAAAGTCTCCTTTATCTTCAGCCTTTGCTTTATTTAATACTTCTTCTGCTCTTGCTATTGCCTTATCAATCTCACCTACAGGATTCTGTCTAACTCCTTCTTGTGCCGCTTGAATAAGTTGCCTTCCTTGCTTATCTGTAGCACTTACGCTCTTAAAGCTAGCTACAGCATCTAATACGTCATTTGTAAACGCATTCTTTTCGTCTGCTGTCATTTGGTTGAATAACTCTGACGCTGAAACAGGTACAGCAGGAGCTACCTCTGTGACAGGTGCTGCTTCAGCAGGAACTTGTCCTATTATTTGACCTGTATCGGATATAATATTTCTCTGTCTTACAGGAGGTTTCTTTATAGATTCTAACTTGGCTATAACATCTGCATTCTTAGATTCTACACTTACATCCTCATTTCTTACAGACTCAGCAAACTCATCCGTATCCATCATATTCATAACCTCTTCAACAGGAGCTACTATCTTAGCCCCTGCGATAGTAACGGAAGCAAGTTCTGTCTTATCATCTAAAATATTAGTTAACTGCTGTTTCTTTTCAGCTATCTGCCTGTCGATAATAGACTTCCCTGAATCTGATTTTGTTTGTTCCTTTTTAGCTTCAAGTTGTTTCAGGTCGTATGCTATACCAACATAAGCATCTTTTTTATCTCCCTCTACTCCTATTCTTGTAGCCTCTTGCTCTATCTCTATAATCGAGTTAGAGGCTTGTTTCATTATATATGCTTGCTGTTCATCAATCTCTCCAGTTACATTTAAACCCTCAGCTACAGCATCTATCCTTGAAGGGCCATTCTCTCTCGCCATCCTAGCTCCTACCTGAGCTATTGGAGAAGGAATCTTTTTGTTTTCAGTCATCCTATTTGCAAGCGTAGAGACAGCGCCACCTGGAACACCCATAAGCATTGAAGAGCCAAATACGCTAACACCCATCTCAAGAGTTTCAGGAGCATAAAGCTTACTAGCCTTAAACCCTTCTCCTTCCTCAAATGTTGCCTGGAACATCTCCTCAGCAGAACTACCTATAGAACCTGATGTAAGTTTTTTGAAAGCACCAGAAAATCCTGCTCCTTTTGTAAAAGGCATAAACAATTTAGCCTGTAGAGCGTTTAATGGCATTGTAAGCATATTCATCTTTACAACGCTGTTAGCCGCTTGTCTTGCCTCCACAGGGTCCTTACCCTTCATTAATTGATTCTCGTAAGCATTACCTGCCATCGAGCTTCCTTCAGCAATATTACTTATCAATGCACCTATGTAAGGATTACGCGTAGCAATAGTGGTAGCTGCAATAATAGATGAAGAACCTAAAAGTTCACCTACACCTCCTGCCCAATACTTAGGACTCAAATAAGCATCTTTTACGGATGGGGTATATGTGTTATTGTAAAAGCTTCCGTACTGTCCAATGCCTGATATAAAATCAACAACAGAGCCAGTCATACCATTAGCCCTCAAATGAGTTCCTAACCCAAATAGCATATTACCGGCAGCAGCAGTAAACTTCCTTGTGAAAGCTTCACTGATACCCATATTCTTATAACTCTCCTGCAATCTCTTATTGTATTCACTATCAACATCTGCTCCTG
>Ga0315900_10008928_pt1 | contig 12796 bp, 11 predicted proteins | sample LakEriMetagenome_FD_203521 | JGI IMG/M metagenome (GOLD analysis project Ga0315900, IMG submission 203521) | Freshwater fungal communities from buoy surface, Lake Erie, Ohio, United States - Buoy 12 MA114 | ecosystem: Environmental > Aquatic > Freshwater > Lake > Lake biofilm | place: USA: Lake...
AAAGGAAATGAAACGAATAAAAAACCCCAGGGACCGTGACGCAGGGAGCATCAAAAAAATAATGGACTTTCCCGGCGACCGAACCCCAACCACCAGTAAGAATATCGGTGTTTCGCGCCCCATGTCAACGTTTTGAGCTTTCCATGCCGGCGATTTCTTCCGACCCCGCGTTGGCCAGGCAGTTCGCCGGGACCGTCGTCGAGCGGCTGCGGCAGGCCGGCCACGAAACCTACTGGGCTGGCGGTTGCGTGCGCGACGACCTGTTGGGCCGGACGCCGGCCGATTACGACGTCGCCACGGCAGCCCGGCCGGACGAGGTGCGGCAGGTGTTCGGCCACCGGCGGACCCTCGCCGTCGGGGCGGCCTTCGGGGTGATCACCGTCCTGGGGCCGAAGGGAGCCGGCCACGTGGAAGTCGCCACCTTCCGGGCCGACGCCCCTTACACCGACGGCCGCCACCCCGCAGGCGTCACATTCTGTTCAGCCCGCGAAGACGCCCAGCGGCGGGATTTCACGATCAACGGGCTGTTTCTCGACCCGCTCTCGGGCGAGGTGCACGACTTCGTGGGCGGCCGGGCCGACCTGGCAGCCGGCGTCGTGCGGGCGATCGGCGTGCCGGCGATGCGGTTCGGCGAAGACCACCTGCGGATGCTGCGGGCCGTGCGGTTCGCCGCGTTCTTCGGCTTCGCCCTCGATCCCGAGACCCGGGCCGCGGTCGAACGGATGGCCCACCTCGTGACGAACGTGAGCCCGGAGCGGATCGCGGCGGAACTGCGGGCCATGGTGTCGCGGGCGGGCCGCCGCCGGGCTCTCGAACTGCTCGACGAGACGGGCCTCGCTCGCGAGGTGCTGCCCGAACTGGCCCCGGGACCGGGCATCGATTCAGCCGGCCGTGCACGGTGGCACGCCGGGGCCGCGGTCGTCGCCGCCCTCGACGAGCCCGACCTGTCGCGGGCCCTCGCCATCCTTGCGGCCGATCGCGACGACGGCGTGCTGCGGCAGGTCGCCGGGCGGCTGCGGCTCTCCAATCACGAAACGAAGACCGCCGGCTGGATCGGCGAAGCGGTCGCCGCGGTTGGCGACGAGTCGGTCGCGGCACTCGCTTCGCGACCGTGGTCGAGCGTGCAGCCGTGGCTCGCTCACGACCAGGCGGTGGCGCTCGCCGACGTGCTGCGGGCCCGTGCCGCCTGCGGCCACGGCGACCCCGCCGCCGCGGCGTGGATCACCGAGCAGGTGGCCCGGCCGCGCGACGAACTCGACCCGCCGCCGCTCGTCACGGGTGGCGACCTGCTCGCCGCCGGCGTGCCGCCGGGCAGGGCCGTGGGCGTGGCCCTCGCCCGCATCCGCAGTCTCCAACTCGACGGTGCGCTCGCCACCAAGGCCGAGGCGCTCGCGATGCTCCGTGGCGAGTGACCGTTCGTCGCGGACGGGGGAGTGTCGTGTGATGCCGTTGCGGTGAAGCCCAAGGCGCGAGCCGAGTGAATGCGGCGTGCCGCAGGAGATGCGCCGCGATCAGCCCGGCGGTTCGGTCGGCTCGGGGAGGTCGGCGAGGTTCTCGAGCTTGAAGACCTCGAGGAACTTCGGCGTCGTCCGGTAGACCGGCTCGCTGCCGTCGTCGTGCCGCAGGTCCAACAGGCCGCGGCGGACGAGCTGCCGCAGCGTCGCCGGGCGGGCGTCGCAGCCCAGCTCGACGAGCCGGTCACGGGGCACCGGCTGATTCCACGCCACGAGCGCCAGCACGTCGAGGCTCTCGGCGTCGAGCCGCACGAGTCGGGCCCGGCTCTCGAGTACGCTGCCGAACCGGGCGAACTCCGGCCGCAGCCGCATCACCCAGCCCGCCTCCTCGCTGGCCACCTCGTACGGGCACCCGTCGGCCGCATACCGCCGGCGGAGCTCCTCGGCGAGGTCGTCGATCTCCTGCGGCCGCACGCCGCGCATCAGCCCGGCGACGGTGCGGCTCGAGAGTGGTTTGCCGCCCGGCAGTCCGACGAAGAGCAGCGCCTCGAGGATCGACGCCGGATTGACCCGGCAGGTGTCCTCGCCCTCCGCCGCCGCGTCATCGAGGTCGGGCGACGCGTCGACGTGGACGACGTCGGTGGGGGCCGCGGCGGCCGGCGCGGCGTAGGGATCCTGGGTGCCCATCATCGCCGCGAACGCCTGGGCGAGACGGTCGATCGACAGACCGCCGTCGGCCGGGGCCTGGAACGTGGCCGCCGGTTCAGCGGGAGCGGGCTGGGGTTTGCGTTTCGCCATTGGTGGACCATCCCGGAAAAAGGTGACAGTCACCATTTGCCGGTCGCCGAAGGCGACACGGCCCCGGCCGTCGGCCGGGGTCTACAGACAAATGGTGGCTGTCACCTTTTTCCCAGCCGCTCACCGCCAACGTTTGGCGACGTGCTGCTTCATGAAGGCCAGCGCGTCGGTCGCGAGCTGATCCTCCGTCGGGAACATCTTCCGCCAGATCTTCGTGGCCGCGGCGATGTTCGGCAGCGCCAGGCCGAAGGCCTCGACCACCAGCCAGCCGTCGTAGCCGGCCGAGTGGAGCGCGTCGAACGTCTCGCCCCAGTGCACGTGACCCGTGCCCGGGATGCTGCGGTCGTTCTCGGAGATGTGGACGAGCACCGTCCACGGGGCCGCGGCGTGGATCGCCTGGGTGAGGTTCTTCTCCTCGATGTTGGCGTGGAACGTGTCGTACATCATCCGCACGGCCGGGTGATCCACCGCCTGCACGAACTTCACCGTCTGCTCGACCGACGTGAGGAAGTAGTTCTCGAAGCGGTTGAGATACTCGGTGGCGATCGTGATCCCCGCCTGTGCGGCGTGCTGGGCGACCTGCCGCATCGTGTCCACGCCCCACTTGAACTCGTCGTCGGTGGGGCCCTTGCCGGTGAACTCGCCGATGGCGGAGTGGGTGGGGCCGACGAGCGTCTTCACGCCGGCCGCATGGCAGCAGTCGAGCGTCCGCTTCATGGCGTCCACCGCCGCGGCTCGCACGGCGGCCGACGGGCTGATCGGGTTGTCGCCGGGCCCGCGGACCGTGACGGCCGTTCGCTCCAGGCCGAGGCCGTCGAGCGTGGCGCCCCAGCGACGGTGCAGCGGTTCGTCGAGTTCGAAGATCGGGATCTCGACCCCGTCGTAGCCGAGGGCCTTGATCTTCTCGACGACGGGCACCATGCCGTCGTGCATGCGGTCGGTCCAGAGCAGCAGGTTGAGTCCGTACTTCATGGCGGTTCCCAGGGGTGCCGGCGGCGTCGCAGGGGCGACAGACAAGATTCAATCACGAAGCCGGAGGCCGAAACAAGACCGAAAGGCCCGCGGACCTTCAGGACGCAGTGCCTTGTTTCTTGGCCCGCGGCTTCTTGGCCGCCCGCTTCAGGGCTCGGGGTTGGCGCTGGCCCAGTCGCTTGCCGTCCTTCGTCGCCGGGCAGCTCTTGAGCGGCTCGGGGGCGCCGTCGAGCGGATCGCCGGCCGTAATCCCGGCCAGTCGATCGGCGATCCGTGCGGCGTAGGCCTCCGAGAGCTCCAGCCCCAGGAACGAGCGGCCGAGCTTCTTGGCCACGGCGAGCGTCGTGCCGCTGCCGCCGAACGGGTCGAGGACCACCTCTCCCGCGTCGCTGCACGCACGGATGATCCGGCCCAACAGCTGCTCCGGCATCTGGCAGCCATGCCAGCCGCTCCGTTCCTTGAACGTGCCGCACACGCGGGGGAAGTACCACGTGTCGTCATCGGCCGCGAAGCCCTCGGGGAGGTCTTGGGGCCGGAGGATCCAGGTGTCGTCGGGCAGCCGGCCCTTGGCGTTGGCGCGGCGGTCGCCGTAGACGAGCTCCCGGGCGCTGGGCACGCGGATGGCGTCCACGTTGAAGGTGAACTTCGTCGGATCCTTGACGAAGTGGAAGAGGTGGGCGTGCGAGCGGCTGAACTTGTATTTGCAGTTCACGCCGAACGTGTAGTACCAGACGACCCAGCTGCGGCACACGAGGCCGAGCTCGCGGGTGGCGAGCACCTTCAGCTCGGCGGCGTATTCGTCGCCGATCGCCAGCCAGAAGGTGCCCGACGCCTTGAGCACCCGCACGACCTCGGCCATCCACCGCCGCGACCAGGCGAGGTAGTCGTCGGTCGAGCGCCGGTCGTCGTACGTGTCGTAGTCGTAGCCGATGTTGAACGGCGGGTCGGCGAAGGCGAGATCGACCGTGCCGCTCGGCACCCGGGCGAGCAGGTCCAGGCAGTCGCCCCGATGGACGCGGTCGAGATGCAGCGGACTGGGGAATCCATTGCCTGCCATGCGGGTAGATCTTAGCGAAGCCCGCCAGGTTCTGTCATGAGAGCCACCCTTTCGGGAACGACGCCCTTTGACGCTACGAGGGGCATAACGGAACCATGCAGGGAGGCGCGGGGCTGCCCGTGCCCCGGGAGCCGGCGTAGCCGACCAGCGCAGGCATGGATGCCGGAGCGCGGGCGGCTTCGAGCGAGCGGAGCCCAGGATGGGCGCAGCGAGCGTCCGGCGATGGGGTACGGGCGGCCACACGCCGGGAACTGCCGCAGTCGACGGTCAGAGACCGCCGCTACAGGTCGCCAGGAGGAGGGCCGCCCGGCAGGCGTGCTCGAAGGCCGCGAGGTCGAGCCGCTCGTCGGTCGTGTGGATCTCCATCTGACCGCAGCCGAGCGTGACGGTGGGCACGCCGTTGGCGAACATCCAGTTGGCGTCGAGGCCGCCGTTGGAGACCTCGAGCCGGGGCACGAGCCCGATCGCCTGCACGGCGGCCTGCGCCGCGACGACGCAGGGCTCGTCGGCCTCCAGGCGGAAGGCCTCGTAGTCGAGCTGGCCGGAGAACGACACCTTGCCCATGCGGCCGTCGACACTCCGCACCTTCTTCGCGGCGTCGGTGAACGCCTTCTCGATCGCCTTCACGATCCGCTCACGGAAGCGGGGATCGTGGCTGCGGGCCTCGGCCCGCAGGGCCGCCGACTCGGCCACCACGTTCGTCGCCGCCCCGGCCCGGATCACGCCCACGTTCGTCGTGCCCCGCTTGCCGTCCTTCTCCACAAGGCCGTGCAGACCCTGATCGACGAGGTCGGCGATCGCCAGCGCCGCGATCGCGATCGCCGACACGCCCTTCTCGGGCGCCACGCCGGCGTGGGCGGGGATGCCCTCGATCGTGACGTCCATCCGGTAGCCGCCCGTGGCGCCGACGGTGATCTTCTCGACCGCGCCGCCGTCGAAGTTGAAGGCCAGCTTCGGCCGGCCGAGGTCGGTCGCCTTCACGAACCGCGCCCCGTAGAGCCCCACCTCCTCCTGGATCGCGAACAGGAAGGTGAGCGGCGGGTGCGGGAGCTTCCGCCGCAGGACCTCGAGCGCCGTGGCGAGCACGACGGCCACGCCGGCCCGGTCGTCACCGCCCAAGCCCGTCTTCGGATCGGCGCTCTTCACGTACTTCCCTGCCACCACGGGCTTCGCGCCGACGCACACCGGCACGGTGTCCATGTGGGCCATCAGGAGCCGCCGCGGCCCCGGCAGCGTGCCCGGCAGCTGCACGATGAGGTTGCCGCAGTCACCCTTCAGCGGCGTCTTCTCGTGGGCCCGGTCGAAGGCGATCGCCGCGGCCGGGCAGCCGGCCCCCCGCAGCCATTTCACGATCCGCTCGGCGACGGCCTTTTCCTGTCCGGAGACACCCGGGACGGACAACAGGTCGAGCACGATGCGGCGGGCGAGGGCGAGGTCCGGGCCGGCGGACTGCTGGCCTGCGGCCGGTGACTTTCCACGGCGACCGGCCTGCGGCGCCGGCTTGGAACCCTTGGTGGAGCGTGGCATGCGGATCTTTCTGGCGGGAATCATGCAGGGCTCGCACGGGGCGGCGCTCGTGCACGATCAGACGTATCGGAACACCCTCGGCCACCTCGTGCGGGCGCACTGGCCGTCTGCGGAAGTCTACGATCCCTTCGCCAACCATGCCACGAGCATCGGCTACGACACGCGGCGGGCCCGCGAGGGGTTCCTCGGCCACGTGGAGATGTGACACGCCGTCAATCGCTGCGTCGGCGGGCCAGCCGGCAGGCGATGGCGATCCGCGTGGCGGCGTCGGGGCCGAGGGCCCAGGTCTGCGAGCGGTCCGCCGCGTCGGGTGAGTCGTGGAGCCACTCCGTCGCCAACACCGCGGCGGTCGTGTCGTCAGAAGCCACCACGATCGCGCACGAGCCGATCGCGGCGGCGACGAGGTTGCGGAGCGACGGACGCTCCCGTGTGGCGGCGAGATCGTCGGCCGTGACGTGCACCACGACCGGGGCGCCGGTCTCGACCGCCAGGTCGGTGAGGATCCCGGCGTGGAGTACGAAGATGGCGTCGGGGTAGAGCACGTCCACCGCTTCCGCGATCATCTGCCGGGCGGTCTCGCGGGTCAGCCCCAGGAGGCGGGCCGGCACGCCCGCGGTGGCGGCGAGCAACGCCTGCGGCGTGCCGTCCTTCACCGCTGCGAGGAACGATCGCGACGCGGCGGCGACGTCGTGGAGGTGGATGCCGTACATCCCGGGGGGCTGCTCGTCCAAGCCCGAGACGCTCGAGGGGCCGCACACACCGGCCTCGATGCCGAGTGCCGCGAGCCCCGCGCGCAGCCCGTGGACCCGCGTGTGCGGGTGGTCGCAGTTGCCGTGGTCGATGAGCAGGACGCGCATGAGAAAACGTGGGCCGCGTGCGGGCGACCGGTGTCAGAGCCAGCCCGCCGCCCGGATCGCCGCCAGGATCGCCGCGGCGTAGGCCGCCGCCGCCCAATCGTCGGCCATGATGCCCAGGCCCGTCGGCAGCCGCTCGCAGCGGTCGCACGGAAACGGCTTGAGGATGTCGAAGACGCGAAACAACAGGAACGCCACCGTGAGGACGGCCGGCGTCCGGGCGCCAGCCGGCACGACCAGGAGCGTGGCCGCCATGGCCGCCGTCTCGTCGATCACGATCGCGCCGGGATCCTTGCCCCGGCCGAGGAGGACCGCGCCCCGCGAGCAGATGGGGACGCCTGCCAGGCAGATGGCGGCGACGAGACCCGCCTCGCACGCCAGGGCCGCGTCGGCCACGGTCGGAACGAGCCGCTGGCCCAGCCATCCGGCCATCATCGCGGTGGCGAGCGAGAGCAGCAGGCCCGCGGCCGCGCCGAACGTGCCGGGTGCGAATCCGATGCGGCCGATCCCGCCAACGGTGGCGACGAGGAGGGCGGCCCGGTCCCAAGGCCGCGGTATCGGTTCCGTGCATGGGGTCATGGCCACGATGGTAGCAATGCCGAAACGGTCCCGCAGGCGAGTATGATGTTTTTTGACGCGGAGGCTGCGGAAGTTCCGGGCCGCGCCCAAAACTGTCTCTGGACTCGCGGATGGACAACCCCACGCCCACGGCCGACGCCACGATCGGACGGCTCGAACTGGTCGAGTACCCGCACCCCGCATTGTTGAGGCGAACCAAGCCCATCACCAGGATCGACGCGGCCGTATGCGATGCCGTGGCGCGGATGTTCGACATCATGTACGAGGCCCAGGGGATCGGCCTGGCGGCCAACCAGGTGGCGTTGCCCTACCGGATGTTCGTCGTCAACACGGCGGGCCGCCGCGGCGACGGCGAGGAGTACGTATTCATCAATCCCACGCTCAGCCGGCCCCGCGGCACGGCCGTGCAGGAAGAGGGCTGCCTGTCGCTGCCGGGCGTGCGGATGGACGTGCGGCGGCCGGAACGAATCGTGGTCGACGCCTGGTCGCTCACGGGTACGCCGATGCACATGGACCTCGATGGGTTGCTCGCCCGGGTCGTGCAGCACGAGTTCGACCACCTCGAGGGCCGGCTGTTCACCGACCGGCTGCCGGAGGCCGCCGCGCTCGAGGTGCGGCGCGACCTGGAGACGTTTCGCGAGATGTTCGCGGGCAAGCAGTCGCGGGGCGAACTGCCCGACTCGGAAAGGCTCGTGGCCGAACTCGACCGCCTGGAAGCGGCCCGATGCCAGGCGTGAGCGGTTCGCTGCGGCTGGTGGTGATGGGCACCGGGCCGTTCGCGGTGCCGATGTTCCGCGCGTTGCTGGAGACGCCACACTCGATCGCGGCGTTGGTCACACGCCCTGACCATGCCCCGCCCGGCCGCCGGCCACCGCCGAATCCGATGCGCGAGGCCGCGGCCGGCGTGCCGGTGCTCGCGCCCGAACGGGTCAACGAGCCGGACTCGCTGGCAACGCTGGCCGCGCTCGCGCCGGACCTGTTCGTGGTCTGCGACTACGGGCAGATCCTCTCGGCAGCCCTGCTTGCGGTGCCGCGACTCGGCGGCATCAACCTCCACGGCTCGCTGCTCCCCCGGCATCGCGGTGCGGCACCGATCCAGTGGGCGATCCTGGAGGGCGACGCTGTCACCGGCGTGAGCGTGATCCACATGACGCCGGCTCTCGACGCGGGCAACGTGATCGCGGCCCGGCCGTTGCCCATCGGCCCGCACGACACCGCGGCCGACCTCGAGCCGCGGCTGGCTGCCGTCGGCGCCGAGGCCGTCGTCGAGGCGATCGACCGACTGGCCGCCGCGGCTGCCGCCGGGGCGCGGCCGGCGGAAATCGGTGTGCCGCAGGACGCGACGCAGGCGACGCGGGCGCCGCGGCTCACGAAGCAGGACGGCGTCGTCGACTGGTCGCAGCCGGCCGCGCGGATCGAGCGGCAGCGCCGGGCCCTGGAGCCTTGGCCGCGGGCGGCGACATTCTTCAGCCGTGGCGATGGCGTGCGGCAGCGGCTCGTGCTGGAGCAGGTCGAAGTCGTGCCGCTGCCGGCCGCCGCGCAGGCGGATGTCGCGCCCGGCACGGTGCTCGCAACGACTGATGAGCGGATCGTCGTCGCCTGCGGTGCCGGCACGGCCCTGGCCGTCCTCCGGCTGGTGCCCGAGGGCCGTCGGAGCATGTCGGCCGCCGAGTTCCTCCGCGGCAGCCCGCTCCTGCCGGGCATGCGGCTCGGCTGAGGCCGCGGTAGACTCATCGCCATGACGAAGCGGCTGTGGATCGAGACCGTCGGCTGCCAGATGAACGTGCTCGACAGCGAGCTCGTCGTCGCCGCCCTGCGCCGCCAGGGCTGGGAGATGGCACGGACGAGCGGCGAGGCCGACGCGGTCTTCTACAACACCTGCTCCGTGCGCCAGCACGCGGAGGACAAGATCTACTCGGCCCTCGGCCGGGTGCGGATCGAAAAGGCGAAGCGACCGCAGCTCGTCGTCGGCGTGCTCGGCTGCATGGCCCAAAAGGACCAGGAGCTGATCCGCAAGCGGGCCCCGTGGGTCGATCTCGTCGTCGGCCCCGGCCAGCTGCACCAGGTGCCCGGGCTCGTGGCGGAGGTGCTCGCCGGCGGCGGGCCGCGGATCGAGGTCAGTCTCGAGCGCAAGGGGCATGCCCGCGAGGCGATCGCGCGGAGCTTCGAGAGCTACGATCCGGACCGTGATCCGGCGATGCGGCCCACGCCCTTTCAGGCCTTCATCCGCACGCAGACCGGCTGCGACAAGTTCTGTGCCTTCTGCGTTGTGCCCCACGTCCGCGGTCCCGAGCAGGCCCGCGCGCCCGATACGATCGTCGCCGAGGCGGGAAAGCTCGTCGCCGAGGGCTGCCGCGAGATCACGCTCATCGGCCAGACCGTCAACAGCTATCGCTGGACCGACGGCGGCCGGACGACGCGGCTCTCCGACCTGCTCGGCCGGCTCGACGCCATCGACGGGCTCGACCGCATCAAGTTCGTGACCAATTACCCGCGGGACATGACCGACGACCTGATCGCGGCGGTTCGCGACCTGCCCAAGGTCTGCCACTACCTGCACGTCCCCGCCCAGCACGGCTCCGACGCCGTGCTGGCTCGCATGAAGCGCGGCTACACGATCGGCGAATACATGGAGATGCTCGGCCGTGTGCGCGAGGCGTTGCCGCAGGCCGCCGTGACCAGCGACTTCATCGTTGGCTTCTGCGGCGAGACCGACGCGGAGTTCCAGACGACGCTCGACCTCGTGCGGACGGCCGGCTTCAAGAACAGCTTCATCTTCAAGTACAGCCCGCGACCGGGCACGAAGGCCTATGACCGCCTGCCCGACGACGTGCCTGAAGACCTGAAGAAGGAACGCAATCGGCTCCTGCTCGCGGCCCAGGAAGACGTGAGCCTCGCCGGCAATCGGCGGTTCATCGGCACCCGCCAGCAGGTGCTCGTCGAAGGGCTCTCCACGCGCGACGAGAAGCGGGAGGTCGACCCCGGACCCGACGGCGTCGCGCAGCTCACGGGCCGCACGATGTGCGACCGGATCGTCGTCTTCGACGCGCCCACGCGGCTCGTCGGCCGGCTCGTGGATATCGACATTCACGACGCCGGCGCCTGGTCCCTCGCCGGCGTGGTGGCCGACGGCCTCGCCGAGGCGGTCCCTCTCGACGGCCTCCGGCTGAGCGGCGAGGCGCCGGTCGAACTTCACTCGATCGCCCTGCCGTCGCGGGCGGCGCATGCGGCGGAGGCCTGACGTGCCGTCGCGTTCCGGCCGCCGGACGGCGGGTACGACCGGCGCGGATGACAGGTCGGAATCCGAAACGCCCCCCGACGAGGCCGCGGCTCGGGGACTGCTCGACGACCCGGAGGCGGCGGCGGCCTGGGGGCGGGCTGCAGGCCTCGCCGACCCGCAGGCGGCGCATCGCGCCCTGCTCGGCCTGGCCGGCCACGGCCTGACGTTCGACCTGCTCGCCGCGTTGGCGGCCCGGCTGGCCGCGCGGCTCCCCGAGACGCCCGATCCGGACCGCGTGCTCGCCACGCTGGAACGCTTCTTCTGCGCCGTTCGCAGCCCGCTCGCCGCGGCGGCGCTCTTCGAGCGCGACCCGCACGCGCTCGACACGCTCCTGGAGATCTTCGCGGCCAGCCCGTACCTGGCCGAGATCGTGATCGCCGATCCCGAGGCCTGGGAGCAGGTGCGGCTGGGGCGGGGGCGGCCCGAGAAACCCGCGGCCCTCGCCGCCGCGCTGGCTGCGGAACTGGGCCCCGCGGCTTCTCCCGGATCGCCGGCGGATCCCGAGGTGGTGATGCGGGCCCTGCGCCGCTTCAAACGCCGCGAGACGCTGCGGATCGCCTACGGCGACATCGTCGGCGGGCAGCGGCTCGAGACCGTGACCGCCCAGATCTCGCACGTCGCCGACTGCCTCGCCGCCGCCGCCCTGCGGGTAGCCGTCGATCGCGTGGAGCGGCAACGCGGCGTGCCCCGCGGCCCCGACGGCACGCCCGCCACGATCGCCGTGCTCGCGCTCGGGAAGCTCGGCGGCTGCGAGCTCAATTACTCCAGCGACATCGACCTCGTGTTCGTGCATTCCGCGGACGGACGCGTCGCCGGACCGAAGCCCTGCACGAACCAGGAGTTCTTCGACCGCGTCGCGCAGGAGACCGTGCGGCTCCTCGCCGAACCGACCGACCTCGGGGCCTGCTACCGGGTGGACCTGCGGCTCCGGCCGCACGGCACCGCCGGGCATGCGTCGCTGGCGCTCGAGCCGATGCTGCTGTATTACGAGCAGGCCGGGCGGACCTGGGAGCGGCAGGCCTGGGTGAAGGCCCGGTGCATCGCCGGCGACGCGGGCCTCGGCGCGCGGCTGCTGGCCGAGCTCGAGCCCTGGGTGCACCGCCGCTGGCTGTCGGGGGCCGACATCAGCGGCATCAAGGCGCTCAAGCGCCGCATCGAGCAGCGGTCGATCCGCGAGGGCACCGATGCCGCCGACGTGAAGCACGGCCGCGGCGGCATCCGCGACGTCGAGTTCACGATCCAGTTTCTGCAGCTCCTCGGCGGCGGCGACGCGGCAGCCGTGCGCACGGGCAACACGCTGGAGGCGATCCGGAGGCTGGCCGCCGCGGGCGCACTCACCGATCAGGAGCGGGAGATCCTGGAGCGCACCTACACGCTCCTGCGGACCGTCGAGCATCGGCTCCAGATCCTGTACGACCGGCAGACGCACGTGGTCCCGGCCGACGACACCGAACTGGGCCGGCTGGCGGCCCGGATGGGCTATGGCGTCGCGGGCCGCGAGCGGCTGCGGAAGGAACTCGCCGAGGCCACGGCTCTCAACCGGCGGATCCTCGACCACCTCCTGCACGACGCGTTTCCCGACGACGCCGCGCCCGAGCCGGAAGTCGACCTCGTGCTCGATCCGGATCCTTCGCCCGCGTTCGTCCACGAGGTCTTGACGCGGCACGGCTTCCGCGACGTTTCGCAGGCCCATCGCGGGCTCGTGGCGCTGGGGGAGGAGAAGGTGCGGTTTCTCTCCACCCGCCGCTGCCGCCACTTCCTGGCGGCGATCGCACCGGCGCTCCTGACCGCGATCGGCCGCACCCCAGACCCCGACGCCACGCTCGCCAACCTCGGCGCCATCGCCGACTCGGTCGGCGGCAAGGGGGTGTTGTGGGAGTTGTTCAGCTTCAATCCGGCGTCGCTCGATCTCACCGTGCGGCTCTGCTCGTCGAGCCCGTTCCTGGCCCGGCTGCTGGTGAGCAACCCGGGGATGATCGACGAACTGCTCGACAGCCTGCTCGTCGAACGGCTGCCGACGACGGCAGCCCTCGAGGCCGGCCTCGAGGAGCTGTGCCGCGGCGCCGTGGACGTGGACGCGATCCTCCACGCGTACAAGGCCTCGCAGCAGCTGCGGGTGGGGGTGCGCGACATGCTCGGCCGGCAGGATGCCGAGACGACCACCGCCGCGCTGTCGGGCATCGCCGAGGCGCTGGTGCGCGTGGTGATGCGGCGCGAGGCGCGGCTGCTCGAGGAGCGGCTCGGCGTGCCGCCCGGCGCCGCCGGCAGGCCGGCC
>Ga0315900_10008931_pt1 | contig 12793 bp, 10 predicted proteins | sample LakEriMetagenome_FD_203521 | JGI IMG/M metagenome (GOLD analysis project Ga0315900, IMG submission 203521) | Freshwater fungal communities from buoy surface, Lake Erie, Ohio, United States - Buoy 12 MA114 | ecosystem: Environmental > Aquatic > Freshwater > Lake > Lake biofilm | place: USA: Lake...
CGGAGGAGCGGCGCGAGCACTTCTCCGGCGTCACCGGACTCTGCCAGGATCAAACCGGCACGCTCGTCGGATCGCGCTTCCCCGCCGATCCGCTCGACTGCACCGCCGCCGAGCTGGAATACCGCCACAAGGTTTATGGCGAGCACTGGGGCTTTCTGCGCCTCGACGTCCTGCGCCAGTTCCCCTACCCCGTGGACGTTCCCGGTCACTTCATACCCGAGTCCTTCATCTGGTGCCAGGTCTCGCAGCGCTACCAGACCCGCCACATCAACGAGGTGCTGCGTGTTTACTGGACGGACGCCCCGTCCCTCGTCCATGGCCGCTCCGACCCGCGCACGAACGCCGCCGGCCACCGCCTCATGTTCAAAATGGTGCTCGACCTCGAAAGCGGATGGTTTTTCACCGCGCCGCTGCGCCTGTTCCGCGCCGCCGTCCAGTACAGCCGTTTCGCCTGGCTCAGCGGCACCGGCGCGATGAAGCAGTTCAAAGAATTGCACTCCGCGGGCGGACGCCTGCTCTGGCTGCTCGCCCTTCCCGGCGGCTGGAGCCTCTGGCTGCGCGACTGCGCCCAGTTTCCCCTGCCCTGAGCCCGGAGGGCAAACTTGCCTGGCTTCGCCATCCCTTCGGGCAGCCTGCGGCTGGCTATCTTCGCTTCGCTCCGGTTCCGCGTTTGCCCACGTGGGCAGGACCGAAGGGAGCGCGGACGCCCTCGTCCGCTTCTGGGGATGCCAAACCTCCGCGTTTGCCGACCAGCCCCTCAGGAGTGGCGACGATTCATCGCCCCCATCCAAAGCAAAGCCGACGACTCGTCGGCTCTCCTCTTCTCCAAGTCTCCCTTTCTGATTGTCTCATCGTCTTCCCGCTCACCTCCGCAGCGCGTTGAGCAGCTCATCCAGCTTGCTGGCGATCGCCTGTAACCTTCCGCTCCGGATGCGGAAGAATGCCCTTGGACCCGCTTTGCGTGGTCTGATTCCCACCCGCCATGAAGACGTTCCCCCTCCTGCCTTGTTTTCCGCACATGCCTGCCACGTCTGCGTTGCTGCGAGGTGCTGCGGCAGTGTCTGGCGTTGATTGCCGGCCTCAGCCTGTCCCAGTGCGCTCACTCCGAAAGGAAGCCCGTCGCCGAAAAGGCGGCGCCACGGGACGAATGGTACATCGCCTCCAAAGACCCGCTTACCTACTGCCCCAAGGGCCGCGTGCTGCCTGCCGACAAATCCTCGGAATTGTCCACCTTTGTGTATCTCGCTGACCGTCGCACACGCTTCTACATCCCACCGCAGTCCGGTGCGCATCTGCGCCAAGCATTGCAATTGCGGCAGGAATCTCTGTCGGCGTCGCAGCGGGTTTTCGCCAGTTCCGAAAATACCGTGGAGTGGGTGGGCAGGCGCATCCTGCAGGTTTCCACCACCGCCGTGTTGGGGGCCTTTTGCGGAGCTGGGCAAGGCACCGGGGGTGGCCTCAATGAGCTCTTTGATGACATGTGGTCTTATTGAAACGCCGCCGCCATGAACACGCCCTTCCTCTCGTTGCTCGTCACGGCTTTGTTGCGCCTGTTCGCGGCCGTTCTTGCCTGCCTCAGCCTCTCCCATTGCGCCCATTCCGACCAGAAGCCCGTGACGGACAAAGCAGCACTCCGCACCGAATGATACCTCGCCTCCAAAGAGCCGCTCACCTACTGCCCCAAGGGCCGCGCACTGCCTGCCGGCCCTCAACTCCTGCGGGCCCGGAGATCCCGGCGGCCACGGCGCGGGGAGCGGGCTCGCTGCGGAGCCTAAGGCTGAATATTCCCCCCACACCCTCCCGGCAGGCGTATCCATGGCACGGCATTGTTTCCTGCCTGCCGCCCGCGCGCCCCCGTCTTGAAAACCGCCCTCACCCTGGTCTCCGCCCTCTCCTTCATCGGGTATGGAACGGCGTGCCTGGTATCCAGCCTTATGAGGCAGGAGTTTGTGCGCTATGGGCTGGGAGCGCAACGGGTGGGGGTGGGCCTGCTGCAGTGGGCGGCGGGGATGGGGCTGCTGGCGGGATTGTGGGTGCCATGGATGGGGCGGGCGGCAGCCTGCGGCCTGGCCCTGATGATGCTGGCGGCCGTGGGGGTGCGCGTCAAAATCAGGGACAGCGCCTGGCAAACCACGCCGGCGCTTTTCTACCTGGTGCTGAACGCGTATCTTTTCCTCGCGGACCCCTGAGGCCCGCCGACGCCTACAGAAACGCGATGGCGAGGCAAAGGGCGAGCACCGCGAGGGAGGGCAGTGCCTTGCTGAAAGGATCACGCACATTCAGGTGCATGACGAAGGCCCCTAGCATGAGCGTTCCCATGCCCAGCGCCGCCAGCCGGGCGAGGCCTGAAACCCAGATGGAGGCGAGCAAGGCCAGGGCGAGGCCCGCTTTGAGAAAGCCGACAAGGCAGAACACCGGGAAAGGCAGGCCGTAAACGGCGAACTCCTCGCGCATCGTTTTGGCGCTCCCGCCGCGATACGACGTCGCCTTGCCGGAGCGCAGGAGCCACACATTCAGAATGCCAAGCGCCACGATGAGTTTCAGAGCAAGGAGGAGGTAGTCCATGGGGAAAGGCGGAGGAGGAAAGACGTGCGCGTCGAGATTGCTCCACATCCTTCGAGACTGCAACCGAATCCCCGGTCGGCACCGCCGCCTTCTGAGCACGGCCCTGTTTTCCGCAGGTGTATTCCTGGATCCTTGCCGCCTGCAACGGCCTGAGCAGACCCGCCCGCGCTGCGGCGCATGCCAAGGGCGGGCACAGCCTATGAGGTGGTCTTATGTGCTGCGATTGAACCTGTCGTCGAACACACCTGCCTGCGCCAATCCCCCCCCTGGCGAACATCATCCTGGGCGGATCTCTGCGGAAGCACGGGAAAGGCCTGGGTAAAAGTCATGCATAAGGGTTAACTCAATTCATTCGCTAAAAGAACAACGTCCCTGCCGTAAACCCGAGGCCCGGTCTTACCTCACCCGCATTTGATCACTTGGTTAACCTCCCGCCCTTGCAAGAATCCGCTTCCAACCATCCCCGCCCTAAGCGCCTGAACTCCGTGGTGCGCCAGTTGATCGAGAGCCTGCAACGCAGCACGGACCCTGAGGTGCGCACAGCGGCTGACGAGATGTTGGCCCGCGTCGATACGCCCGTCATCCCCGCCGCCCATGCGGAGCAAGAGGCTGCATCTGCAACTGATTGAGACCTCCGCACGCCTGCGGACGGCCCTGCGGCGCATGCCACGGGCGGACAAAACCTTTCAAGCGATCGCAATTGAGCCTGACCAAATACCCCACTTTGAGTTGCACGATGGAGATCCGCGACGAATCCACCCTTTCTGAGATCCTAGCGCAACTGGACCGGTCGAAAATCGACCGCCCGGAAGAGGTGATCACCCGCGTGGTCGAGGCCCCTGACTTTGAGCTCAAGGACCATCGGATCCGCCTTGAGGCGAAGCGGCGCGAGGGCGGCGGCCGGGGGAGGATTCTGGCGAAAATGCCTTGGGGCGCGGCGCACGTGTATCAACTGATCACCGAGGACAGAGAGCTGGGCATCCACTTTGAAAACGCGTTTGGCAGGGGCATTGCCAGCTGCGCCCACCACCTCTTCCGGCTGAAAGGCGAAGGACGGCAGACGGGAACGATCCACTATTTTCCCAACACCTCTTTCATCTTCACGAACAAGGAGCCGTGCACCGGGCTCTTCCTGATCGAGTTCGAGGGGGAGCTGCTCGTTTTTTACCGTGCGAGCACCCTTGGCTTTCTAAGGCCGAAACACTATGCCGTGGTCACCACCGCGTCGGGAGAGCTGGTGGCGGTGATCGTCGAGGTGAACGGCTGGATCTGGGCCAACCGCTATCTGAAGCTCCACCGGCCCTGCCACGATGTATTCGTGGCCTTGCTGATGGCGACCTTTCACGGACTGGTTTTCCGGACCAGCAGCAGCCCATGAAATCCGAGTGGCTCGCGGTGGAAGCCCGGCGGCACGCGGCCTCAACGCCTCACCAGCGCGGGCTCGGGATACTCGAAGGTTTTACCCTCGTAGTTGCGGATGAGCACACGCTGCTCGTCCCGCAGCAGGACGTAGTCCGGGTTCACCGGCACCTTCCCGCCGCCGCCGGGGGCGTCGATGACGAACTGCGGCACCGCGTAGCCGGTGGTGTGGCCGCGGAGCTGCTCGATGATCTCGATGCCATCCGCCACGCTGGTGCGCAGATGCGAGGAACCCTGGATGAGGTCGCACTGGTAAAGGTAATACGGCCGCACGCGGCACATGAGCAGCTTGTGGACGAGCGACTTCATCACCTCCGCGCTGTCATTCACGCCGCGCAGCAGCACGCTTTGATTGCCGAGCGGAACGCCGTGGTTCGCCAGTAGCGCAAGGCCCTCCCGCACCTCGGCGGTCAGCTCGCGGGGATGGTTCGTGTGGATGCTGAGCCAGAGCGGATGATGCTTCTGGAGCATGCGGCAGAGCTCCGGGGTGATGCGCTGCGGCAGGAAAATCGGCACGCGGCTGCCGATGCGCACAAACTCGATGTGCTTGATGGCGCGCAGGCGCGTGAGGATGCCGTCGAGCTTCGCGTCGGAGAAGAGCAGCGGGTCCCCGCCGGAGAGCAGCACGTCCCGGATCTCCGTGTGGCGCTCCAGGTAACGGTACGCGGCCTCAAACTCCGTGTGCAGCTCCTGCTCCCCGGCGCCGGACACCACGCGGCTGCGGGTGCAGTAGCGGCAGTAGCTGGCGCAGCGGTCCGTGACGAGAAAGAGCACGCGGTCCGGGTAGCGATGCACGAGGCCGGGCACGGGCATGTGGCTGTCCTCGCCGCAGGGATCGCTCATTTCATCCGGGTCTTCCCAGGTCTCCTCGATGCGCGGGATGACCTGGCGGCGGATCGGGCATTCCGCGTCCTCGGCGTCCATGAGGTTGAAATAATGCGGCGTCACGGCCATCGCCAGCTTGTTCCCGGAGAGCAGCACCCCGGCGCGCTCCTCCTCCGTGAGCGTCAGATGCTCCTCCAGTTGCCGCAGCGTGGTGATCCGGTTTTTGAGCTGCCAGGCGGCGCTCTTCCAGTCCTCGGGGGAGATGTTCTTGTCAGACCAATAGCCGGGAGCATGGGAGCGGAACTCCTTCTCAGGCAGCGGGAGGGTGTCTTGCATGTGCTGCGGGGTCAATGGGGCGGCGCGCAGGTTAGGCGCGGAGAGATTGGGATGTCAAACGTCCCCTGCGCCCGATTGGGCGCAAACTTCCGGCGTCTCAAAGCAAACCCGGGAAACGTCAGCGCCAGCAAGCGCGGGCGGGAGCGGCGGCCGCGCAGGTTTTCCAAAGCCTGCCCTTCAGAGAACGGCTTTTTTGCGCGGACTTCACGCCTTGAGGCGGGGCGGAGATTGCACGCGGCTGATGTCACGCTAGCCTGCCTTTCATGCTCAATTTGCTTCGAGAAGTGCTGCACTCGCCGGCGCTGGAGATCATCCAGCGCCTGAAGTGCTCCACCGGCATGCCGGTGCGGCAGCTCTGCACGGCGATGAAAATGAGCTACATGGGCGTGAAGCAGCACTGTGTGGAGCTGGAGAAGGCGGGCTTTCTGGACACCTGGCGGAAAGCGAAGGGCGCGGGACGCCCCGAGAAGTGGTACCGACTCACGCCGAAGGCGGACGGGCTCTTCGCCAGCCCTGACCTGGTCCTGACCTTGGACCTGCTGACGACCGCGGAGCGCGTTTATGGGGAAAGCGCGCCGCCCAAGCTGCTTTACTCTTATTTCCAGGCGAAAACCGAGCTGCTGGCGCCCAAGATCGCCAAGGCGGCCACGCTGGAGGAGCGGGCGCGGCTGCTGGCGAAATTCCGCACGGCGGACGGCTGCCTGAGCGCTTGCGAGACTGACGCGCAGGGACGGCTGGCGCTGGTGGAGCACCACCGCCCGCTGCGCGTGCTGGCGGCGCGGTATGACATCGTGGACGAGCTGGAGTGCGAGATGATCGAGCGCCTGATAGGCTGCGAGGTGCGGCGTTCGCTGGAAGAAGTGTCCGGGCTGGTGCGTGTTACTTTTCAAATCAAGACAACCGCGCACAAAGAATGACATCAGGGGACGCAGGCAGGCCCAATGGATGGGTGAGGACGGCAAGCATGGCGGCATGCGCGGGCATGCTGACGGCATGCGCGGCCAGTTTCGGCCCGCTCAAGCCGGCCTGGCAGCAGGATCCCAATCTTTACCATCACGGGGTGCCTGCGCGCCCGTCCCAGACCTCGCAAACGCCGCATCTGGTGGCCCGCGTGGTGTATGCCACTCCTGAGCACCTCGCCCGTCTCATTGAACGGCAGGGCGATGTGCCTGACACGCAGCGCGGATTCGCCCGCATGGGCGACGGCACCGTGGAGCTGGGCGTGCAGGACGCGGCGACGGGCCGCTGGGTCGAATCCCACCTCTGCGGCGGCATTTTGTTTGTGTCCGGCCTCCCGAACCAGGCCTACCGCCTCGTCTTGAAGAACCGCAGTCCGATGCCGCTGGAGCTTGGAGTAGGCGTTGACGGTCAAAACCTGCAAAACGGCGCGGTGGCGTCTTTGAAACGCGGCGGACTGCGCCTGGAGCCGCGCGGCACGCTCACGCTGGATCATGACGCGCATGGACCGCTGCTTTTCAAGGCAGTGCGCGGCGACGGGGCGTTGTTTGACACCAGCCCGCAAGGATGCACCGGGCTGATCCAGATCGCGGTCTTCCTGGCGGCGGACGCGCCGAGCACAGGACCGGAAAAGCTGCGCGGCAGCCAGGTGGCGCCGCTCGGACTCCTGCCCGTGGGCGCGCCGGAGCAGTATCGCTGACACGACGCGGCCCGGCAGGCTTGCCGCTTGTGAGATTCGCTGGCGCGGGCTATTTTTGCCGCGTTCATGCTCCGCTTTCTGCGACGTCTTCTGCTGTTCACCGTCACCAGTTCCATGCTGGCTGCGGGCATTTATGTGAACACAGAGACTTTTCGCGCGCAGTGGCACGGCTTTGTCACCGGGGAGCTTGCGCTGCACGGGGTGCAGTTGGATTTCGAGCACCTCACGATCAACCCTTTCGGCGGGCTGGTGGCGCGTGGCGTGAGGGTGTTCAACGACGCGGAAAAGAAGCACCTCATCGTCGCGGTGGACCGGCTGAACCTGGAGGTGGACTTTGGACAACTGATCGAGGGCCGCGTTGAGATCGAGGCTCTGGAGCTTCTGCACGCCAGCCTGGCCCTGCCGGTGGATCCCGAACGGCCCGATCTCACCGTGGTCGAGCTGAAGGATCTCAGCGCACGCGCTTTTCTCGAAGGACGTAAGCTCGACATCCGTCACGCCGAGGGCCTGCTTTCCGGCGGTCTGCACATCTCCATCAGCGGTGAGCTCGAGCTGCCGGAGCCCAGGCAGCAACAGCAGCCCAGTCCCAGCGCCCGCGAACGTCTCAGCATGATGCGCGAGCACCGCGCGCAAATTCAGCACGGCCTGGACTGGCTGGCGCGCTTCCAGGCACCGCGCACGCCCAGCCTGCGGGTGAAGGTCTCCGGCGCGCTGGACCGGCCGCAGGAGCTCAAGGCGGAGCTGGTCTTCCTGGCGGATGGCTTGAAGTTCGAGGACTATCACTGGAAGGAACTCGTCGCCGAGGCGGAGTACGACGGCGGTTTCATCGACCTGCGCCGCCTGCACCTGCGGGATCATCTCGGCACGCTCGACGCCACCGCTACCTGGCGCATGGGCGCGGACAAAATGCGCTTCCGGCTCACCTCCAGCGCGGATCTGCCCGCACTGGCGCGGGCGTTCTTCAGCAACGACCAGTTGCGTGAGGTCGTGTTCTACGAAGCTCCGCATCTCTCGCTCGAAGGCAGCCTTTACCTCGGCGCGAACAAAACCGAGGGACTCGTGCCCGCCGAGGTCACCGGCAGGCTCGACTGCGGACGCTTTGGCAGCCGTGGCGAGATTTTCAACGCGCTCAGCCTCAATCTCGGCGCCACGCCGGAGGGGCTCTTCGTGCGCGACATGCAGTTGCGGCACAAGACCGGATCGCTCGCCCTCAACGTCATGCATCATCGCGATCAGGGCTTCAAATACGACCTCCTGCTGCGCATGGACCCGAACGTGTTCCTGCCCTTCATCCCGCTGCCCAAGACACGCGAGGTCATCCAGCGCTTCGGCTTCGATGAAAACTCCCACATCGACGTGCGCATGTCCTGCGCCGGGGCGAAGCCCAACCTGCGCGAGTGCCCCAGCTCCGGCCACGGCATCCTGCGCAACTTCCGCTACAAAGGCGTGCACTTCGAGTCCGTGGAGATGGATCTCGCGCTGCTGGGAGACATCCAGAACTACTCCAACATCCAGGCGCGCCGCCCGGACGGCCCGCTCAGGGCGGACTTCGTCTTCGTCAATGACGCCGACGACGCCAAATGGCTGCGCCTCGTCAATGTCCAGGTGGAGGCCGACGCGGCAGGCGTCATGAGCGCCTTCGCGCCCAAGGCGGCGGACCAGATCGCCCGCTACCGTTTCTCCGCAGGCACCGAGGTCACGGTGAACGGCACCGTCGGCTACAAGGCCAATCCGCAGTTCAATGACTACAAGGTCGCCTTCACCAATCCCGTCGGCGGCGCGCATTACGTCTTGTGGGACGAGGACTATCCGATCAACGCGCCCTATGGCGAGGTTCACATCCTCAGCGACATTTTGAACTTCAACATCAAAGGCAGGCTCTTCGGCGACACCCTGAGCGTCAATGGCTCCGTGAACATCGCGCCCGACGTGAAAAATTACGACGTGGTCGTGCGCGCAGGCCGCTTCCCCTACGGCATCTTCGGCAAAAAGCTGCCCTTTGGGGATGTGAAGGCCGACGTTCGCAACCGGGACGGCGCCGTCCGCTTCGACATCGCCGCGGACGTCCTCGGCGGCTCCATGACCCTGAAGGGAAACTTGAATGAAAACCGCGAGCCCAATCCCTACGACGGAGAGCTCGACATGAAGGCCATCAGCTACAAGCGCTTCGCCCAGGTCTATTCGCCCGGCAACGAAAGCGAGGGCGACATCAGCGGCCATTTCAAATTCACCGGCCGCATGAACGACTGGCGCGCCCTCAAAGGCGGCGGAGCCCTGCTCATCGTCAACGGCAACCTGCTCGCCCTGCCCGTGCTCGGTCCGCTCACGCCCGTCATCGGCGCCCTGCTGCCCTCGCCGATCAAGGGCTACAACGTCGCCAAGAAAGCGGACTGCACCTTCGAAGTCTCGGATGGCTTCATCGTCTCCAAAAACATCGAGGTCGAGTCCAGCGCCTACCGCGTCTTCTGCCGCGGCAACATCGACTTCATCCGCGACGACATCGACTTCACCGCCGAGGCGCGCATGCGCGGCCTCGGCATCCTGCTCTTCCCCGTGACCCAGTTGCTCGCCTACAAAGGCTCCGGCACCGTCGGCGACGCGAAATGGTCCCCGCGCATCTTCGGCGGCGGCAACAAGGACGAGCGCAAGCCTCCCACCGAGATGGAATTGCGCGAGGCACAAAAAATCGGCGGCAACCCCGCCAGGGCCGCCGAGGAAAAACCCGCCGCGCCGAAGCGGAAGTCGCTGTTCGGCAATTAGGACATTACGCCCACATCTTCCGGTCCAGCGTGCGGTAGCCGACGGCCTCCAGCACATCATCGGCGGAGATTTTTTCGCGTCCGCCGAGATCGGCGAGTGTGCGGGCGACTTTGAGGATGCGGTCGTGAGCGCGGGCGCTGAAGTTCATCTCGCCCATCGCATGCTCGAGGCAGCCGGCGGCCTCGGAGTCGAGCTCGCAGTGCTTTTTGATGAGGCGCGGCGTCATGGCGCTGTTGGTGTGGACGCCGGCGTGGGCGGCGAAACGCTCCTGCTGGATGTGGCGGGCGGTTTCGACACGCTGTCTCACATTTTGCGAGGATTCGCCGCCGTCATGTGAGGCCAGCGCCTTGTAATCGACCAGCGGCACCTCGACATGCAGGTCGATGCGATCGAGAAGCGGACCGCTGATGCGCTGCCGATATCTCTGAATGACCGGCGGGCCGCAGCGGCACTCGCGTTTGAGATCACCGTAATAACCGCAGGGGCAGGGATTCATGGCGGCGACGAGCATGAACTGCGCGGGAAAGGTCACGCTGCCGGCGGCGCGGGAAATGGTGACTTTGCCGTCCTCCAGCGGCTGGCGCAGCACTTCGAGCGTGCTGCGGCGGAATTCGGGCAGTTCATCGAGAAAGAGAACGCCGTTGTGGGCCAGCGAGACTTCTCCCGGCCCTGGATTGGTGCCGCCGCCGAGCAGCCCGGCATCGCTGATGGTGTGATGCGGGGCGCGGAACGGCCGTGTGGCGACGAAGGCGCAGCTTTCCGAGAGCAGGCCGCCCGCGCTGTGAATTTTCGTCGTTTCGACCGCCTCCTCCTCGCTCATGCCGGGCATGATGGTGGCGATGCGCTTGGCGATCATCGACTTGCCCGTGCCCGGCGGCCCGATCATCAAAATGTTGTGATTTCCGGCCACGGCGACCTCGATGGCGCGTTTCGCATCCCCCTGCCCTTTCACATCGCAGAAGTCGATGTCGTAGTGCGAGGCGGAGGCGAAGAACTCAGTGGCCCTGCATGGTTCCGGGACGATTTCGAGGTCGCTTTTCAGGAAATCGACGGCCTCGCGCAGGTTGGCGACGCCGATGATGTCGATGCCGGCGACGACGCTGGCCTCCAGGGCGGCGCGTTTCGGCACGAGCAGGCGTTTGCGGCCCCTGGCGCGCGCTTCGAGAGCGACGGCGAGCAGTCCGCGCACCGGACGCAGTTCTCCATTGAGCGCGAGTTCGCCGATCATCGCCGTCTCAGCGAGCATCGGGATGGGAATGCGGGCGCGATGCGCGATCAGGGAGATGGCGATGGGCAGATCGAAACCGGGGCCTTCTTTCTTGAGGTCGGCAGGAGCGAGGTTCACCGTGGTGACGCCATCGTTCATGAGGAAGCCGCTGCTTTGGATGGCGGCGGTGACGCGCTCGCGGCTTTCCTTCACCGAGGCGTCCGGCAGACCGACGATGAGCATCTTCGGATTGCCGCCACCGTCGTGGGACTCGACCTCGATTTCGACGGCATTGACGCCGACGAGCGTGGCTGAGTAGGTGCGGGCGATCATGACGCGACCTTGTTTGGGGTGCCGGGCTTATCTGCGCTTCTTCTTCCTTCCGGTCATGATGCCGCGGGCTTTGTCCTCCTCGTCGAGGACGGTGGTGTACTTGTAGTTGAAGCCTTCGAGCTTCTTGCGCGGGATCTTCTGGCTGATGAGGCGCTCGATGGAGGCCACGTTCATGATTTCATCCGCGGCGAAGAGGGTGAAGGCGTCGCCCTCCTTCTGCGCACGGCCGGTGCGGCCGATGCGGTGGACGTAGTCCTCGCTGTGCTCCGGGACCATGTAATTGATGACGTGGGTGACGCCGCTGACATCCAGGCCGCGGGCAGCGAGGTCGGTGGCGACGATGATCTCAAACTCGCCGCTGCGGAAGCCTTGGAGAGCCTTTTCGCGATCCTTTTGACCGATGTCGCTGTGCATGACGGCAACTTTGTATTCACCCGTCTGCTGGATGGCGGCGAAGAGCTTGTCCGCCTGCACCTTGGTGCGGGTGAAGATCATCATGCTGTCAAAATGCGTCTGCTTGAGGATGGCGAGCAGCAACTCCTCACGCTGATCACTCGCCACGGGATACATGTAGTGGCTGACGGTCTCCGCAGCGGAGAAGCGGATGCCGACTTCCACGCTTTCGGGGTCTTTGAGGGCGAAATCGGCGAGGCTCTTGATCTGCGGCGGCATGGTGGCCGAGAAGAACAACGTCTGGCGCGATGACGGCGTTTTTTCGACGATGCGGCGCACATCGGGGAGGAATCCCATGTCGAGCATGCGGTCCACCTCGTCGAGGATGAGTACTTCGACATCGCGCAGGTCGGCGATGCCTTCCTGCATGAAATCAAGCAGACGCCCCGGTGTGGCGACGACGACGTCCACGCCCTGCTGCAATCCTTTGCGCTGCTTTTCATAGCCCACACCGCCGTGGACGAGCAGAACGCGCAGGCCGGTGTGCTTGCCGTATTTTTCAAACTGCTCGACGACCTGCGCCGCAAGCTCACGCACGGGCTCAAGGACGAGGACGCGGAATTTTCCGGGCGCGCCGAGACGGGTGATGGTGGGCAGGGCGAAGGCGGCGGTCTTGCCGGTGCCGGTTTGCGAGGCACCGACAACGTCTTTGCCGGTCAGGATGATGGGGATGGACTTCTGCTGGATCTCCGTGGGCTTTTCGTAGCCCGTCTCACGCACTGCGGCGAGCACAGCGGGGGAAAGGCCCAGCACCTCCCAGTTCGGCGGATACGGGCCTTCAGGAACAGGCGGCGGAGGCGGCGGGGGAACGGCGGCGTGATTTTCGCGGACAGGCTTCGGCTTGTCCTCGCGCGGTCCGCGGTCACGGCGGTCGCCGCGATCACGTCCGCCGCGCGGTGGGCGGTCTCCACGCTCCGGGCGTTCGCGCCGGGGGCGGTCATCGCGTTTTTCGGGGCGTTCGCCACGCGGCTTGTGGTCGGCACGCGGCTCATGAGGGCGTTTGTGAGCGTGAATCGTGGCCGGGTGCTCGTGAGCGTCCTTGGCGTGCGGCCTGGCCTCGCTTTTTTTGCCTTTGCCGAGGCGCAGGACCTTTTTCAGGCCGGACTTCAGGCGGCTGAGGATGGAAGGTTTTTTCGGGGCGTGGTCGGTGCGGCGGGGCGTGGTCACAAGCGTGTCGGGAAGAGTAAGGCCGGGTTTATCGGCCAGTTTGCCAGACAATGCAAACCCGCAGACGGAGG
>Ga0315900_10008932_pt1 | contig 12793 bp, 11 predicted proteins | sample LakEriMetagenome_FD_203521 | JGI IMG/M metagenome (GOLD analysis project Ga0315900, IMG submission 203521) | Freshwater fungal communities from buoy surface, Lake Erie, Ohio, United States - Buoy 12 MA114 | ecosystem: Environmental > Aquatic > Freshwater > Lake > Lake biofilm | place: USA: Lake...
CTGGAGGAAGGCATCTACGTGATCGGCTTCTTCTACCCGGTGGTGCCCAAGGACACGGCCCGCATCCGTGTGCAGCTGAGCGCAGCGCACAGCGAAGCCCACATCGACAAGGCCTTGGCCGCCTTCGGGAAAGTGGGCCGCGAGCTCGGGGTGATCTGAGGGGTGGGGGAGTTTGCCGGTAATGCCGGTTCTTCCTATTTTCCCGGTCCTTTCCGTGGTCCCTGGCCATGGCGGAGGGCCAACGCACAACGTCCATGAAGATCTCCGCGCGTTCCAAAGGGGTGGTTTCAGCATCGGCCCTGCTCGTGGCAGGGGGCTCGTTCCTGGCCTTCCAGCCCTATGAGCTCCCCAATGCCGGATCGGCCGTGCCCGCCAGCAGTTTCGCCAACTTCGAAAGTGCGCATGTGCATCCGCTGGAGATGACGCCGGACGGCGCCAAGCTTCTGGCGGTGAACACGGCGAACAACAGCCTGGAGGTGTTCCAGCTCGGTGGCTCCATGCTGCTGAACGTGGCGAGCATCCCCGTGGGCCTGGACCCCGTGAGCGTGCGGGTACGCAGCAACACCGAGGCCTGGGTGGTGGACCAGGTGAGCGACGAGATCAGCATCGTGGACCTCACCACCAACCGGGTGGTGCGCAGCCTCACCACCCAGGACGAACCGGCCGACGTGGTCTTTGCGGGCAGCCCGCAGAAGGCGTTCGTTTCCTGTGCGGGCCGCGAGAGCGTGCAGGTGTTCGATCCCGCCAACCTCTCCGCCGCACCCACGGAGGTGCTGCTGAAGGGCGAACAACCGCGCGCCCTGGCGGTGAGCCCGGATGGCGGCACCGTGTACTGCGCCTTCTTCGAGAGCGGCAATGCCACCACGGTGCTCAACGGGAACAGCTTCTTCACCTTCCAGCACGGCACCTTCGGGAACGGTACGCCGCGCCGGGGCATCTGCTCCCCGCAAGGTGGTTGTACAGTGATCCCGAACGACGTGACCAATCCGGCCGGGCCATACGGTGGCGCGGTGAATGCGGCGGCCGGCATCGTGCCGAACGCGGGTACGGCCTTCAACCCCCCGCTCAACACCGCCAATCCGCCCACGCCGGAGACCAAAAGCCTGATCGTGCGCAAGAACGCGGCGGGGCAGTGGATGGACGACAACGGCGGGAACTGGACCAGCATGGTGAGCGGGACAGCGCCGGGCAAGGCGCGAGCGTCCGGCTGGGACATGCCGGACCGGGATGTGGCGGTGATCAACGCGAACAGCCCCAGTACGGCCGGCGTCACCTACCAGACGCGACTTGGCAACATCCTCATGGCCATGGCCGTGCGGCCCAACGGGGAGGTCACCATTGTGGGTACGGATGCCACCAACGAGGTGCGTTTCGAGCCCGTGCTCAACGGGAAGTTCCTGCGGGTGAACCTTTCGCGCTTCTCCAGCGTGGGCGGTACGAACGTGATCACCGACCTGAACCCGCACATCAACTATGCGAACAGCTCCCTTCCGCCCGCCCAGCGTGTTCAGAGCGTTGGCGACCCCCGCGCCATTGTTTGGCGGGCCGATGGCACCCGGGCCTACGTGGCGGGCATGGGCTCCAACAACGTGGTGATGATCGATGCGGCCGGCGCGCGGGTGGGCGCGCCGATCAAGGTGGGGGAGGGGCCTACGGGCATCGTGCTGGATGAAACGCGCAGCGCGGCCTACGTGCTGAACAAGTTCGAAGGGACCGTGAGCACGGTGGACCTGGCCAACGCCCGCGAGGTGGCCCGCGCCAACTTCTTCGACCCCACACCCCAGGTGATCAAGGCGGGCCGGAAGCACCTGTACAACACGCATCTCGGCAGTGGCAACGGGCATATTTCCTGCGGCAGCTGCCACGTGGATGGCCGCTGGGACCGGCTCGGTTGGGACCTTGGCAACCCGGCCGGAGCCATGGAAGTGGTGGGCGGCAAGACCTTCCACCCGCTGAAGGGCCCGAAGACCACCCAGTTCCTCATCGACATCATCGATCGCGGCCGGGGCAACCTGCACTGGCGTGGCGACAAGGCCGGGTTCGCGGATTTCGCCGGTGCCTTCCAGCACCTGCAGGGCCTTGACGCCCCAAAACCCCTGGACGAGATGCAGGAGTTCGAGGACTTCCTGGCGGCCACGTGGTATGTGCCCAATCCCTACCGCGTGTTCAAGCCGAATTCACAATCCTCCAACTCCCGCATGAACGCCATTGGCGTGCGGTTCACGGGCACCACGTTCCAGACCGTACCGCCTGCGGTGAACCTCTTCTCCGGCATGACCAACATCTGCGCGCATTGTCACAACGCGCAGACCGGTCGTGGTGAGCTGGCCGGTAACGGCAACGTGGCCGGTACGGCTCCGGGCACCCTCATGGACTTCGGCCCCAACCGGAACATGAGCGCCGACCTGCGCAGCACCTACCGGAAGTTGGGCTTCTACTACAACAGCTCGGAGTGCACCAGCGGTTTCGGCCTGCTCAGCGAAGGGGTCATGGAGACCGTGTTCAACACGGCCAACGTGGGCGCCAATGGTGAGCAGCATGGCTACTTCGGCGATTATGAGCCGGAGATCCTCTCCTGGTCGGGTGGCATCGACCCGGCGAACTGCTCCACCTGCTTCAGTTTCCCGCTGGCCACATCCACCGTGAACGATGCATTGCCGGCGGTGGGCATGCGCGAGACCTTCAACGGCTCCACGATCGGCAATGCCACCACCCTTACCACCATGAAGGACCTGGCCGATACCCGCAGCAACGAGTATGGCATGATCGTCAAGGGCATGTACGGTGGCGAAATGCGCGGCTTCTATTACCTGGGGTCGAACAACTACCAGAGCGATGCCGCCGGACAGGTGGTCACCCACGCACAGCTGCTCACCAGTGCGCAGGGCAGTGGCGGGCCGCTGAGCTGGACGCTGGTGGTCCCACAGACGCGCATCCGCATGGGTGTGGATGCGGATGCGGACGGGGTGTTCGACAAGGATGACCTGCAAGCCCGTGTGAACCTGCGCGCGGTGATGGAGGGGCCGTTCGATGGCACCGCCATGCGCGGTGACCTGAACGCCAACGGCCTGCTGCCGGGTACCGATCCGTACGGACTTGGCGAGACCATGAACCCGGCCGTGCGCTCCTTCGTTGGCCTCTCGGAGCCGGTGGATTGGGCACGGGTGGAGCTGCGGAGCAATGCGGACCCCACGGTGGTGGTGGCCGCGCGCGCCGCATTGGTGCAGCGTTCCGGCAACCTGATGCAGCCCACGGGCGAGCAGACCATCACCTTCCCGGGTGTTCCTGCGGGCAACTACCATGTGGTGGTGAGGCACCGCAACCACTTTGGCATCATGAGCTTCGCTCCCTACCTGCTGCGCGACCCGAGCACCCTGGTGGACTTTACGCTGGCATCCACGGCCACCCATGGCACGGACGCACGCAAAGTGATGGGGACCATGCGGGTGATGTGGATGGGTAACGTGAACGGTGATGGCATGCTCCAGTACACCGGTGCAGGCAATGACCGGGACCCCATCCTGGTGCGCGTGGGCGGCACGGTGCCGACCAATACGGTGCTGGGCTACTTCATCGAGGACACCAACCTGGACGGAGCTGTGAAGTATGTGGGTGCCGGCAACGACCGGGATCCGATACTGGTGAACGTGGGGGCGACCGTGCCGACGAACACCCGGGGGCAGCAACTGCCCTAGGCCGGGGCCGGGTCGCGCGATGAATTCTCAACCGGCGCTTGTTGGATCGGCCCGGGTGTTTATCTTCGCGCCCCGTTTATCCGGACGAAAGGGTATCAACCCAGCGGTCCGGGGGGCGGGAGCGAACCGTTAAATCCCTGGACCACCGTGGCTTCCACGACCCATACCACCTCCATGGCCAACAAGGCCACCGTGCAGAAAGAATGGCTGCTGGTGGACGTCGAGAACGAGGTTCTCGGCCGCGTTGCCAGCAAGATCGCCATGCTTGTGCGCGGCAAGCACAAGCCCACCTTCACCCCGCACACGGACACGGGCGACCACGTGATCGTGGTGAACGCCGAGAAGGTGCGCCTGACCGGGGCCAAGATGGATGACAAGGAGTACCAGCGCTACAGCCTGTACCCCGGTGGTCAGCGCATCGAGACCGCCAAGCAGTTGAAGGCCCGCAAGCCGCACGCCATCCTGGAGGAGGCCGTGCGTGGCATGCTGCCGAAGACCCGTTTGGGCGAGGCGCAGTTCAACAACCTCCACGTGGTGGTGGGCACCGCGCACAAGCACGAGGCGCAGAAGCCCCGGAAGATCGACCTCAACAGCATCAAGTAAGATGGCAGCAGTGAACAGCCTGGGCCGCCGCAAGACCAGCGTGGCGCGCGTGATCCTCAACGAGGGTAGCGGTGAGATCACCGTGAACGGCGTGGATGGCAAGGAGTACTTCCCCATCACCCTCCAGCAGTACAAGCTGATGCAGCCCTTCAAGCTCACCGGTACGGAGGGCCGTTACAACGCCACCATCACGGTGGACGGCGGCGGCATCACAGGCCAGGTGGAGGCCGTGCGCCTTGGCATCGCCCGCGCCCTGGTGAAGCTCGACCCCGAGCATAAGCCGAAGCTCAAGGCCGAGGAGCTCATGACGCGCGACCCGCGCGCCGTGGAGCGCAAGAAGTTCGGACGCAAGAAGGCGCGCAAGCGTTACCAGTTCAGCAAGCGTTAAGGTCCCACGCTTGCCGGAGCCTCGATCCTGTCGGGGTTCAGCATCCAATCCCACCGGACCGTCAGCCCCGGCCTGCAAGGGCCGGGGCTGCGCTACCGGGGGGATGCCTGCACAACGGGAACAAGGAAGGTGAACAAAAAGAAAAACGACAAGGAAATGGCTCGTACGGAATTTCAGCAGTTGCTCGACGCGGGGGTGCACTTCGGTCACCTCAAGCGCAAGTGGAACCCCAGCATGGCCCCGTACATCTTCGGGGAGAAGAAGGGCATCCACATCATCGACCTGAACAAGACGGTGGTGAAGCTGGACGAGGCCGCAGCCGCGATGAAGAACATCGCCCGCAGCGGCAAGAAGGTCCTCTTCGTGGCCACCAAGAAGCAGGCGAAGGACATCGTTACGGAGAAGGTGAAGCCCACGGGCATGCCCTTCGTTACGGAGCGCTGGAGCGGCGGCATGCTCACCAATTTCGGCACCATCCGCCGCGCCATCAAGAAGATGGCCGCCATCGATCGCATGAAGGTGGACGGCACCTTCGGGCACATGAGCAAGCGTGAGCGCCTGCAGGTGAGCCGCCAGCGCGAGAAGATGGAGAAGAACCTGGGTTCGATCGCCGACCTCACCCGCCTGCCCAGCGCGCTGTTCATCGTTGACATCGTGAAGGAGCACATCGCCGTGGCCGAGGCGCGCAAGCTGAACATTCCCACGTTCGCGATGGTGGACACCAACAGCGATCCCAACCTCATCGACTTCCCCATCCCCGCGAACGACGACGCCACCAAGAGCATCGAGCTCATCGTGGACGTCATGATCCAGGCCATCAACGAAGGCCTCGAGGAGCGCAAGAACGACAAGGAGCGCGGTGAGGCCATCGAGGAGGAGGGCACCGAGGAGGGCGGCGAAGAGGCCGCTGAAGAGGCCACCGCCGAAGGCACCGAAGAGGCCCAGGCCTGAACGAAGGCGTTCAACGTTTCAAGTTCCGGGTCGGTAGGCCATACGCCGTGCACTCCGGGGACTTCGGAACGTGGAGCACTGAACCATCAACCAACAACAAGGAATGAGCACCATGGCCATTACCGCCGCTGATGTGAACAAGCTGCGCCAGATCACCGGCGCGGGCATGATGGATTGCAAGAACGCCCTCACCGAGGCGAACGGCGACTTCGATGCCGCCATCGACATCCTCCGCAAGAAGGGCCAGAAAGTGGCCGCCAAGCGCGCCGACCGCGACGCAACCGAAGGCCTCGTGATCGCCAAGGTCACGGCCGATGGCACCCGCGGTGTGCTGGTGTGCACCAACTGCGAGACCGATTTCGTGGCCAAGAACGCCGACTTCACCGCCATGGCCGAGCGCATCGCCGGCATCGCGCTGGAGAAGGGCCTGGACACCATTGACGCGCTGAAGGCCGCCGCGTACGACAGCAACGGCCTTACCGTGGCCGAAAAGCTGATCGAGCAGACCGGTGTGATCGGCGAGAAGATCGACATCAGCGCCTGCCACGCGCTGGGCGCGGCCTTCGTGTACGGCTACAACCACCCGGGCAACAAGGTGGCCAGCCTCGTGGGGCTGAACAAGACCGGTTTCGAGACCGCCGCGAAGGACGTGGCCATGCAGGTGGCGGCCATGGGCCCCATCGCGCTGGACAAGGCCAGCACCCCGCAGAGCGTGATCGACAAGGAGTTGGAGATCGGCAAGGAGCTCGCCATCCAGGAGGGCAAGCCTGCGGACATGGCCGAGAAGATCGCCCACGGTCGCCTGAACAAGTTCTTCAAGGAGAGCACCCTGCTCGCGCAGGAGTTCATCAAGGACAACAAGCTCAGCGTGGAGCAGTACCTGAAGAGCGTGGACAAGGAGCTCACCTGCACGGGCTTCAAGCGCCACAGCCTCACGGTGTGAACCGTGCTCCAAGCTTTTCGAACGGCCCGCCGCATGGCGGGCCGTTCGTTTTTCATTGCTTTGGCCCCCGAACGCACACCATGCCCACCGCGAACGGAACCCCCCGCTACAGCCGCATCCTCCTGAAGCTCTCCGGCGAAAGCCTCATGGGCGCCCAGGAGTACGGCATCGACACGCAGATGCTGAACGCCTACGCCGATGAGATCATCGCGGTGGCGGCCACCGGCGTGCAGATGGCCGTGGTCATCGGGGGGGGCAACATCTACCGGGGCATCCAGGCCAGTGCCAACGGCATCGACCGGGTGCAGGGCGACCACATGGGCATGCTGGCCACCATGATCAACAGCCTTGCCCTGCAGAGCGCATTGGAGGCCAAGGGCCAGAGCACGCGACTGCTCAGTGCCATCAAGATGGAGCAGATCGCCGAGCCCTTCATCCGCCGCCGCGCCGTGCGCCACCTGGAGAAGGGGCGCATCGTGATCTTCGGCTCGGGCACCGGCAACCCCTATTTCACCACCGACACGGCGGCCAGCCTGCGTGCCATCGAGATCGAGGCCAACGTGATCCTGAAGGGAACGCGCGTGGACGGCATCTACACCGCCGACCCCGAGAAGGACAGCAGCGCCACGAAGTACGAACGCATCACCTTCACGGAGGTCTACGACAAGGGATTGAACGTGATGGACCTCACGGCCTTCACGCTCTGCCGCGAGAACAAGCTGCCCATCATCGTGTTCGACATGAACAAGCCGGGCAACCTGCGGCGGGTGGTGGCCGGCGAGCGCGTGGGCACCCTCGTGGAGGTTTGACGGTAGGACCGCAGAGACGCTTCTGGTGCGCAAAGGATGCAGCGGCCTGTACGAACGGGTGCCGCCGGCGTGCAGCGCTTCCCGGCCTCCTGTTAATTTCGCGGTCCCGTAAATGACCTGAACATGGATGTGAGAACACTGATCGCCCCCAACGAGGAGCTGATGAAAAAGGCCGTGGACCACCTGGAGAACGAGCTCACCAAGGTGCGCGCGAGCCGGGCGAATCCCTCCATGCTGGACAGTGTGCGGGTGGAGGCCTACGGTGCCCACATGCCGCTGAACCAGGTGGCCAACATCAATACGCCCGATGCGCGTACGCTGATGATCCAGCCCTGGGACAAGAAGATGATCGACGCCATCGAGAAGGCCATCCAGGCCGCCAACCTGGGCTTCAACCCCAGCAACAACGGTGAAGCGGTGATCATCAGCGTGCCCATGCTCACGGAGGAGCGCCGAAAGGAACTGGTGAAGGCCGCGCACAAGGAGGGTGAGCATGCCCGTGTGAGCATCCGTGGCGCCCGCCAGAAGGCGATGGAGGGCGTGAAGGCCTCGAAGCTGCCGGAGGATGTGATCAAGGACGGTCAGGAGCAGGTGGAGAAGCTCACAGGGATCTACAACAAGAAGGTGGAGGCCCTGATCGAGGCCAAGGAGAAGGACATCATGAAGGTGTGAAGGCAGGACCGCACGCTGCCATGGCGAAGCACGGATCGCCGATCATCAGCATTGGGCTCGTGCTGTTCTACTTGGCATGCGGATGGGCGTGGTTCACCAGCAGTTCGACCGGTCTGCTCGGCACGCTGCTCTTTCTGCCATTCGTGTTCGCTTTCGGGGCGGGATATGCAACAGGCAGTGCCGCGTTCTGGGGTGTTCTGGCGCTGAGCCTATTGGTGATTTGGCTGCTCACCTACGCCGTCGTCAGGGCCGTCCGCAAAAGGTGGTCATTTCCGCGACTCCGGGTCCGGCTCGGAGTGACAACTGGGGGATGATGTCGAGCCCGCAGTGACAATGGTGTTTCATAGCGAGGGCGGTGCAAAGCACCGCCCTCGCTATTTTCGGGAATGTCACTCCGGCCTTGAGCCGGAGTCGCGAAAGGGCTGATCATGCGCACGCATCAGTACTGGGTGTACTTCGTGGCCAATAAGGGCAACACCGTGGTGTACATCGGATCGACCAATGACATCGTGCGAAGGCTCTTCGAGCACCGGACCAGTGTAAGCGCGAGCGCGTTCGCCTGGCGCTACCAGTGCTGGGAGCTGGTCCACATGGAGGAGTTCAATGACATCGGTGCTGCGATCCGCCGAGAGAAGCAGCTCAAGAACTGGAAGCGGGAGTGGAAGAATGCGCTGATCGAAAAGGTGGATCCGCATTGGAGCGAACTCAGTGCGGACTGGGACTACACTGGCTGGTTCGATCCGAAGAACCCTCCGGTGGGCTACTACCAGCAGCACTTGAAAGAGATGTGGGGCGGACATTCGCGCGACTCCGGGTCGAGCCCGGAGTGACAACTGTGATCTGTAGAGAGGGAATTTCACTCCGGCCATGAGCCGGAGTCGCGAAATGGTGCGCCGATCACGGCTCCTTCGACAAGGAAGGAGCCCGGAGTGACAACGGGGAGGGAAGCGTGGCTCCAGGTCAGGCCCTGAGTGACAGAGCGGATCTTCGCGATTCCGGGTCGAGCCCGGAATGACGATCGGGGGAGTGTGTGTTATGCCCACACCGGACTTCCCTCGCTGCAATTCCTGCACATGTCCAGGTCGCCGCGGCTCCTGAGCAGGGCGCCGCGGAACGCCCGGTACGCTTCCCCGTTCCATACTTCACGGAAACTGTTCTTCCGCAGGTCGCCCAGCACATGGTGCGCGTCCTTGTCGAAGCAGCAGGGCACCACGCGGCCGTCCCACGTGATCACACAGCTGTGCCACATCTTCCAGCAGTTGTCCTCCAGCTTGTTCTTCACCTCCCATACGCCACTTGCGTTGCGACGGTAGCGTGAATAGCGGTCCTGCGTGGGTATCAGCGGGTGATCCTCCTTCGGGTCGTAGATCTGCGCGGTCTTCAACCAGAGGTCGTCCACGCCGATGCGTTTCGCCAGCGCACGTGCTTCCGCGATCTGGTGTTCGTTGGGCTTCACCACCAGGAACTGGAACACCACGTGTGGCGAAAGGCTTTTCAGCTTCCGCTTCCATTTCACGATGCGCTCGGCGCCTTCGATCACCTTGCTGAGCGTGCCTTCCTTCCGATACGCCGCGTACGTGGCTTGGTCGGTGCCATCGAGCGATATGATCAGGCGTGAAAGGCCGCTGTGCACGGTGGCTTCGGCGTTCGCATCGTCCAGGAAGTGGGCGTTGGTGCTGGTGCTGGTGTAGATGCCGCGTGCTGCCGCATGCCGCACCATGGCCAGGAAGCCCGGGTTGATGTATGGTTCGCCCTGGAAGTAGAACGTGAGCGCCCAGAGCTCGCGCTGCAGTTCGTCGATCACCTGCTGGAAGAGCTCCTGCTTCAGGTTCCCCGTTGGCCGGGTGAAGCTCCGCAGGCCGCTGGGACATTCCGGGCAGCGCAGGTTGCAGGCCGTGGTGGGCTCGATGCTCACGCTGATGGGTAGGCCCCCGATCCGCGGGTCCTTCGTGCGCCTGGCCCGCTGGTAGCTGCTCCAAACGCGGAACGCGTTCGCCATCCTGGCCGGGGTGGCGGCCTTGTGCCAGAGGCGGGCATCACGCAGGGGTGCGAACATCGGTGTGGGGTGGCGCAAGGTACCTGTGCGGTCCACCCGGCCGCATCGTCCGCCGTTCATCAAACCGGTGGGTGGACCGATCGCGCGGCATGCTTTCTTGGCGCCCGGTCGGAACCCGGCCCTGAACATCGATGCGTACCGCGCTCCTCCTCCTGTTCGCATGCCTGGGCCTGCTGCTCCGGGGCCAGGTGGTGATCACCGGACGTGTGGTGGATGCCCGCACCGGCGAGGCGCTGGCCTTTGTGCCGGTGAACCGGGCAGGGGCGAACACCGGTGTGGTGAGCGACATCGACGGCCGATTCCGCCTGGAGGTGCCCAACCTGCCCGCAACGCTCCGCATGGGCCACGTGGGCTACGAGACCCTCGAGCTCACCGTGTCCGATCCGGCCCCATTGGTGGCCCGGCTGCAGCAGCGCGATACCGAGCTGCGGCCCGTGGTGGTGAACGCGGCGGACAACCCGGCGCACCGCATCATCCGCCGGGCCCACGCCAACCGGCGTGCGAACGACGGGCTCCGTCAGCAGCGCCACCGCTACACAAGTTACAGCAAGACCGTGTTCGACCTTGAACTGGACAGCGCCATTGCGAACGACCCGCAGCGCCTGGCCGCATTGGACACCGGAATGCGCAAGGCGTATGACTTCGCCGAAGCCCAGCATCTGCTGCTGATCGAGAGCGCCACGCGCAGGCACTTCATCCCGCCGGCAAGCTCCCGCGAGGAGGTGCTGGCCATGCGCGTGAGCGGCATGCGGGACCCCTCCCTGCTGGCCATGGTGGCGCAGACGGAGAGTTTCAGCATCTACGAGCCGGACATCCGCATCAGCGACAAGAGCTACCTGGGCCCGCTCGGTCCGGCCAGCACGGCCAAGTACCGCTTCGTGCTGGAGGATACGCTGTACCAAGGCGCGGACAGCATCTACGTAATCAGCTACAGGCCCCGGCCCAACACGCGGTTCAACGGCCTGAAGGGCCTGCTGTACATCAACACTGATGGCTACGCCGTGCAGAACGTGACGGCCGAGCCCGCGGAGCGCAAGGGGGTGAGCGTGCGGTTCCAGCAGCTGCACGAGCGCATCGACGGCCACTGGTTCCCGCGGCAGTTGAACAGCTTCATCTACTTCTTCGACAACACCGCGGTATCGGTTAACGGGCTGGGCGTGGTGGGGGTGGGGCGCACCTACCTGAAGGACGTGGCCGTGGGTGTACAGGTGGAGCGGCGTGACGTGCGCGGTCCGGAACTGGTGGCCGACCGCATGGAGCTCCGCCGCGACGATGCCTATTGGCAGCAATGGCGCGTGGACAGCCTGGACCGGCGCGACCTGAAGACCTATGCGGTGATCGACAGCCTTGGCGATTCGCTGCACCTGGACCGCAAGGTGAAGTGGCTGGAGGCCCTGACCACCGGCCGCCTGCCCATGGGCCCGTTGGACCTGCACCTGGCGCGCCTGCTGCATTACAATGGGTATGAGGGCTTGCGCCTGGGGGCCGGCTTGTCCACGAACGAGCGGGTATCGCGTGTGGCGAGCGTGGGCGGCTATTTCGGGTACGGCCTGCGCGATCGTGCCTGGAAGCACGGGGGCGACCTCACCATCAAGCCGGTGCACGGCCGCGAGATGTGGCTACGGATGGCCTACGAGAACGATGTGACCGAGACCGGGGGTGTGGGCTTTCCTGGTCAGTCGCGCATGCTTGTCGGGAGCGAGGGTGTGCGGTACCTCTACATGGACCGCATGGACCGCACGGAGCGGATCTCCGCACAGGTGATGGCGCGGTTGGGCAGCTCCCTGAAGGTGTGGCTGGGCACCGAGCGCGCGCAGCGCATCAACGCCATCGGCTACCAGTTCGCCGAGGAACTGGCGGATGGGGTAACGCGCCTGCGGAACGATTTCCTCACGGGGGCCGTCACGGCCGATGTGCGCTGGGCCTTCCGGGAGAAGGTGGCGCGCCTGCCCCACCGGGAGATCTCCCTTGGTACGCGCCACCCGGTGGTGCACCTGCAGGTGATGCGTGCGGTGAAGGGACTGTGGGCAGGGGAGTGGGACACCTGGCGGATGAATGCGATGGTGGAGAAGACCTTCCGGATCCGGCTCGTGGGCGATCTGGGCGTGCGGGTGCTGGGTGGCCTGGCCGATCCGCGTGCGCCCATGCCCTTCCTGTTCAACCTGCGCGGCACCAATGCGCCGGGTGAGTTCCTGGTGAACGCCGACAACACCTTCGAGACCATGCGCCCCAACGAGTTCCTGGCGGACCGCTACGCCACGCTGCACCTGCGGCACAGCTTCGGGAACCTCCTGTTCCGCAAGGGGCGTTTCCGGCCGGTACCCGTGCTCCTCACCAGTGTGGCGATCGGCGGGCTGTCCTCACCGGGCCTGCACCGTGGCCTGGCGTTCAACGCACTGGACGGGCCCTTCGTGGAGAGCGGCCTGCGCATCGACCGTTTGTACAACGTACTGGGGGTCGGTGTGTTCTACCGCTACGGCCCGCAGGCTCTGCCGGAGGTGGGGGATAACGTGGTGGCCAAGCTGAGCATGGCCTTCAACTTCTGAGCCCGCAAGGCCGCCGGTCAGGCCCGGGTCCGCGCACAATGCGCACCTTCGCGGCGGCCGCCGAACGGTGGCTGATGCATCCATGTGGGCCTGGCTGGCTGGAAGAGTGCTCCGTAATCGCCTGGCGATC